>Ga0157368_1001230_pt1 | contig 10994 bp, 9 predicted proteins | sample AttbisABBM3_FD_113146 | JGI IMG/M metagenome (GOLD analysis project Ga0157368, IMG submission 113146) | Fungus gardens microbial communities from leaf cutter ant in Botucatu, State of São Paulo, Brazil - Atta bisphaerica ABBM3 | ecosystem: Host-associated > Fungi > Mycelium > Unclassified ...
ATCTTGTACAGAGTTCTCTATCGAGTTCTCTTGTGTTAACCCAATACAAGGTTCACTCTCTTAACCAACTCTAAGGTTTTGAGTTTGTAACATTGCATCCTTCTCATGTAGTAATAGAAACTCCCTCATGTTCTCTTTATTTTCTCTCCTTAAGAATGTATTTCTACTTTCTCATAGTCTATAGGTATATATAGTTGTAGATACAATCCTGTATCTTTATACTTTACCAATTGATTATCTCTTCTACTTTTATTCAAGTCTTTGTCTAAGTTACAACCTGAGCCAAGCTTAGGACTGTAACACCTTCAAAGTCATCCCAAATAGCACCTGTATTCTTTGTAAAGAAGAAGAACAGTAAGAAGAGGATGGTTCAGAACTATGGGTATCTAAATAAGTGGACTATAAAGAATAATTATTCTTTATCTTTAATATTAGACATTGTAGAAAATATCAGTACAACAAAAGTATTTACTAAGTTAGATTTATGATGGGATCATAATAATGTATAGATAAAGGAGAACAATAAGTGGAAGACAGTGTTCACAACTCCAAAAGGATTGTTTAAGCTAACAGTAATGTTCTTTGAGCTAACAAACTTGCCTGTAACATTTCAGATGATAATAAATGAGATCCTATGGGACTCAATCAACAGTGGAGAAGTAGTGAGTTTTATTGATGATGTGATAGTAGTAACAGAAAAGGAGGAGAAGCATGGTAAAGTAGTGGAAGAGATAATGAAGAGGTTAGCAGAGAATAATTTTGTATATGAAGCTAAAGAAGTATAAGTAGAAGGTAAAGAAAGTATAATTCTTAGATATGGTAATAAGACCAGAGAGAATTAAAATGGACTTGCTAACTACTACTAGTAGTTTGTTAAGAACTTTGTATCTATTGTCAGGCCATTACATAATATAGTGAAAAATAAGTAGAAGTGAGAATGAACAGATAAACAGAAAGAGATATTTTAAAGAGTTAAAAAAGAGATTCACAAAAGAACTGGTATCAACTGTACTGGATTTAGATTATAAAAATAAAAATAGAAGTCAACACTTTGGATTATACAACAGAAGAGATTTTGTCACTGGAGTATGAAGATGAATAATAGAGGCCAATAGCATACTTGTCAAAATCTCTAAACAAGACTGAAAGAAACTATGAGATCTATGACAAGGAGATATTAGTGGTGATTATAGAATTGGATAACTAAAGGTATTTGTTAAAGGATGCCAAGTTTAAATTTAAGATTTGGACAGATTACAGGAGCCTAGAATATTTTATGAAAGCATAGAAATTAAATTAGAGATAAGCTAGATAGACATTATATTTGTTAAGATTTGATTTTATCTTAAAGCATGTACTAGGAACAAAAATAAGAAAGATAGATAGATCAAGTAGAAGACTGGATTGAAAAGTAAGAGTAGAAAGCAATAACAAAAATCAAAAATCAATAAAGGAAGAGTGGATTCAGAGTTTAATAAAAGTAATAATAGAAGAACTAGAAGTAGATATAGTGGAAAGAATAAAAAGAGCCAAAGGAAAAAATGAGAAAGTAATTAGAGTAGTAAAAGAAATGAAGAATACAAGAGTAAAGACATTAAGAGGTAACAAGTGGTAGATAGATAGAGAGTTAGTGTTGATGAAAGAGAAAGAGTATATATCAAAGGATAAGGAGTTAAGAGTGAAAATTATCTAGTTCTATTATGATATGCTAGCAGCAGAATATAGAGAAAGATAAAATGTGATAGAGTTGGTGACAAAGAATTATCAGTGGCTAGAAGTAACAAAGATATGAGGAGATATATAGATAAATATGTCTTGTATCAGAGAATGAGAAACTATATGGAAGCACTAATAGGAAAACTGATAGCAAATAAGATGCCAGAAAAGCTGTGGATATATCTGATAGTCATAAAGTTGCTATTAGTAGCAAAAAAGAATGAAATTTTGGTGGTATGTAATAAATTGTCCAAAATGGTACATTTTGTAGCAATAATAGAGAGAATATTAATAAAAGGGTTGGCAAGATTATTTAGAGATAATATGTGAAAATTATATGGACTGCCAAAAAGTGTGATATTAGATTAAGAACTACAGTTTGTAGTGAAGTTAACTATAAAACTAAATAAAATATTGAGAATCAAGACAAAGTTGCCAATAATATTCTATTTATAGACAGATATACAAACAAAATGCAAGAACCAAGAGTTGGAAAAATACCTGAGGTTCTTTATAGATTATAAACAGAAAGATTAGCTGGAATAGTTAGCAACAGTAAAATTTATAGTAAACAATAAAATATATTTAGCAACTAAGGTATTTCCATTTATAGTGAATTATAGAAGGGAGCTGAGAATAAAAGCAGACCATTGTAGCAACTACTAACCAAAGATGGTCAATAGTATACTAAATAGTACTAAATAGTCTTACAGGTAAGTGTTATAAGACGAGTGTGTGGACAGACTTGGACTAGGGTTAGGGTTAAGTATTATAACTATTAATCTACAACAGAAGAGAGATAGGAGATAGGCATGTGACCTGGAAGTCATGTGATAGAGTCTAGAACAGTCTAGAAGGATCGAGAAGAGTCTAGATTAGAGTTAGGGTTAGGGATGATGTCAAGGAACAAGGGTTTCTCATGGTGTACACATAGTGTGCACATGTACAGCAGAGATTAAGAGTATAACATCAGGGCACATGTAGGAAGCATAGTGGCCTTAAGGAAAACACATGTGGATGAGTAATAGGATATGAGGACAATGCATGGATATAAGGGCAGGTTAATATTGTTGTAGCACGGACCACATGTAATTTATATAAATAAAGGAGCAATATAGCGAGGGCTCCTTGTCGAGTTCTCTTGTAATCCCTACTACTAGATAGCCTACTGAGAGCTTTGCTGAAGTCAGCATACTACGAGTGCCGTTCCAGAGAGTGGTTGCTACAACAGTAAGAATCTTATAAGAATCATAAGAGAACTCAACAAGGAGTTTTTGGTATATTCCTATATTATATATACTACTAATACATGGTCCATGCTAGTAATAAATAACTCTATCCTAAAATCCATATATCATCTATAAATATACTATAAGGTTAACATACCATAAATATGTGCTTTAACATCATTCTTTTTAGTACTTTTCACAATATTATAGGCTTATGATGTAATATCATTTGATATATCATATGCCTTTTCATTGTTCAAGAAATAAGAGAAAAAGAAAAGAAAAGAGAAAGATAAATCAAATCAAAGAAAATAGATAAAAGGAAAATAAATAAAAAATAAAATGTAAGAGTTCAAGTATACTATAACAATTATCCGAGAATACAAAAGATAAATTAGAATAATCTTTAGCTTCAGCTTGTATACTGTACTTCTACTAGCTATACTGGTTGCACATTTTAGAAGTAAACTTGGGGGGACTTGGTAAGTGAAAACTACTGGAGAGTAACAAGATATATTGTTGCCAACACCAGAAAAGAATGTTAGTTTTAGTTAATTTTCAGGATAGCTAATATAGTGTAAACTACTAGATTATATATTAGATATGCTATCTAGGATAATTATCTGAAATAGAAACTACTAAGCAAGTTACTCTGATTTCTAGTGATTCTCAGATGTTAGAGAATAGAGTTATATAGAGTTAGTAAGAGTTCAGTGAGGATATCCAAGATAGAATGAGGATGTGTAATCCATATTAGAAGAGGTTGGAGAGTACAGATAAGAGAGAATGGATTATTCATAGATTGGGACAGATGTAATCAGAATAGGATATGACACAATCATATAATATACATAGTCTTTAGAATAAGTTAGTGGTAGTCTTGTACAGACTATTAGCTAGTATATAAAGTAGACATTCTATACTAGAAATTCTATTAAGTTCTCTTGTATAAATCTTATACAAGATTCCTCTTTTATCTAACTCTTTGGCTTAAGTTACAATAAATAGCTGTTAGATATAGTTTATATCTCATTATCTAAGACTTGATAGTAAGCTCTTAGAAGTCCAAATTAGCAACTTATATTATCTGGATATATGAAATATAGAAGTTAGAATGACTTTTAGCTTCAGTTTGTATGTTATGTTTTTACTAGTTGTACCAGTCATATATTTTGAAAGAGGTACTCAGGAAATGTTAGTAGATAAGTCCACTGAAAGATAGGATATATGTTGTCACTAATACCAGAAGATAGTGATAGTTTTAGTTAATTTTCAGAATAAGGCTTTTACAGTGTAACCACTAACTTATATACTAGGTATGTTATCTAGGGGTTATCTAGGGTAGTTATTTAGGAATGGAGACTGTTAAGCAAGTTATTCTGGTTCTGGTAATCCTCAGATGTCTGGAATAGAGATCTATAGAGTTGTCAAAAATCTAGTGAGAATATCCAAGATGGAATGGAGGTTGTGATCCACACTGAAAGAGGACAGAAAGCACAGATAGGAAAGAAGACATTATTCAGAGGTTGGAATGGATATGGTCAGATCGAGATATGACAATAGCCTACTCAAAGAACTTAAGAATCATATTTTTATTCAAGTTTTCCAGCTTCTTTCTTAGTCTGTCAAGTACTATTTAACCTAGCCATAAAAGAACAGAAAAGAAAATTCTAGAAACTTTAAGTTGTTCTTTACTTGAAAACTTTTCTTTTGCTTGTTTGGAATGTTAGTATATGTATTATTGCTGAATTGTCGAGAAATACACTGTCTGAAAGTTGACTTGCCACCCAAGATATAAGAAGTTTGTTCCACTCAGATTCATATGGCAGACACAAATTCCCAGGCCACTGAGCCAAAACGACTGAGTTGCAGAAACTGGTCGATGTTTCTGCCCTTTAGGCTCCGCTGTTTGATTAGCTATCCTTTGGAGGGAGCACGCAATGTCTCCAGCCAAGAATTGGTCTATACCAAGTAGGGAGATGGGCGCAAAATTGCCATCCTGGAGGTGCACTGTAGGGGATTGCCGCCGGAAACATGTTGAGGCTCATGTCCACATGGGTTGTTACGTTTCCATTTAGTGTCCCTGGTGAGGGTGGTCGCGACCATTGTGCCATTCTGTGCCGTGTCGTTGTTTTGCGATGGTCAGCGAACGAGTCCTCGACTTCCATCTGGTTGGCCCAGGACTGGGCTTCCATTCTCTCTGCACAGTCGACTGAGGACTTGGAGAGGATCGACTCATTGGAGGCGCTGCGGCCAGATACTACTGAACTGCTTCATGAGGTAGGTCGACATCTCTCACGCCTTCGCTGTAGTTCATAGTGGAAGGAACCTGGTTGCTACTGGGGAGGATGTCAGGAGTGTTTGGGGATTTTTCAGACGAAAAGGTGAATGTATTCGCAAGATAGTGGTACAGGGAAAGAAGCGAGCTAACTGCGCGGGAAGTCTTGAGCAAGGGCTCGATCCAGATTAGGTAATTAAGAACAAGAACAAGCATGAAAAACGCTAAGGCGACTGTGAAAACATCGAGCAACTCTAATCCTTCAACAAAATATTCAGTTCCGTCGTCGCCAGGGGAAGTCTTTCCAGGAAATTCCTACATCCCAGTTGTTGGTGTTCATGTAACGCTTCTGACCTTCAATGCCCTCTTCCTCCCACGAACAACGTTCTTGCAGGAGCTCACCAACATTCCTATCGATCTTGCTCAGCTCTCGTCCCTGGACCGCCCTCAACATCCATTTCTTGATCCATTGACACTGAGTCCCCTGACGACAACACTTTATATTTGTTTCGGAGCCGCTATCCTTCAATCCTGGTGGGCTGGATATATTCGGGAGTGGTGGTCCCTCATACTTGTTGATGGTTCAGAGAACGAGCAGCTCGAGAAGGTGCTTCTAGATCGACAAAAAATCAAAGTACGTGTATACGAAATCAGACAATATCAACCATGACATCCGTATGACTCAGGCATTCACAACGGCATGGATCACAACATTCGCTGCTTCTCTCATATTTCACTTTATCTTGATCTTGTTCGGGGCACCCTTCTTCTGGTTTGTATCTGCATTTCATTTACTGTGCGTATTTGATGAGATTTTCGTCGTTAGGTATTCATCTCGCACTTACGCGTTTGCTCTTCTCCTCTCTATTCTATCAATTTATACTCCTGCATTCGTATTCGGCCCCCCAGGGCTGGGTTCGAGCACAGCGTCTTTCCTCAAGCGTTTGCATTGGATCAGGCTGTTCGCTGAATTCACGTGAGTTATAGTCTTGGTCCTGCATGATCGATGAAGTGAAACGACGTACAGAATTCGTTCTCCTATAGAACGTGCTGTTGTTTATCCTGCTGTGGGCTCTTTCATCGGAGCCTGGCTTGGTGCAATACCTATTGCCCTTGACTGGGATAGGCCATGGCAGGTCAGTCTTTCCATCAGTTCCTGGCTAAGTGTTGGCATCTCCGATAACACCTAGGTATAGGCATGGCCATTGACTCCAGTATATGGTACTATCACTGGATATATCATTGGCTCACTTATTTCCCTCACTATCAATACGGTTAGGCAGTTTGTCCTCGAACAAAAAAGGCTTCAGTTAGCCGACAAGCAGCTTTAATTAGCGAATGATATCCTACAACTCGTCTAATTCTAGATCGCTAGGAGCAACGCCATTCTATTACATTCTATTGATAGCCTCCTTCAAATCTGAGTCTAGACTTTGTCCACGATGCGGAAATCACCAATGGATCCAATTATAAATTTGGGTACAATTGATGATGCATTTGGTCCTGTGATGTCTGCTTCTGTTGTGATACCTCATGAAAGGGCCGCTCTTATCGTCTGAACATGAAAGTCAGACTGTACGTACGCACCTGTCATGACGAGTAGAGTAGCCAGTCCGCCATTCTTTCCGAATAAGATGTCAGTATTCAAACGGTCTCCCACCATAACTGTCCGCTTTGGGTCGAAGTTGACTCTAAACCGATGACAAGTCAAGTCCACCATCACAAGTAAAATGTTGATTTACTTGGCCTTCACGCAATCAAGCATAGTACTTGCTGGTTTTCCTGTGCACACGGGATCACGGCCTACAGCAAAGCGGAGCGGAGCGCTGATTGACCCTGCTCCAGGAAGCAAGCCATGAGCACTGGGATAAGTACTGTCTTCATTCGTTGCTATAAAAAGGCATTCCGGGTTGCGGGTCAAAAACTGAAATGCCTTTGAAAGTTTTGTGTAATTAATTTGGGTGTCAAGGCCGCATACGACGGCTGCCACATCAGGATCAAGAGTGAAATCGGCCAAATCGAAGGCAGCCAGCGTGTTGTCTATTGGATCCTAGCAGAACCACAATGTTCACCTCCGTATTGAAAAGATAGTCCAAGACTCACTGTGCCTCCGATATATGCAATTCCCTCATCTTGCAATTCTTCCTCTAGACCCGCCTGACCGATAACATAGACTTTCTTGTCTTTCGGTAACTTGACAACCGAAGAGATGTACACTGCGGCCGCATATGCAGATCCATAAATTTCATCCTGAAATGCCGGAACTTATAGTTTTGAGGCACAGAGAATATGATCGAATACATACCACATGAACATTCAAACCCAGCTGGTCAAATTTCTTTTTATAATTCTGCCTGGACTTCGTCGCATTGTTGGTAACAAAAACAAGCTTTTTACCTTATTCGTGATAAGGACAGAGAAGATCGTTTCCAAAAAGTTGGCAGGCTCTCACCTCGTTCGCGTAGGATGCTGAGCACTTGAACCACACCATCTATTAACTGATCACCCCGCCACAGAACACCATCGCAGTCAAAGAGCCAAGTATCATAGTCGTTGAGTAAGTTTTCGTAATCTGCGAGTGAAGAAAGGCGCAGACTCATTTGGGCATTCAAGGAAGGTGACAAATCACGTTCATGGATGATGGAATCCATTCTCAGACGTTGTGATCTGGAAGGTCTTCCTAGAGTTTCCCAGATGGTCATGTTCATGTTAGGAAAAGGGATATATGAGGTCCCTCATAGCATGATGGCAGCATGATGGCTAGTGTTACACTTGGCTCGTTTTCAGTAAAATCCATATTAAATCAGAAAGATTATACAAAATCACCGGAATATTCGAGAAGTCAGATGAGCCTAACTAACAGTGAATATTGTGTTGAATCCTACTTTACCCATGTGCTATTGGTGTCGTTGCAGCTTAAGCATGCTATATGCAAGCTCAAATTTCAAAAGTATACTTCTAAATTTCTGACTACAATCTTGGAATCCTGCCTTTGCAACTCTCTATTCCACCCATATTCCATTTAAATCTTTGGTGGTTATGCATCAGCCATGATACAATTACCAGCAATTCTAGAACTTGTTGAGAAAGTTCTGAGTGATATAAGGTATGAGAATCATGCCCCAGTATATATGATAAATGCCAGACAAAGAGAATTACTTCAAGGGAAACACTTTTAGCAGATTAGTAATAAACTAATCAATAGAAGATATCTTCCTATAATTAGCATGAGTTCTGATAATTCCTAGTCTCTAAACTTTTATTAAACTTCATAAGTAACTTGGTCCCATGCTCTGTTTGAGGATATAAACAAATCATGGGATATTGTCAGACTTCAAGACAGTAGACTTAGTTTGACTTTATTTTTTTTCTCTTTTATTTTAATTTAATTTAATTATTTTATATTTCTATTTTTTTTATTTGGACTTAGTTAAGGAATAGTGACTATTACTCCTTTTACTTATACCACCATCATGTATAGTAGTGCCCAGAAGTGAACTAGCAAATACATTGTATTCCATATATCCAAACACTCTAAGCATATACCAAGAGTATTGTTGAATTATAAAATCCAAGAAATCAAGTCACAACAAAACTTCCTATGACAAGCTAAACAATGTTTGGCCACCTCCTCTATCTACCAATGAAAGAACTGATTGGTCATCTCCTTAGGATATGCCTTAAGGTTCAAAAGCCTTTCCTAATAATATTTCTGACTCTTCCATGGCTGTAAACCCTCTGACTATGAACATTACTATGAATCCTGGCAATAATTCTTTTTTTCCCTCCACTAATCTCTTATAGATACATAGCCTGTAGGAGTAAACATACCTGCAAGACTTAACACACCACAACCTTAAGATAGCCATCTAGAATTCTTGGCAATACTATATGCTAAGAACCAATCTGCAGACCCAGATCTCTGGGACAGTGTATTCTCTCCCATTTTACTACTTTGGATCAAGAAATTGTTTAGCAGTAATGTTCAAACTATCACATGCTTGCTTCTCCAAATAGAAATATTCATCAAACAACATCACTTAGACAACAAACTAGCATCAGATTATCTAGAACTTATAGAAGTCAGTAGCATACTTTGACATATAATCAATATCATTTATAAGTCCAAATGGGATAGACTCTCTGTAAATGAAAAAATTACTCCTTTTGAAGATATATAGCCCAACACTTTGTTTGTGTTAAACCTACAATAGAGCCTAATCTCAAGGAAACTTCTAAAAACCCAACATCTCCTCAGGCAGCTCCTAATACTCCTATTCCAACTAGCAATATTCCAATTGTTCCTTCTTAGCTAAGCAAAGAGTCCTTAGCCAAGCTGACACAATCAAAACAACAAACTGGAACCAATAACAAGAAGTCATATGCTCATGCTTTAAAATTGAATATAGAAGGCATCATCCATATTAAGAATACTTTTCCAAACCTTCTTCTTAGAAAAATTGTTGAAGTTAACAATATTCTTAACACATCAAAGTCAGTTAAATCTGGTATTAAAATAACTACTAAAAGACCATCAAGGAAACAAATTATTATTCCTATGGATTAGTCTAACATAAGTATTATCATCAATTATACTAATACTTTTATTAGAAATATTAACACTTAAACATTGTTGCTGACTTTATTAAATTAGAAGATCATGGAGTTGTAATCACCACTAATTAAGCTGCTTCTTTTCAAGACATCAATATTATTGAGAAGTATATCAAGGAATCTGAGAGCATCAATTCAGAATATACCAATAGTCTACAACTTCCCAAGTCAAAGTTATACTTGAAAATCTTAGGTCTTCCTTACTTAGTAGAGGATACTAAACAACCAATTTCCTCTGAAATAGTTACAAAGGCCATTCAACAGATATATATCTTCAATAATATTACTCTTGCTTCAAAACCCTGTATAATCAAAGCATTATCTAACTCTGATTCAGCTGTAGTCTGGATCAACATCTGGGACTCTCAAAACAGTTCTATTGCCAAATCCATTATCAATCAATGTTTCAATGTAGGAAAATATATTGCCACTATTTATGGTACCAACAAGAACCTAGAAGCTCCACAGTGTAAGAACTGTTGGAAATAGGACCACTCAATACTTATGTGCTGATCATATGTGTCCAGATATGCCAAATGCTATAAATCTCACATCACTGAACACCATAGGGAGAAAGCATAGTGTTACAAAGAAAACAAAAATTCAAACTCTCTTAAGACTTGCTATAATAGAAGGCAAGCCTTGCTCTCACATCTTCAAATGTGTCAACTACAAAGAGGACCATCAAGTAGACAGTTCCACCTGTTCTTATTGGTAAAACTATTTCAACAGAAAGTAGCATGGTAGAAAATAACAAGAGCTCTGCTAAGAGTAGAGTTTAGTAATAAAGTAATTCTTGTTAGTTATGTAAGTAGTTTTTATTTTTCAATCTATATGTTGTTTGCCTATGAATGTATGTAGCTACATAGTAGTTACTATAGACTGTTATTATACCCCACATTATAAATTGTTGATTTTTTTAAAAAAAGGAATAGTAATATGATATTACAAAGCATGATAAAAGATATGAAAACTGTTACTGTCACTATCACAACATTACATAATGCAGAGAAGTGTTGTAGCAACCACTCGCCGGAACGGTATTTGTAGTATGCTGACTTCAGCAAAGCTCTCAGTAGGCTATCTAGTAGTGGGGATTACAAGAGAACTCGACAAGAAGCCCTCGCTGCATTGCTCCTCTATTTATATAAATTACA
>Ga0157368_1001231_pt1 | contig 10989 bp, 14 predicted proteins | sample AttbisABBM3_FD_113146 | JGI IMG/M metagenome (GOLD analysis project Ga0157368, IMG submission 113146) | Fungus gardens microbial communities from leaf cutter ant in Botucatu, State of São Paulo, Brazil - Atta bisphaerica ABBM3 | ecosystem: Host-associated > Fungi > Mycelium > Unclassified ...
GGTAGTGAAGGGGATCAAGGAATCCATTTTCGTTGCAAGCGGTGTTATCGGTATGTGGTTTAGTAGAAAAAGTATCTCGTTGAGCAGATTCCGGAAATATTGATGTTCATCGACACAGTGCAACTACTACGTAAGCTGGAATGGCCGAGTCGTTAAGGCGAGTGATTTGAATGGTCAAATTTATCACTTGGTGTTTCACCGCGTAGGTTCAAATCCTGCTTCCAGCGAATTTTTTAATGAGTCTTCATTTTTTTGTACCATGAATTATTGGAGGTACAGTCCTTAGCAGCTTAGATCTCTCATTCTCCATGAAGTACTATAATCTACGAAGAATATAGTAAAATCTATCGTCCTTACACTGATTTTCCAAAGTACTCCCACTGGCCAGGCTCGGGTACATCCACAAGGTCTTCCCAGCTGTAGATGAATGTGTCAAACCGAACGACAATGGGAGTATAGTGGTGGTACGCACGCTTTCCATTCAACCATCTTTTGAGCCAACTCAAGCTCGTCAGAAGCAATTTCCAACGATTCCTCTATCTGACCCTCATTCAATTTTTTTTCCGCGGCACCAATGTCACCGTTAGCGGCTTGTACAATGTTCAGTTTATGTCGTGTGAGGGCTTCTGTGCCCTGACGATACACGGAGGTTTGTGGGATAGCTGAGAGAATGGAGAGGGTGGACTCGTAAGTCTTGACGAGCTGTGGGAGAGGATCTGGGTGGACAGCGAGTCCAGTGATTCCTGTCGATTGTTTGAGTGTTTGGAAGAGAGGACGGGTGAGACGGAACATGATGAGGTTTAAGATGCCAGTGTGGTTTGATCTCACGGGCGGAGTACAAAAATAATCAATTCTCTCTCTCTCTTCGTTTTAACATTCTTTCTCTCTCGATGGCGGCTGCTGCTGCTGCTCTACTTGTCCAAACGCGTGGGATGTTCTCGTTCCCCATGCGTACATCCTTTCTACGACCGTTCTTTGACACTAGTGCCGTGGTTATCTCCTTGACTGCTGGAAGGTCGGCTTTTACCTGGTCAATACCCTCTCTTCAATCCCTTCTCGATCTCTTCCCTCCATTTTTGCTTGCTGTACCAAAGAAGAAGACATCGCATTCGCGGAAAGCTATGCGTTCTGCCAATAAGGGGTTGAAGGATAAACAAAGTGCGCCTGTTTGCTAATAATCGACACATTACTTATTTCCTGTCTAGACGTGGTCAACTGTCCTGGTTGTGGGGCTCCCAAACTCTCTCATCACCTGTGTAGTAATTGCTACTCATATCTCAATCGGGCATGGAAGGCGAAAGACAGAACTGGAATCCCGGACCTCTCATAGTGCACAACTATTTCTGTGGGTGTGTCGACTTGATTCTTGTACTATACATGACTCAATCAAGAGGCTAGTCCCACTCATACTGGTTTGGTGTTGGTCAAAACAATTTACTCTTTTCTCGTTCTGTAGCTCTCTCTCTCTATATGTACATCTTTTATATCTTTTACTCGTGATTTTCCCGCAAATCCACAAGCCCCGAACGGAAATTTGTTCTTCCGTGAATCGTTCTTGCTTCTCATCAAATGACTGAATCCTGAAAAGCTAGTGGCCTTCGTTCCATCCTTCTCCCATGTTATCTTTTCCGACAAAAGCATTGTTTCGGACTGTTCATCTTCAATTCACACGCCCTGCGAGCACTAGTACTCGGATTCCTCGTGGTCTGTCCAGCATCCTCCAGAAAAACTCAAACGACGTCGTGATTACTTTTGCAAAGCGAACTGCTGTCGGAAGGGCTAAAAAGGGTCAATGGAAAGATACGACTGTTGATGAACTCATTTGTGCTCTCTTCAAAGCTCGTCATCACCTCATTTTTTATCCAGTTTGGTTTGACAACTCTCTCCCTTCCAGGCTACTCTTGAGAAGACCAAGCTTGACCCTAACAAAATTGATGATATATGTGTTGGTAAGTATTCATTTTTCTCTCTCTCACGACTCTATACCTGGGTTCATGTATAATTCTTAGCTGTATGTCATCCACCCTCCCCGCTCTATATTTCTCGAGCAGCGGCGCTTGCTGCTGGTATCCCTTATACGGTCCCTATATCTACCGTCAACCGTCTCTGTTCCTCAGGTCTAATGTCCATCCGTGCTATCACCCATGCCATTCAGGCAGGAGAGACATCCATCGGTTGGGCAGTTGGTGCTGAGAGCATGAGTCTCAAGTATGTGATACAACTTTCTTTGAACTCTCTCTCTCTCCTCAACCAGTCATCCCTAGTCCTCGGCCTACTCCCGAAGTCTCAGAGGCAGTCAGTTCACATCAGAATGCTCATGACTCCATCCAGGTGAGAAGCCGTAGTTTATTGAATTGTGTAACTCACTAACACACCAACAGGCAATGGGCTGGACATCGGAAAACGTTGCCAAAGATTTCAATGTTTCCCGTGAAAAGCAAGATCATTTCGCTCTAATATCACACACAAGAGCATCCGAGGCCTTGAAGAAAGATGTATTCGCAGATGAGATTATCCCTATTGAGATCAAGGGTCAGGTCATTTCTGTCGATGACACTATCCGGCCTGGTGTGACTGCCGAAGGTCTGGCAGCACTTAAACCTGCATTTCCCCAATGGCAGCCGGGAACTACTACTGCGGGTAATGCGAGTGGTGTTGGAGATGGAGCTGGTCTAGTTATGATGACAACGCGAGAACGAGCAGAGAAGGAAGGAATGGAGATTCTTGGGAAATGGGTGAGCAGCGTCGTTGTTGGTAGGTCATGCAACGCCAGTCCTTCGCAAGCTTCATCTGACCTTGTATCAGGAGTGGAACCTAAATACATGGGTATCTCACCAGTATTCGCCATTCCTAAAATGTTAGACGTAGTTGGCCTAAAGAAAGAAGATGTTGATATTTACGAGGTATGCATACCTATCAGATTAATATCCCAATGTCCCCAAGAGCTCCTTCATAGATCAACGAAGCCTTTGCATCTCAGTTTGCATATTGTATCGATCAATTGAACATCCCTATCGAGAAGATTAACCCGAAGTGAGTCTCAGATTGTCATCCAAAATGGATAAGTCTAATTTCATTCTCGTAGTGGTGGTTCAATTGCTATCTCTCATCCAATCGGACTCAGTAAGTTGATACGTTATGCGTACATCGAAATTCGCATTGAGCTGACATTAAATAATAAGCCGGCATCCGTCAAGTTATTACTGGCCTGAAGGAGCTCCGCAGGCGCAATGAGAGAATTTTGCTGACAAGCATGTGCGTAGGAAGTGGAATGGGAGCAGCAGGTATATTTGTGAACGAACAAATCCATTGAGCAGATAAATATCATGGAATTGGATGAATATATCTAGAAATTATGCGTTAGATCTGATTCCATAGTATGCAGCCAAGGAGAAAGTCAGATGGTCATTCATGTCAGTGAAATGCAAGGACTTGGTCCAAACACATCAAGTCGACTAAGAGGTGCCAAAAATGGTTGCAAGTACAACGCTCGTCATGGTACAAATGAAAACAAACAGACTGCTCACCTGTTCGTTGATGTCAGAAAGCTGGCGCGTCGATTTTATATATATATATACATATCCTGTTCACGTGATTCGGCAAATCGCGAGATACTGTGCAGCATCTGCAGCCACCCGTATCGAACCCCGACAACCTTGGTCCATAATCTAGCCTCCAAAATGGCCGCTCAAATCAGCAAAAAGCGCAAGTTCGTTGCCGATGGTGTCTTCCGTGCCGAGTTGAATGAATTCTTTACCCGTGAGCTTGCGGAGGAAGGCTACTCTGGTTGTGATGTCCGCGTTACTCATGCCCGCACTGAGGTACTTCATTAATCATGGCCAAGTGACAAATCTTGGCTTACATACATATACTATCAGATTATTATTCGTTCTACCCATCCCCAGGATGTCCTCGGTGAGAAGGGCCGTCGCATTCGTGAACTTACTGCCCTCGTCCAAAAACGATTCAAATTCCCTGAAAACTCCCTCGAGCTTTACGCCGAAAAAGTTCAATACCGTGGACTCTCTGCTGTTGCTCAATGCGAGTCTCTTCGTTACAAACTCCTTGGTGGCCTTGCCATCCGCCGGTATGTCCGATCAACAGGTGTTCGATCCAGTCAGTGACAGCGGTTATTATTAACTTCTCAGTGCCTGCTACGGTGTCCTCCGATTTGTTATGGAGTCTGGTGCTAAGGGTTGTGAGGTTGTAGTTTCCGGCAAGCTTAGGGCCGCCCGCGCAAAATCTATGAAATTTACCGATGGTTTCATGATCCATTCTGGTCAACCTGCTCGTGACTTTGTCGACTATGCCGTCCGTCACGTCCTCCTTAGGCAGGGTGTTCTCGGCATCAAAGTGAAAATGTATGAGGAGACGTTTAATCATGAAGATTCGTCTGACCTTTTGTTAGCATGAAAGGCTACGATTCTGAAGGCAAACTCGGCCCCAAGAAGCCTCTTCCTGATTCTATCCAAATTTTCGAGCCCTCTGCGGACAAGCTCGTCTCCGAGCCTACTTCAGAACAGCGCGAACCTCTCCCTGTGCCGGTTGCACCTCCCACCGAAGAGGCATATGTTGCTCCGGATTCCTCATTCCAACAACCTGAAGGATTCACAGAGCAACCTGTATTCTGATTTCTTCGTTCTATCTTCGCTTACATTTCAATGTCTTTGTTACAATTCCATGGTCTTTGATTAAGTTAAAACAAGGATATAAAACATAAATAAGGAACAGTGTAAATTAAGGTATTAAAGTTGTATGTGAACGCTGCTCCCCGCTAAGCCACTTGAAGGTAACTCAATGATAAAGCTCCTGTCTTGATGAGGTCCCCAATGGGGTGGTTTCTCACCAGGTCCTAATGATAGAGTGATTTCGGCTGCAGCCAAAGATTGTGAGGGGTCAGAAACAAAAATCGCAGCGTCATCGAAGTGATAGATAATTGCAGTATTGCCGCTGGAAGAGATGGTGAGTGCTGCAAACTCAGAAGGTGTAATAGTAACGCTTCCGCCGTCTTGCTGCCAGAAAACGACCATAGCCGTTTTGTGAGTCTCGTCATAAATTGCAGATATGCTTCCATCGTTCGAAACACATTGGAGGGCTAGTTGGACCCGTTTCGCAAGGAACTCGTTGAAGTTCACTCCTGGGAGCATGATATAGGATATACTTTTGGTTAGGGGACTGTGCTCAATCCAGGCAGTGAAGAGATCCACAGTCACAGGAGGTTGGGTTGAGATACCGATAGCAGTCCAATTTCCCGTCCTCTCCCCAACGTTAAAATGAAGAATATCACCGTCAGAGAGCTCAGGGAACACGTAGCCCACATCACCGTGCCAAAGGCTGGTGGAATCGAGGGTAGACTGGGACGTTGCCAAAAGCTCGACGCCATCGTCGACGAAAACAGCGCCGTCGCGGCGTCGCTGATCAAGGACAGAGATAACAGGTGTCCCTGAAGTAGAGGTAATGTTGGATATCATGGTGAATTGCACGTCATTTTTGAGGAAGAACCAGACCTTTTGCCAGTACAGAGATTTCGTCAGGGGATTAGTGTAACGCATGACAGAGATACCGATCTCGCCATTGGAAACACCTCCAACGAAGTTCTCAATACCGGTGAATCCAGCCTTGTCGCAAGAAAGTTGTGTTGCTCCATAGTCAGTGGTAATCCCAGGAATCATATTCCAGTCCCATGTAGCTGATATGTCTTCGTACTCATTGCCTTTGAGATAAGTGTAATGAGCCCCATCAGATAGATGGAAACCAAAAGGCTAGTTAAACGTCGTTTCAGCAACAAATTTTCAAGACATGAAAAGCACGAACATTTTGGGAATTAATGCATTCGGTATTCTGAGTTCGTGTAGAGAACATTTTCACCGTGGACACATAACTTTTACCGCGGTGCACCTAGAAACCAATCAATGCAGACCCTTGTGAGGTGAAATTGCCACACAAACCATGTAGTCATTATCATAAAACATGCGATTACCATTCAGCTGGCCAGCATTGGCATTCTCGCCGGTTTCAGAAAGACGTTGGGCGAAATTAGTGATGATCCCCGAGTTCCAAAGTTGTCCAAGTTGTCCAATCTCTGTAAGGTTCAGATTGATGCTCCCTGTTGCCCTGACCCAATGTTCACAATTGGAAAAGAAGGTGGGTAAAAAGACGACCTACTGGGCGTCGACAACCGGGAAGGAAATGAAACGGCCGAGGGCCGACTATGTTAAGTTTGTAAACCATAATTCATTGGATAGTGCTGAACAACTTACGAAATCCCAGTGCAGCACTCCAGTCAGACTGTTGCGGAAAATTATCCACTGATCACCGTCGAAGAGAGTGGCAAGGGCCAACTGAGAATTGATGTTAGCAGCAAATTGAGTTTGAGCTGCTTCAACCTCGAGGTCCACAACATCATTCGTGCTTTAATGGTATGAGTGATACATTTAAACTCGCAAGACGATACTCACAAGTCCTTGCCTGTGAATTATAACAAATTATCATGGAGAGCGCATTCATATCATTAACGGCTTACCGTAATTTCCATTGTACAGAACTCCACCATGTTGGCCTAAGGAGCGTGAATCAGCGCAAGGTGGAGAACTAACAACTTGTGCCACACCGAAAGAACCATCGGGTCTGATACCGTCCGCTTTGATCTCTTGGTGAATAACTACTTCTGCATGGATACGCTTGTACGCATCACCGATCTGTGTGACATTTATATTGAGTAGCCCGCCATCAATGCCGATCTTTGCAACATCCAAGATATTGGCCCCTGTCAAGAAATTAACTTCATTGAATGGACGAAGGAAGAGATTGTATGAGCGGCCGGTCATGCTGAGGCAATGGGAAAATTGAGGGGAGGTCAGTGTGTCGTTAAGGAGTAAGCAAGTTTGGCCAACGAGCTCCGGTATTGCAATAACCTATCCTGGTGATCCAGATAAAGTAGACTATCGACGAGAAAGACACTGACGTTGGAAAACCAGTTCGTATTCCTGTTGTTATATCAGAAAATTGTCGGTTCAAATCCCAACGTACATACCAAAGGAGGTTTCCAGGGTTATCGCAAGGGCAAGCTGAGGTACCACCCTGGCTCAAGCACGCCAAATTGGTAAGGTCGCGTTCAAACCAGTAATCTATTGCCAATGAAATCTTCTCATGGAGAGTGGAGTCATTGACAAACTGCTCTCCTCCTTTCAATCCCCCATGCCACGCAGCGGCCATTACAACTGGGGCATGGGTTAGGGACTACCTCAGGGATGACATATTCTCCGCTTACGTGTACGCTGCCAATGATCCTCAGCGGGCCAATTAGCTCGACGGGCTGCACAACCCGTAGTATAGTCAACTTCACTGTCAGGCCACTTGCCATCGGAGCCGAGCGAATCCATCCTGTGAGACTTAAGTCAGGTGTCTGTATTCAGAGGATCTTGCCAAGTGTACCATGATTGAATGTTACTGGCACCAGTAAGACGACCAATTATATTACTGAGACGTCGCGCTTGCATCAGCTCAATCTCCTCCAGAGTTGCAGGGTCCACTGATTGAGTGGGCAAAGGTGGAGTGGAAGTTATTAACGAAGGTGTGGCAGTTACACATTCTGATGCATTGGTTCCTGTATTCAAGGAAGATGGAATTGATGCATAAGAGGTTGATAAATGAGTCAATGGTCGGGAGGTGGTGGGCAAAGGTACAGGGAGTGTCGGTAGGGAGGCCAGAGGACTGCTTGAAGATAAATGATTAGTTAGTAGAGTTGCCGAAAACCCCAGGCCAGGAGAAGACGAATGCACAAAAGTAAAGGATGGGTCGAAGAAACACCCATATAGAACAAGAGCGTAGGAGAATCTTGGTAGTGACCGCATTGGGTGGGAGGAATTGAATTATTGAATTACCTTCAGCGTCGTACGTGTTGTCAGACCACCCAATTTATAGGGTCAGTCCGTATTGGGTATAGAGCGGACTTGACTAAAGTCGATCCAAGAGGCAAAAGAACTGCCGAGCCGGATAAGTTCTGGGTGCCAAATTTAGGCCTACATAGAAGTTTCGAGGTACACGAGATCCACCAATCTACTGGAGTGCAGATAGTATTTTATGGTACCTGTCCCCATAGTGCAGGAGGAGAACGAGAACGTTATTTGTATGGTGAGTTCCAAACCTTTGTAGACTTTGTCCGTTTGCCGTTTGATAGGAGCTCTCTCGTAATCTCTAGTTTGATCTGAAGCCAGCAAAAGTGAGAGTGAGACGAATACAGATTCTCTGGTTGGGGGCTTGCCTCTAAGCACCATAAATTAAGATATTTCCATATACTAAGGCGGGATTTACAGCAGAGGATACTTGAAAAGTCAACTAGAGTAGCTAAGCCAATAGAAATCATTGGATCAAAATGGGTGACTTGGCAGTCTGAGAAAATCACAATGGCATGCCGAGATGCCGAGATGCCAGATATTATTACCTGGGGAAATTGTCAGAATCGAAGATGGTGGATTCTATCAATTTTCATCTTTTTTTTTTAAATCAACAATTTATTACATAGGACATGATGGTAGACCGTGGACTCATATCATCTGCATAATAAGGCTGACAGCAACTACAACATTTACAACAAGGATGAGTATTACATGATTTGGAAACATGGATGTTGATGATGTTCATGGAGGTGGTCCAGATAACTTTGACGATGTGAGAGGAGTAACCAAACGCCCAGCTAATGATTCTAGCTTGGATGTCATGTCTGTTACTAACAGCTTGGTGGATTATGCTGAGCATATGGAAAGGAATAATGACTTTGTGGACAAAGTTGGTGAACTCATCGACAGTTCTCAACTGTCATACATTATGAACAACAACCAGAAAATCCAGAGCAGCAGGGCAGCAGAACTCTTGACTAACATAGGGCCTCAACGTGTCAACAATGAGGAACTCTCCCACAGCAACTACATGAACAGCAACATGTTCAACATTCAGTTGAACTATGATATCAACCAGGTTAGGGACCCCAATTCTTGGAATGGAAATTTCCAGGCCATATCACTTCATGGATCTTTAGAACACTTGGCATCAGATATGAAGAACATCAAGGAATCTCTCATCAGAATGCGAAAATATATTCTGGACAAAACCATTGAAGGTAGTAAAGCTAACAATATCAAGGATCTCAAAGGTGTCGGTAAGGTAGCTTGGGGATTTATTTTGTCCCTTTACAAAGCATACTAGGATAGTTTGATAGTGGACAATTTCAACATATTGTTCAGAAACATGGTAAAGTCTAAGTTTAGCCCACAGGTTGCCAAGACTCTGTCCAATGGTAAAGGCAAGAATATAGTCAAACCGGCTTCAATCTAATCTATCCCTCCTTCTATTCCAACCAAATCCCCAAAGGAGGTCAATGAAATTTCGAAATTTTTTAAAAAGAAGCTTGCTATTTAACAGAAAAAGTCGTACACCCAGGCATCTTCTAACACTAATGTGTCAAATATAGCTAGGGACATATTAAAAATCAAAGAAACGTTTTTGAATCTTCAGGACCACAAAATTGAACAAGTCCAGAAGATTATCAATAGTATCACGAAACTAAAACCATAAATCAACATGACCTCTAAAGGCCCATCACAAAAACAGGTTATTGTCCCAATGAGTGTTGAAAATGCAAAGTATTTATTAGAGAGTCCAGTTTTCATGTTATTAACATCAACAGGGCTCTTGAAGGAATCAAGTCAAACATCATGGATTCAACAAAGAGTGGCACTTTAAAGAATATGCAAAAATTTGAGAAAATTGAAAGACTTCAATTCATTTAACTGTGAATTGTTATAATCTTAAGACCTTAGAGTTGGTCCAAAGAGTGAACCTTGTATTGGATTAACACAAGAGAACTCAATAGAGAACTTTGTACAGGATTGTTTACCTTATATACAAATACCTAATGGTCTGTGCAAGCTATTTCTAGCCTACCCTAAACGACCATGTATATGCCTTAAGGTCAACATGTGTATCATACATTGTATGATGTTATCCTTCCAGAACCTTCTATGTCCTTCTATGTGTCATGTGACTTGTGACCATGTCATCTGATGTGACCTGCTGTGTGACAGCGTGATCTTGTCACTCTAATCCTAATTCTAGTTCTAAAAATAGAATAAATGAAAATAAATCAAAAATAAAATAAAAATGAGAGAGGAGAAATAAGAAAATGTCAAGTCCACTTCCTTCACTCTTGACATGAATGGTAACAAAGCATGATTTTAAAAGACATTAAAATCTTTTCACAGAACATTTAGAAAAATAATCTCATGGTTAACACTATTCTTAAAGTCAAGTCTGATTTTGATATTATTTTTATTCAAGAGCCATCTTGGTCTATCATCTGCTCCATCCTAAGCTTAACAAATTGTGAAGGAGATTCATTAGTGGGTATTGTCAATTATCCTAACTGGCTGACTTTTACTAGAAAATCCAAATCAATGAACGACTTTTCGAGAGTTGCAATATATGTTAATATAAGACTTTCTTCTCTTTGCTTTTCTCTTTATAGAGACATTATTAATTTTAAAGATATTCTTCTAGTTTCTTTCTTGAACAACAGTGACATTTTTTGGCTAATGAACATCTATTCTGATTTGTTGCACTCAGCCTTAAAGTATCTCAAGGATACTGAGGTTAACATTTGTAATCTCCTTATCATGACTGGTGACTTTAATATTTGCAATAATCTTTAGGATTCTTCTTATCCTTATCATTTCTCAATTAGCGATGATTTACTTATTATTGCAGACTCTTTCAATCTAAATTTGTCTTTTCCCACTAACTACATTCTAACTAGGTATTCAGACAATGAAAATGACTCAAATTTGGTCATTGATCTTATATTTCTATATAGTGGCTCAAATAAGTTAGACTATCACTTAATTCACCCAGAATGGCATCTCTTATCCAATCATACCTCCCTTATGATCACCATCCCTATTATTGAAGAATATGTCAACTTGTCCAAATGCTCAA
>Ga0157368_1001235_pt1 | contig 10976 bp, 9 predicted proteins | sample AttbisABBM3_FD_113146 | JGI IMG/M metagenome (GOLD analysis project Ga0157368, IMG submission 113146) | Fungus gardens microbial communities from leaf cutter ant in Botucatu, State of São Paulo, Brazil - Atta bisphaerica ABBM3 | ecosystem: Host-associated > Fungi > Mycelium > Unclassified ...
ACCAAAATGTTGGGATCGGCCGCCAGGATCTCCTTGAGCCGACGCCGGAAGAAGCCGGAATCGTCCACCACCAGTACTTTTACCGGCATACGTTGAAACTCCTAACCTGGGGCGGCGCAGGCCACCCGATGGCGTCGAGCCGGGGCCCGACGCCGCTAGTGCTCGGCCGACTCAGAGCCCGCGACGGGCGTAGCGCTTGAGCATGCTGGGCACATCGAGGATGAGCGCGATGCGGCCATCGCCGGTGATGGTGGCGCCGGACATGCCGGGCGTACCCTGCAGCATCTTGCCCAGCGGCTTGATGACCACCTCTTCCTGACCGACCAATTGATCGACCACGAAGCCGATGCGCTGGGTCCCGACCGACAGGATCACCACGTGTCCCTCGCCCTGCTCCACATGGGCCGCGTTGGGCACCAACCAACGCTTGAGGTAGAAGAGCGGCAGCGCCTTGTCGCGCACCACCACCACTTCCTGGCCATCCACCACGTTGGTACGGGAAAGATCGAGGTGGAAGATCTCGTTGACGTTGACCAACGGGAAAGCGAAGGCCTGGTCGCCCAGCATCACCATCAAGGTCGGCATGATCGCCAGGGTCAGGGGCACCTTGATGACGATCTTGGAACCCTGGCCCTTGGTGGAGAAGACGTTCAGCGTGCCGTTGAGCTGGCTGATCTTGGTCTTGACCACGTCCATGCCCACACCACGGCCGGAGATGTCGGAGATCTCGGCTTTGGTGGAGAAGCCTGGCGCGAAGATCAGGTTGAAGCACTCGGTCTCGGTCAGACGATCGGCGGCGTCACGGTCGAGCAGGCCCTTTTCCACGGCCTTGTTGCGCAGCAGGTCCGCGTCCATGCCCTTGCCATCGTCGGAGATCGACAACAGGATGTGGTCGCCCTCCTGCTCGGCGGAGAGCACCACGCGACCAGCCCGGGACTTGCCATTGCTCTCGCGTTCGGCCGGGCCCTCGATACCATGGTCGACTGCGTTGCGCACCAGGTGCACCAGCGGATCGGCCAGGGCCTCGACCAGGTTCTTGTCCAGGTCGGTTTCTTCGCCGACCAGTTCCAGGTTGATCTCTTTCTTCAGGCTGCGCGCCAGATCGCGCACCAGTCGTGGGAAGCGGCCGAATACCTTCTTGATCGGCTGCATCCGTGTCTTCATGACCGAGGTCTGCAGATCGGCGGTGACCACGTCGAGGTTGGACACGGCCTTGGCCATGGCCTCGTCGCCGCTGTTCAGGCCCAGCCGCACCAGGCGGTTACGCACCAGCACCAGTTCGCCGACCATGTTCATGATTTCGTCCAGCCGCGCGGTATCGACCCGCACGGTGGTTTCCGCCTCGGTCGCGGTGGGCCGTTCGGTCGGCACCGCGGGCGCGACCGGCTTGGCCGGTTCGGCGCGCGCCGGAATGGGTTCGGCGGCTACCGGAGCCGGCTTTGGCACAGGCGCAGGTGCGGGTTTGGGCGCAGCGGCGACCGGCACAACCGCGACAGCTGGCTCACTGAACTTGCCCTTGCCGTGCAATTCATCGAGCAGCGACTCGAATTCGTCGTCGGTGATCTCGTCGCTCGTTGCCGCCACCGGGGCGGTAACGGCTGCTGCCGCGACAGACGCCGGTGCTTCGCTGGCGACGAACTTGCCCTTGCCATGCAGCTCGTCGAGCAGAGCTTCGAATTCGTCGTCGGTAATGTCGTCACCCGCGGCCTTGGCAGGAGCAGGCGCTGCCGCAGGGGTAGCGACGGCCTCGACCGGCGCTTCGCTGAACTTGCCCTTGCCGTGCAGTTGATCGAGCAGGGCTTCGAATTCGTCATCGGTGATGTCGTCGCCACCCGCGGCCGGACTGGTCGCGGTTGCGGCTACGGCTTCAGCACTCGGCTCGCCGCCCAGCGCATCGAGAAGATTCTGGAATTCGGCGTCGCTTAGTTCCGGCTCGGCCGACTCGACCGCAGCGGGCGCTGGCGTGGGTGCGGGCGGCGCAACGGGCGCAGCAGCGACCGGCGCAGGCGCACTGCCTAACGGCTCGGCCAGGCGTGCCAGGGCAGCCAGCAGTTCGGGCGAAGCCGGCGTGGGCTCTTCGCGCTCCCGAACCTGGCCGAACATCTCGTTGACGGAATCCAGCGCCTGCAGCACCACGTCCATCAATTCGGCATCCACGCGGCGTTCGCCTTTGCGCAGGATATCGAAGACGTTTTCCGCGATATGGCAGCACTCGACCAGCGTATGAAGCTGAAGGAATCCGGCACCGCCCTTGACGGTATGGAAGCCACGGAAAATGGCGTTCAGCAGATCCATGTCATCCGGGCGGCTTTCCAGCTCGACCAATTGTTCGGACAACTGTTCGAGAATCTCGCCGGCCTCAACTAGGAAATCCTGAAGGATTTCTTCATCGGCGTCGAAGCTCATTCCTACACTCCCAAAGAGGGTCTGGGTCAGAAGCCCAGACTGGATAGAAGATCGTCGACGTCGACCTGAGCGGCCACAACGTCTTCACGCTTATCGGCATGAATCTGTGGACCTTCACCCTTCATCGTCTTTTCTTTTCGATTTTGTTCGATCAGTGCGGTGTGATCGTGGCTGAAGCCGGTGTAGCGGTCGACCTGGCTGGCCATCATCACCAGCTTGACGAGATCTTTCTCGATCTGCCCGACGAGATTGACCACCCGCTTGATCACCTGGCCCGTAAGATCCTGATAATCCTGCGCCAGGAGGATTTCGTTGAGCTTGGCCGACAGTTCTCCGGCGCTGGTCTCACTGTGGCTCAGGAAGATATCGACGCGCTTGGCCAGTTCGCGGAATTCGTCAGCGCCCATTTCCCGGCGCATGAACTTCTTCCATTCGGCGTGCACCGCCCGGGCTTCGTCACCGAAGTTACCCACCAACGGCGCGCTTTCCTCCACCAGATCCATGGTCCGGTTGGCGGCATTTTCGGTCATCTTCACCACGTAGGAGAGACGATCGGTGGCATCGCTGATCTGCGAAACCTCTTCGCCGGCCATGCCACGCGGATCGATTTCGAAGTTGACGATGGCGTTGTGCAGCTCACGGGTCAGTTTGCCGACTTCTTGGTAGAGACCCCGGTCGCGAAGTTGGTTGAGCTCATTGATGACCTGTACGGCCTGGGCGAAGTCGCCACTCTCCAGGCATTTCACCAGCTCTTGGGCGTGCTGTTTTAGATTCGACTCGAAGTCGCTGAAGCTGTTGGTGCCAAGCTGATCCATAACGTCCCCGCGGCTTTCTTCAGCCGTTCACCCGCTCGAAGATCTTTTCGATCTTTTCTTTCAGTACTTGCGCGGTGAAAGGCTTGACCACATAGCCGTTCACGCCGGCCTGGGCGGCTTCGATAATCTGCTCGCGCTTGGCTTCAGCGGTCACCATCAGCACCGGCAGCGTCTTCAGGCGCGCATCGGCGCGAACCTGGCGCAGCAGGTCGATGCCGGTCATGCCGGGCATGTTCCAGTCGGTCACGAGAAAATCGAAGTTACCGCTCTGCAGCATCGGCAGTGCGGTGTTGCCATCGTCCGCCTCGGCGGTATTGGTGAAGCCCAGATCGCGCAGCAAATTCTTGATGATGCGTCTCATCGTGGAAAAATCGTCCACGATGAGGATTTTCATGTTCTTGTCCAAGTCGACCTCCGTCCTAATCCATCCGCACATGCGCCGTGACGCGCGCCTAAGCAATCGTAGTAGCCTGAGTACCAGCCCATTAACGTGAACGCCAATCCGCCAGCCGAGCCCGCAGGCGCGCCGCGCATTGACTGTGGAGCTGGCAGACCCGGGATTCGCTCACTCCCAGTACCTCGCCGATTTCCTTGAGGTTGAGTTCCTCGTCGTAATACAGCGAGAGCACCAGGCGTTCACGCTCCGGAAGATTGGCAATGGCGTCGGCCAAGGCCTTGCGGAAGCGCTGGTCTTCCAGGCCGCGACCGGGTTCGAGTTCATGCGAACCGCTCTCCTCGAGCCCATGCTCCCCCCCCTCCATAAGGTCGTCGAAACTGAACAGGCGACTCCCCATGGTGTCGCCAAGGATGCCGTAGTACTCATCCAGACTCAATTTAAGTTCGGCCGCGACCTCGGAATCTTTAGCGTCGCGACCGGTGCGCGCTTCGACCGCCCGAATGGCATCGGTGACCATGCGCGTGTTGCGGTGGACCGAGCGTGGCGCCCAGTCGCCCTTGCGGACCTCGTCGAGCATGGCCCCGCGGATACGGATACCAGCGTAGGTCTCGAAGCTCGCGCCCTTGCCGGAATCGTATTTACGCGAGGCCTCCAGCAGGCCGATCATGCCGGCCTGCATCAGGTCCTCGACCTGTACGCTGGCCGGCAAGCGCGCCAACAGGTGGTAGGCGATGCGCTTCACCAACGGCGCGTAGCGGTTGATGAGTTGCTCCTGCTGGGTACGTTCCGAAGTTCTGCTGTACATGCGAAGCCCGCTGGATGCTGTCATGCGTGGGTACCGATGGCTGGTTGCACAAGGCGCTCGACAAAGAACTCGAGGTGGCCGCGTGGATTGGCCGGCAGTGGCCAGCCATCGACTTTTTGCGCCACCGCACGAAAGGCCAGCGAGGCCTTGGCACGCGGAAAGGCTTCATAGACGGGGCGCTGTTTCTGTACGGCTTTGCGCACCGCCTCGTCGAACGGAATGGCGCCCACGTACTGCAGGGCGACATCCAGGAATCGGTCGGTCACCTTGGTCAGCTTAGCAAAGAGATTGCGACCTTCCTGGGGCGTTAGCGCCATGTTCGCCAGCACCCGGAAACGGGAGACGCCATGGTCACGATTGAGCAGCTTGATCAGGGCGTAGGCATCGGTGATGGAGGTGGGTTCGTCGCACACCACCACCAGGACTTCCTGGGCGGCGCGAACGAAGCTGACCACCTGATCGCCGATGCCGGCGGCGGTATCGACGATGAGCACGTCGAGATTCTCGCTGATTTCGCTGAAGGCCTGGATCAGACCGGCGTGCTGGGCCGGGGTCAGATTGACCATCGCCTGGGTGCCCGATGCCGCCGGGACGATGCGGATACCGCCTGGTCCCTGCAGCAGTACGTCACGCAGATCGCACTCGCCGGCGATGACGTCGGCCAAGGTGCGCTTGGGCGAGAGCCCCAGCAGGACGTCGATGTTGGCAAGGCCCAGGTCGGCGTCGAGCAGCATGACGCGCCGCCCGATATCAGCCAGGGCCAAGGCCAGGTTGACCGACACGTTGGTCTTGCCAACACCGCCTTTACCGCCCGTTACCGCGATGACTTGGACGGGATGCATGCTACCCATTGCCTGATACCTTTGATTGAAATCCGTCACACTTTAGACCAAGTGCATTTGGCGTGCCCAGGCATGCGATGCACCACTACCGTTCGTCTGCGCTAGCCGGCACGGCGGGCGGCGTTTTGATACAGGCCGGCAAACATCCCGGCCATGGTTTCCTCGCTCGGTTCTTCCGGCGCCTGCAAGCTCACCGCGCGACTCACCAACTGGTGGCTGCGGGCCTGATGCAGGTCGTCCGGGATACGCGGACCGTCGGCGATATAGGCCACCGGCAGGCGCTGAGTGATGGCCAGGCCCAGGGCTTCGCCGAGGCTGGCGGCCTCGTCCAGCTTGGTCAGCACGCAGCCGCTCAGGCCGCAACGCCGATAGCTGTGATACGCCGCCTTGAGGACCTGGCTCTGGCTGGTAACACCCAGCACCAGATAGTTACGAATCTTCAACTGGCGATTGGCCAGGGCTTCAAGCTGCACCTTGAGCGCCGGATCGTTGGCGGGCATGCCCGCGGTGTCGATCAATACCAGGCGCTTGCGCGCCAGCGGCGCCAGGGCCTGGGCCAGGGACTGGCCCGGATCGACCAGGGTCACCGGCACGTCGAGGATGCGACCGAGGGTCTTGATCTGCTCCTGAGCACCGATGCGGAAGCTGTCCATGCTGACCAGCGCCAGGCTCTGCGGACCGTACTTGAGCACATAGCTGGCGGCGAGCTTGGCCAGCGAGGTGGTCTTGCCCATGCCGGCCGGACCAACGAAGGCGACGATGCCGCCCTCCTCCAGGATCTTGGCGTCGGTGGTCTTGGCCAGCTGCGCGAAATTCGCCAGCAGCATGCGCCAGGCGTGGCGCGGATCCTGAATCTTGGCCACGCTGTCGAGCAGGTGGCGGGCCAGGTCGGCCGGCAAGCCCATGCGCTGCAGACGACGCCAGAGCCCGGCCTGCTGCGGCCGGGTCGACTGCACCTGGGTCCAGGCCATGGAGCCGAGCTGGACTTCCAGCAGTTCGCGCAGGCCGCTGAGTTCGCTGCGCATGGCTTCCAGGGCGCGACGGTCTTCCGGCGCATTGCTGGCAGCAGGCGCGGCGGCGGCCGGCTGGGGTGCGCGGGGCGGTGCGATCACCGGCTCGCGTCGACTGTCGGCAGCGCTGATGGCGCCGAGCAGTTGCTTGTCCTTCGGCGCGGCCGAGGGTACGCCCGGCGCGCGGATGCTGAGATCGGCATGAGCCTGGGCGATCTTCGCGTGGGTCTTACGCAACTCCGCCTGCAATTCGGCATTGGGCGCGGCCGGTGCCTGGGCCTGGTAGTCCAGGGCCGCGGTCAGCTCGATCCCGCCAGCGACCCGGCGGTTGCCGAGGATGGCGGCGTCCGGACCCAGCTCGTCGCGTACCAGCTTCATGGCTTGACGCATATCGGCGGCGAAGAAACGTTTGACTTGCATGATCTAGACCTCAGCCATTCTGGCCAACGGTAGCGACGATGGTAACCTGCTTGTTGTCCGGAATTTCCTGGTAGGCCAGTACACTCATGTTTGGCGCCGCCATCCGTGCGAAACGGGACATCATCCCGCGGATCGCACCGGCTACCAGCAGCACCACCGGCTTACCCATCATTTCCTGACGCTGCGCCGCCTCGATGAGGGAACGCTGCAGCTTTTCCGCCATGCCAGGCTCGAGGAACATACCGTCCTCAGCGCCTTGACCGGCCTTCTGCATACTACTTAGCAACATCTGTTCCAACCTTGGCTCAAGGGTGATAACAGGCAGCTCAGGCTCCATTCCAACGATGTTCTGGACGATTGCACGGGACAACGCGACCCGCACGGCACCAGCGATCGCGGCGGGATCTTGACTCCGCGGACCGACGTTGGCGATGGCTTCGGCGATGGTGCGGATGTCGCGGACCGGAACCTGCTCCTGCAGCAGTTGCTGGAGGATCTTGAGCAGGGTCGACAGGGAGACGATGCCGGGGACCAGTTCCTCGGCCAGCTTGGGCGAACTCTTGGCCAGTACCTGCAGCAATTGCTGGACTTCTTCGTGGCCGATCAATTCGTGGGCGTGCTTGAAGAGGATCTGATTGAGGTGAGTGGCGACCACGGTGCTGGCATCGACCACGGTGTAGCCGAGGGATTGGGCCTGGTCGCGCTGGGTGACGTCGATCCAGACGGCCTCGAGGCCGAATGCCGGATCCTTGGCGACCACCCCGTTGAGGGTGCCGTAGACCTGACCGGGGTTGATGGCCAGTTCGCGATCAGGATAGATCTCGGCCTCAGCTACGCTCACTCCCATAAGAGTCAGACGATAGGCATTGGGCATCAGGTCCAGGTTGTCACGGATATGGACCGAGGGCATCAGGAAACCGAGGTCCTGGGAGAGCTTCTTGCGCACTCCCTTGATCCGCGCCAGCAACTGGCCTCCCTGGTTGCGATCGACCATGGGGATCAACCGGTAGCCGACTTCCAGGCCGACCATGTCCACCGGGGTCACGTCGTCCCAACCTAGTTCCTTGGCCTCGGCCGGGCGCTGCACGGGGGCCAGTTCCTGCTGTTTCTTGGCCTCGACCTCGGCGGTCTGCTTAGCCTGGCGCTGACGCTTGTAGATCAGCCAGGCACCGGCCGCGGCGCCGCCGCCCAGACCGAGGAACGGCAGGTGCGGCATACCCGGCACCAGGCCCATGGCGATGATGATGAAAGCCGATACCGCCAGCGCCTTGGGCGAGGCAAACATCTGACGATTTACCTGCTGGCCCATGTCCTCGGAAGACGACACCCGGGTAACCATGATGGCCGCGGCCACCGACAGCAGCAGCGACGGCACCTGGGCGACCAGGCCGTCACCGATGGTCAGCAGGGCGTAGATGCGGGCGGCGTCGCCGAACGGCAGACCATGCTGGGCCATACCGATGGCCATACCGCCGATGAGGTTGATGAAGAGAATCAGCAGGCCGGCGATGGCGTCACCGCGAACGAACTTGCTGGCACCGTCCATGGAGCCGTAGAAGTCGGCTTCCTGACCCACTTCAGCCCGGCGCTTCTTGGCTTCAGCCTGGTCGATGATGCCGGCGTTGAGGTCGGCGTCGATGGCCATCTGCTTGCCGGGCATGGCGTCCAGGGTGAAACGGGCCGAGACCTCGGAGATGCGGCCGGCACCCTTGGTTACCACCACGAAGTTGATGATCATGAGGATGGCGAACACCACCGCACCGACCACGTAGTTACCGCCGACCACCACCTCACCGAAGGCCTGGATGACCTTACCCGCGGCGTCGTGACCGTCCTGGCCGTGCAGCAGCACCACGCGGCTCGAGGCCACGTTCAGCGCCAGGCGCAGCAGGGTCGACACCAGCAGGATGGTCGGGAAGACGGCGAAATCCAGCGGCCGCAGGGCGTAGACGCTGACCAGCAGCACCACGATCGACAGGGCGATGTTGAAGGTGAAGAGCACGTCCAGCAGGAACGGCGGCATCGGCAGGGTCATCATGGCGAGCATCGCCAGGACGGCCAGCGGCACACCCAGGTTGCCGCGAGCCAGACCGCGCATGTTGCCCATGATCAGGGATTTGTCGACTTTCACACCCATTCCTCGCTTGGCGGCGCCGTCATCACGGAAAGTTGACGCAGCGCACTGTTCGCAAGGGCCTGAGCAAGCTCCGGGCCAACTGCTCAACGCCTTGAAACAGCGAGGTTTTTCAAAGGCGCTACAGGACTGGTAACGGATCGTCGAGAACGAAGGGTGAACCGTGCGAGAAACCCGTGGGTCTGTCTAGGAATCCGCGCTAGCGCGCCTATCCGAGGAACAAGACAATGAAAATCTGGACCACGACGCTGTTGGCGACCTGCCTGGTGGGCACCGCCCAGGCCGCTGAATCCCTAACGATTCCCATGAACAAGATCTCGACCGACGGCGTGGGCGAAAGCGTCGGCAGCGTTCAGGTGACCCGCTCCAAGTACGGCCTGGTCTTCACCCCCGACCTCAAGGGCCTGGAGCCCGGCATCCATGGCTTCCATGTGCATACCAAGCCCAACTGCGGTCCGGTCGAGGTGGATGGCAAGGCAACCGCCGGCGCCGCCGCGGGCGGTCACCTCGACCCGCGCAATACCGGCAAGCACAGCGCGCCCTGGTCGGACGACGGCCACCTGGGTGAATTGCCGGCACTCTATGTGACGGCCGATGGCCAGGCGACCCAGCCAGTGCTGGCACCGCGCCTGAAACGCCTGGAAGAACTCAAGGGCCATGCCCTGATGATCCATGCCGGCGGCGACAACTATTCCGACCAGCCCAAGCCCCTGGGCGGTGGCGGCGCCCGCGTGGTCTGCGGCGTCATCAAGTAGGCGGCTTGCCCTGCTCGTCTCGCCGTAGATCCGTCGGGATGGGCAGATCGGCCAACTTGGGCTTGCGCCCGCGCCCGGCGCGGAATTGTTTCAGCTGGTAGACGTAGGCCAGTACCTGTGCCACGGCCACGTAGAGCCCTGCAGGAATCTCCTGGTCCACGTCGGTGGAGTAGTACACCGCCCGCGCCAGACCGGGCGACTCCAGCAGCGAGACCTTGTGCTCCTGGGCGATCTCGCGAATCTTCAAGGCAGTGAAGTCGCTGCCCTTGGCCACCAGCACCGGCGCCCCGCCCTTGGCAGCATCATATTTCAGCGCCACGGCGAAGTGGGTCGGGTTGGTGATGACCACATCGGCGTTGGGCACCTCGGCCATCATCCTTCGCTGGGCCATCTGCCGCTGCATCTGGCGGATCTTGCCCTTGACCTCGGGTTTGCCCTCGCTGTCCTTGTACTCGTCCTTGACCTCCTGCTTGGTCATCATCAGCTTCTTGCGATTGCTGAAGATCTGGAAGGGGACGTCTATGGCAGCGATGATCAACAGCCCGAGGGCCAGCAACAGGGTGGCATGCCCCACCACCTGGATGCTGTGCAGCAGGGCCTGCTCCAAGGGCAACTTGGCGATCTGCAGCAGCGCCGTGCGCTCGTTCATCAGTACCAGCACCGAGACGCCGAGGATGATGAAGAACTTGCCCAGGGCCTTGAGTAGCTCCACCAGGGAATTCTTGGAAAACATCCGCGCGATGCCGGACAGGGGATTCATCCGGCTCGCCTTGGGCGCCAATACCTTGCCGGAGAAGAGAAAGCCGCCGAGGGCGATATGGCCGACGATGGCACAGATGACCACCAGGACGATCATCGGCACCATGCCCACCATGGCCGCCTTGCCCGAGGCGAGCAAGAAGGTACCCATGAAGCGGTCGTCCATCACCTCTTCGCGGCGCAGGGAGAAATTGGCGCGCATCACCTCCAGCAGCTTGCCGCCGAGGAAGGCACCATACATCAGCAGGCCACCCACACCAGAAAGCATGACGGCTACCGTACCGAGTTCGCGTGAGCGCGGAAGCTGACCCTCCTCCCGAGACTCACGCTTGCGTTTCTCGGTTGGGTCCTCTGTGCGGTCTTCGCCATCGGATTCAGCCATTCGGCATACCTCCTAGCGGGCTCGGGCGAGTTCGCGCAGCCATTGCAGCGCCTCGCTGGCGAGACTTTCATAGTGGGACAGGATATCCGCCGTGCCGAGCCAGACGATGACCATGCCCAGCACCACGATCAGCGGCATACCGACGGAGAAGATGTTCAGCTGCGGCGCGGCGCGGGTCATGATGCCGAAGGCGATGTTGACCACCAGCAGGGCGGTGATCGCCGGCAGGACCAACAGGATGCCGGCGCCCA
>Ga0157368_1001236_pt1 | contig 10973 bp, 7 predicted proteins | sample AttbisABBM3_FD_113146 | JGI IMG/M metagenome (GOLD analysis project Ga0157368, IMG submission 113146) | Fungus gardens microbial communities from leaf cutter ant in Botucatu, State of São Paulo, Brazil - Atta bisphaerica ABBM3 | ecosystem: Host-associated > Fungi > Mycelium > Unclassified ...
AAAATAAAAAGAAAATAAAAATGTTAAGTCTAGGCATACTATAATACTTGTAATGTTAGAGCTTAGATCTCATATAGATAATACAGGATTTATAAAATTCTTATACATTTGAATAGATGTTGGACTAGATATATCTATAATAGATAAGTTCTAGTATTTTATTTTGTCTGAAGTAACCAACAAGGATATTTTTATGGTAGTACTAGACTACTCAAATATAGAGATTGTTAGTAAATGGTACATAGATTCTGTTGTTAAGGAGCAAAAAACTAGAGAAGTCAGACAACTAGTAGTTTTTAGAATTAGCAAGATGTTCTGCAGTAGAAGTATTTTTTACAAGCACAAACTGATATTAATTGTTTATAAGTAAAGACTAAATAAAAGTTGTGAGGATTGGCAGAAGTATAGCTAGTACTCTTCTTTATAATAAATATTCCACTATCTAGTAAGAGCATTGGGCTTGGTTCTGAGTTAACCAGAGTAGAAGCAGATAACAAGGTTAAACTAGACTAGATATTTAGACCATCTTACTTGTCAATGGATAAGAACTTTATTAATCAAAAATATTCAAGATTTTTGTAATTTATAACTATGTTAATAGAAAGGGTAAAGCCTTTCAAGTAGTGTCACTAGATCTGAAATATTTTAAAGATAGTAAGGAGCTTCTTGTTATGAGTGTTGTAGTTAAGCTTGGTAGGATTAAAAGTATAGAAATAGAAGGCTACTAGATAAACCTCATTATCTAGGGTTATAATAGATAAAATAATAGTGAAAGTATAGTCAAAAGCATCTATTCCCATGATAAATTAAGCATCAGAGATCTAGTATGAGAGAATGGGAATAGAAATAAAGGCTTTCTTCAAAGTGTTAAAAGTTTCATAGTAAGAGTTGTTAAAGTTCTAGAGAATGTTCTTCCAGGTAAGACAGATAAGTAGAATAATATCTGAGTATTTATAGATGAATCTTTGGTAAAAATTAACAAATCCAAGAAATGACTGAATGTCTTTGATTTTTCATAGTTCAGGCTAGTCTTGAATGATTTTGATTTTGTTATTGGCTATGGTTAGCCTAGAAAAAGAAAGAATATACCTGAGATACTTTACTGACTCAGAATAAAATTTGCATTTCTTAGCTTTTACATAAAATCTAGCTTTCTGTAGATGTTGGAGAACTTCTTTGACATGCTTAGTATGATTAGACATGTCATTGGAATAGATTAGAATATTATTAAGATAAATTACCATATAGATATTGAGAAGGTTAGAAAAGATATTGTTCATGAAGTGTTAGAAGACAGTAAGAATATTGATAAGACCAAAGGATATAAAAGACCATTCAAAGAGCTTATAGTAGGTACAGAATACAGTCTTCCATTTGTTATCCCTAGTAATATAGACTAAGTGATAAGTATAATAAAAATCTATCTTAGGATAGATATAAGCTTTGTAAGAAAAGCCTCAAAAGTTAGAAATGAGCAGAAGTGGGTAACAATCTGTTTTTGTGATATAGTTGAAACTATAGAAGTTGATACAGAGACAGAATAATCTTTCTTTCTTTTTGATAAAAAGCATGGGTACTCTATAGAGAGAGAAAGTAGGCTAGATGAATCTTGTGTTAAGATTCTCATTAATGAATTTCTTAAGAGACTTCTGTTCAGTGGAAAACAGACTGTAAATAGTACCAATATATTACAAACTTCATTTAGCTTATATCTTTATAACTAGCAGATCAATTTTTACAGATTAAGTTGCACTAAAAAGTTCCAAATGAGGACTATTCACACATATGTGGGATATACAAAAGCAACAACAAACAACTAAGATGTCAGACCATTAGTAACTGTAAAAGTTTTATTAGCTATTATCTCATAAATAGCTGGATTTAACTTGTATTGGAAAGTACTCATCAAACTATTTCTGATGATATATCCCATAGTAATAAGTATTTATAGAAATACAAGCATATCAATATAGTGACATAATTAGTTATCTTCTAAAATTAATCTGACATCTACTATGACAGATAACAGCCTCTATTAGATATGAGTTTTGATCATGTGATGAAAACAGCTTATGTATGAACTATTACTCTTTTGTATATATACTTCTGTATCTGAAGATTAGATCTTAGACTTAACAACATCAATTATTCTTATTGATACTATCTATCATCTATTATTACTATCTTCTTATACTGAATCTCTGAATTACTGTTAAGTTATCTAAGTCTCAAGTATTATAATTAGTGAGTAGCTCATTTTGTGATACAATAGATGAATGAGTATCTTTTTCAAGATTAATCTAGAGGTTATAAAAGTAATGAGAGTGAGAACTTCAGCCTTTGCTTTGCTGAACACATTTAAAAATTTGTTAAACTGAGAGACAGATAGAAATTTTTCAAGCTTAGTAGACATGATGCTTGAATAAAAGCTAGAGCATCAATAATAGCAATATAATGTTACTCAAAATAAGACCTAGAGATTTCAGAAGTTTTAGAATTAGTAGGTCTTAAACTGGTGAAAGCAGTAGAATGCTAGAAGATGGCTAAAGTACTAATAGAGAGTTGGCTGCAATATAAATAGAAAGAAATAAATCTAAATACCCAGTCAATAAGTTCTGAACCATACTTTCACCAAATGGGAAACAAACAATAATATTATCTCTGAAATGAGATTGTTTGATAATCCATCAAAAGAGTAGAGTTCAATAGATGGAACAGATAAGATCAGAAGGTTATAAGTATATACAAATAAAGAATTAGCAAAGCAGTGAGTGAATTCAAAGTCAACAAGCATACAGAAGAACACTTGCTAGATGTAATCTAACTTATATATAAGAAACAAAGACAAGAACAAGATAAGCAAATAAAGATCAGAGAGAGCAGAAAATTTAAGACAGATTGGACTTGTGAACAAGTTCAACATGATCTCTAGTCTATGTAGAGTCTATGGGGTTGTGTACTAGTTTTCAACTTCTTAAAAGAAATATCCCCCTGTATGAAAGAAGCTACCTCAGTTTTTTTGACTTTTGTATTATCAGAGAACAGAAGGTAAGGTATTGACACTTGTTACAGTCATTGATTTTGTAGCTGCTAAGATCACAGTAGAGACAGTTTCTAGAATATAAGACAATTAGGAGTTTAGATAACAAGTTACTAGGAGGTAAAACACAAGAGGCTGATCTGCATGCTAATGATCATGAATATAGAAGTATACCTAAGTATGTTAGAGTCCTATTCAGAAGTCAGGAAGTAGATGTTTTAGAAGTCTTGGAAGTTAGTCTATAACAAATAACTACTCTAAGTATCTAAACCTTTTATATCAATTAAGCAGAATATCAGGCAGAACATTATTAATCTAACTTAGAAATGATAATACCAGGTAGTTAGAAACTAGAATAAAGTGCTCTAGAGTATTGATTGGATAATGGCAAGCTAAAAATATTCTGAAATAGAGATAGCAATAATGACTTAATAAACTCTATAGAGTTAGTGATGATATTTAGTACTTGCATGTAGGAGAAGAAAAAGACTAGGCTACTGCTATAAACTTTGATAGTGTTTAAGACCCAGGTTATGATAAAGTGGTTAGTTCTCTTACAAAAAAGTATATTGTGTTAATAGTAACAAGGACTATAAGTTAAACTATAGTCAAATATTAGACTAGAAATTTACAGAGTATTTACTAGTCCTTAAATACAAAAATAAGTATCTGAAACACTTGAAATCTTGAGTGGTGCTATTACTACATAGTTTCACAGTTATCTATATCAAATGAGGTTAGTGTTTGAGCCTAGCTCCAAGTTAGGCAGATATTTAATTAAATTGATCTGTGGAGAAACACTAACTGTGTGTGAGGTTCAGAATAGGAGTAATCTCCACCATGGAAGACTATATCATGGAGTTTGAAAAGGAATAATGTCAGGGAATATTAGCAATACTATAAGTCCAGATATACTCTACAAAGGCTTAGTTATACTCCTAGGCTGGTCATTACCTAGACTAGCTCCTGATGGACTAATAACCACCTTTATCTTATCCTGATCCCTGTTGTCTAGTCTGCTACAGTAATACTATAGTTATTTAGTTAATTATAGTTGTAGATATTGATTGGTCAAGTGCACAGACTATGTGCTTGGACCATCCTATTATAGTATATATGTAGTAGTATAACAGTAAAATACCTTACCCAAATATCATCTGGAGTTCCTGGGTACTTACAACTCCTTCATATAACATGAACTCACAGTTGATTTATTTCTGCTTTAATTTCTTATTTGAGAGTTTATCTATGGTCTCTAAGACTCAAAACTAAGACATATAATTAAAAATACCTATGCAAGCACTTTTTTGTTTTTTGAGAGATCGCCAGTAGCTTCTCTTAGTCACTTCATCATTTGAATTGATCTGTGAATATTCTTAACATGGTTGGCTTCATCAGCCGCTACTATCAAGTCACTCTGCATCCTCCTCAGAAATTTTCCGACCTTGAGGAAGCTTGTTTTGAAGATGGATTTTATGTGAATAAGACTGATGCTCAAGATTTGAGGACCTTTTCATTGAGATCTTGGGACATAATGGACCAGGAGAAACACCAGTGTAGCCTCAGAAACTATGGATTTTGACCCCAAAATACCTGGGAACCAACTTGTGAGATAGAAAATCAGTCATATTAGCGGAACAGCATCATCACCTTCGGGCCGAGTGAATCCACCATATGAGTACCAATATCTTCCTTCTTTGTCAACTTTACCCTTATCCGCATCTTCATCCTCCGATTCGGTTGGTACACATGTGTTGCTTTTTAAAAAAAATCTGTATGTAGTGGGAAAGCCTTAGGGGGGATGGAGTCTAGCTTATGTACGCAGCTGGTTAGTTGGTCCATCATCACAGAGCTATATCATTCACACACACTCTCTCTCTCTCTTTTTCTCCGTCATGTCGCTGCCACAAGAGCCCTCCCAAGTTTTTGACAACTTCGATATTGATCTAGTCGTTAAAGTCTTATCTCATACTGTATTCAGTGAGCCGCCATGTCACCAAGTCGTTTCCTTTTCGGGGTGTAACATTAATCAGGTCCTTTTTTCACGTTCTTTATACCCTTGTTTTATTTATCTCAGGGGGAGCAAATAACCAGCAAAAGTTTTTCTTATTCAGCGGCTCATTTTGTGGTTGTGTCTGCCTTCTGTGAGTCCATCGCTTGAGATACTGTACCTTTTTTGCTCATACGTTGTGCTGGGATTCCGTTCTAGGGTTCATCAAATGGATTTCGTTGCTGTATAAAAACCAGGGAAATTTTTTTCTTGCTCCTGAACCTTTGGATTGGTCGGAGCAAATTGTGGTCATAACCGGAGGTCAGTAAATTGACGTGACGACGAAACGAGGCTAAAGCTATGTGTGTGTGTGTCCAGGGTCTTCCGGTATTGGGGAGCTTCTGGCTAATACACTTGCTGTTCAGAATGTTACGGTTGTTGTTCTTGATGTGAAGCCTATCCAGACAGAGAACTGTATGTATCCACTGGAGTTCCTGAGGATCTACTTGAACCACATATATGACAGATAATATCACGTATTACAAGTGCGACGTGTCCAAGTGGTCAGAGGTCGAGGCTGTGGCTGGACGAATCAAGGGAGAAGTATGTCCAATCTATTGATATGGTGATAGTTGATGACGTTCCGCGGAACACCTTAGATCGGGGAGCCTACTATGCTCGTCAATAATGCAGGGGTCGTCCAAGGAAAATTGATCCTTGATCTTTCTGAGAAGGACATTGAACAGTAAGAGTTCGATCTTTTCATTGTTATGAGCATCATGGATGCTCATTGTTGCCCCTTTTGAGGACTTTTGGAGTGAACACACTGGCGCATTATTGGACCATCAAAGCGTTCCTCCCCAGTATGCTCAAAAGGAAATCAGGTCATATTGTGAGTTGGAGAATGTATCTTAGATTCGCAAGCTAATTAGACTTAGGTGACGATTGCTTCCTTTATGGGCATCGTAGGCGCCCCACGGTTGAGTACGTTAGTTAACCAACGTTGAGTCTACTACTCTAAGACTCATTCTCGTTCCGCTATAGCCGACTATGCTGCTTCAAAAGCCGCAGTGATATCGATGAACAGCACCCTTCGCACCGAGCTAGACAACCAGTTGAGTAAAATGGATACGACGTCTTGACTTTTGAAACCCGCATTCTTTACTAGTTACAAAGTGCCTGGAATCCGGACCACGCTTGTATGTCCAGGATACGTTTCGACTTCACTTTTCCAAACAATACGTTGTGAGTATAGTCCATCAGATCAAAAATGTTTCGACACATTTCGCTCTCAGACCCATCGAAGAAGATTCAAAGATTCCTCTTCCCTCCGATCGAGCCTGTTGATGTTGTCAAGCCCATTATTGCTGCCCTCGATTCGCAATTGTCACAAACAATCATGATCCCATTTTACACGCAATTAGGACCATATATGAACTTGATGCCGAGTTTTGTTTTCGATTTCGCGCAATATGTGAGCACTTCATTCTTATGCTCTGCATTCTGTCCCTAATTCTTATCGTACAGATTACATTTGCAACTCATGCGATGTCTTTTTTTACAAGGACGAGTGGCAGACGAGAAGACGAAGGGCCTGTCTCGGATTTGAAGAAGGATTGAGAGAAACTCTAGTCGTTTTAGTTGTTATAGATTGTTGCTGTAAGGTCACGTGTGGCTAATCACCTTTGAATGGAGGGAGAATGAGCAGAATGGCACATCGGCCATGCCCTTGTATTACTCTCCTATTCACCTCGCACCCTCCTCATGTCCCATCTATGTAAGCACCTTCAAATTCTGCATGCCGCGCTGTCTGAACCGAATAACCTTCCTTTCCATAACATGGTATGTGCGTCACATTTCTGTCCAGTTTCTGGCGGGGCACACGCAGCCCAGGATTCAGAAGATCCTTTCTCGGTGGAAGAACGTGATAAGGTTCGTCTACACGCGTTTATAGTACACGACAAGCTAGATACTTTCCACCGCAGGACACTCTGCGAGGGTACATGAAGGAATTAGCCAACATCGTACTGCACTCGGATTGTCCTCACATTGCTCCGCATATAGTCATCACCCCAGCTGGCGAGACTCCGGATGATTTCTACATTCCCTGGAACAACCGTACTCTGCCCCAGTGGTCCGGCTTTCTGGTGGTACCACCTTGCGACCTGACCACCAGCCGATTACACCCTTACCACTGTCAACCCCCTCCACGGGAGTCTGACAACCAATCTTCCGATGAAAGTACTCTCGCTGACGAGGATACAACGAAGGGGATGGGTGTCCTATCAAAACGCGTCTTTTGTCATTCTCGGTTTCGCTCCTTCGTAAGAGCAAACTTATATCTTTCTTTCTCTCATCGATCCAGGTCCAGGTTGAGACGACCGCAAATGAACGACTCATATTGTACCATGTGGCCAGGGCACTCCAAAAACACCAGTGTAAAACCACCGTAAGTTAATTCCAAGCCTATCATTTTCAGCGTCTGTTCACCCCGTTTCTGCAGGCTTATGCAGCTAGTGCTTGTGCTCTAGCATTTTGCTGCCGCTATCAAGCACCAGACTCCCTAGCCTCGATTGAAAAACCCTTCATGTGGACGGATCCCGCAGAGGTACGCTCTCTGCCTGTTTCAACTGCAATTGCGATTGAACTCCTCCTAGTCTTTGCTTGCGAGCATCAAGCATGTGCTCGGCACCACAGTCCTGGAATCATCTTGTCCATTTTCCGCGCCACATATTGTCATCAATAGCCCGCCTCCTCAAAATCCTTGGATCCCGTGGTATAACGCTGTTAATGATCCTCAAGATGGCTGCTATCTCATCGTTCCTTCTCCTCGAGCCAACTATATCAATATGGACGAAGATGTGTTGGAATCCAGAAGTGTGATATCATCCGCTACTTCTGCCAAGTTTTTACTGGCATCTGGTGATGATGAGGAAGACATTCAAGCGGATGCAGATTATGAAGATAAAGACGACTTGGAAGTGGATCAATTTGAGAGTCCAAGTCTACTGCCCTCACGACTATCGTCACCCTGTCCTGAAACTCCAACAAACGATGCCGCCACTTTTTTGCGCGGCTTCTTTAGTGTGCGGCGGCCCGACTTTTTAATAAACGAGGATGATGTAGATGATTGGGCTTTGGCTTTAGCTGTAGCCAAAAACGCGTTGGGGAGGCATCACCACCATCATGACAGTGCTTCTATATCTCGCGTTTCTTTGCCAGTGATTGAAGAAGTTGATATTGCCGTGGAGGTATCCTCGCCCAGGCCAACTTTGATGCAGGTGCCAGCAGCATTTATGGATGAGGACGATGGATTGCCTCCATTTGACGGTTGGTATTTGGGAGCATCGCGTAATGCACAGTGCCAGCCGTTGTTGTCTCTCGATATTCCCTTAGAGTGCGCCGGTGACTCTTTCTTGATGCTCCTCTTGCCTCTCGATTTGTGCTGCTAAATACCCGTTGCCTCTTCGTCCCACCTCTCCTCGATATCCCCTACCCATACCTCTCCACACATCTGATCATATCCGCTACCCAGACCTGTTGTCGGTATCTCGTCGCCACGGTCGTGGTACACCATAACATCTAGTTAATTAATCCATGCACACTATAATTCTTCTTATACGTTCTGTCTGCCAGGAATTTTTATTTTATAATCCCGTTCAGGGCGCGGCATCCAAGCCTCGAAACATTATTCCGTGCGCTAACTCCTAAAGTGTCTTTTTTTTTTTAAAAAAAAATCAACAATTTATTACACGGGATGTGGTGGTAGGCTGTGGTAACTACACAATGTAATTACTTAAATAAAGAGGAAAAGGAAAGAAAAGGAAAAGGAAAAGTAGGAGACATAATACTTTATACTTTATACTAGGTAGAGTCAAGTACTGATATTATGTAATACCTTCTTGAAAAGCAAAATGCTCCCAGATTGAACTTGAGAAACATAAAAACATCTTTGAGGGACTCCCACTTAGGATTCCATGACTTCATATACTGTACACACTCATGTAAAATGTGTGTCCTTGTCTCAATAGGAGAGTTACCACATGAGCATGCAAATAAGTCCTTGGGGAAGAACCTTAGCCTATATTCAGCATGATTGGTAATCAATCTAGTGATATGTGCACACAACAAGTTGGAAAGGCTGAAATGTTTCAGCCAAGCACCACCTTGAGAGTAGATAGGATGAATAGGTTTGTCATTGTTATTGTTTAAATCAAGGAAATGTCTTTCTTGTAGTTAGATGCTTGGAAATACATCTGCCACTTTCTGATGATAGAATTGCATTCTTCTTTTTTACTAAACTTCCATGACATTTTGCTGGGTAAAATGAGGCTCATCTTGTAGAATTTAGATTCTTTGTTGGTGACCAGTAAATGTAGAGGCCATTTATCATTACTAGGACAGTCCCAAAATGAAATTGAGTTACTAGTGTTCTTGTTAAAAAAGTTTCTTAAGTTGCTAGGTATGGTAATGATGTGTAGTTAGTATAGTGTCAGAGTTCAAGACAGAGGACTCTAACTATTTTCTTTTCTTTTTCTTATTTTTCATTTATTTTATTTTATTTTATTTTTGGGGACTTAGGGTTAGGGTTAGTGTGACATCATGGTCACACTGTCACAAATCTATCACATATCACAGCAGAAAGACATAAAAGGTTCTGGAAGGATAATGTCATGCAGCATATATAGCACATGTTAACTTTAAGGCAAATATATGGCTGTTTAGGATAGGCTAAAAGTAGAGTAGCATGGACCATGGGGTTTTAGTATATAAGGTAGACAATCCTGTACAGAGTTCTCTATTGAGTTCTCTTGTGTTAACCCTAATACAAGATTCTATTCATTAATCAACCTTAAGATCTTTGAGTCATAATATATGGATGAATAGATGTGTCAAAGATATGTTTGGTAGCATGAATAATATCTGTAATAACAACAATACATGTAATATCTTGTATTTGAGATGCTCAACTGATGCCATATCTAATAGCAAAAAGTTTAGTTTCTGTTGACAATATATTCATTGCATGATAAATATTATAACCTTAGCTTAGAGCTCAGGTTACACTTAGGCAAAGACTTGAGAAGAAGTAAGGGATAGAATTCAAGTGGTAAAGCATAAGGATACAAGAATGTATCTGTGCTATATATATGTACAAGCAATGAGGAAATAGTCTATTGTACATGAAGCAAATGAGTTATAGAACATGAGAATGAAGCAAGAATATAGCACCTACTATATAAGGTGCTGACTGAGACTATTGCAGCACAGCCAATCATGTCATCATTATCCTTGATCCTAGTCCATGTTGCATCCATGAGGTATCAATTGTAACAATAAACAGTTTTTACAATAATTTTGTATCCTCTCCAGATATGTGAGACTAAGATAGCAATATTGTTTTTGACACTCATATCAAATATGATAAGTATAATATCTTGATTGTTGGATAAAACCTCATAAATATTCTCAAGTTTGTTTTAATGAGCAATTTTTACATTAACATCTTTTTGATTAGCTAAATGAAAGAAAAAATAATCAGGAAAAGTATCTACAAGACAAAAACCAGAAGAAAGTTCTCTATTTAGACTATCAAAGACCAGAAAGATTTTATTCAAATGATTTTTGATGTTCACTATAGAACTTTTGACCTTTAAGCATTGTTTGGAAATGAGATAACAAGTGGTCTTCTTGGAATGATATTCATCTAAAAGAGAGTTTATAGTGTGTTGTTTGGGAAGAGATACTACTCAAAGATAATGTTGACTAATACTTTTATCAAGGTAGAAATGAATAAGGATGAAACCAGCAATAGCCTCAACTTCTCATAAAGATAATGTATGAAAAACTCCTATAATCCATAAAGCCACTCTTCTTTGCATTTTCTTTAATTTTTTAAGAGGCTGATTGTCACAAACTTCATTCAGCTTGTATCTCCACAAC
>Ga0157368_1001238_pt1 | contig 10966 bp, 6 predicted proteins | sample AttbisABBM3_FD_113146 | JGI IMG/M metagenome (GOLD analysis project Ga0157368, IMG submission 113146) | Fungus gardens microbial communities from leaf cutter ant in Botucatu, State of São Paulo, Brazil - Atta bisphaerica ABBM3 | ecosystem: Host-associated > Fungi > Mycelium > Unclassified ...
CTAATTAAGAAGAGACTCCTTGTCGAGTTCTCTTGTGAATTCCCACATCATAGCCCACTTTGAGCTTTACTCGTTAGTGAGATCATTGGACAATTCAGTCTAGTAGTTGCCACAACAATGTTCTAGGCCTATGACATCACATCATGTGACCTGTCATGTGACTCTGGTGTCATGTGCCTCTTCATTGTCCAAAAGAAAAATTAAAATTAAAATTAAATAAAAATCAATATAAAATCAGAAAAATAAAATAAAAATTGTTAGTGTTCAAGTGTCCCATAACATAGGATGTCTACTCTTCCTAACAATCATGCTATCAAGTCTCTTCTTAAAAGAAGACACATAGAAAACACTATCTCTTATTGTCTATTGCTGAAGAATATGACTCCTAAGCAATAACTAAGAATTAAGAGCTCTGTTATAGATGCCAACAATTGCCTCAACAGAATTTTCTCTAGGTTTTCATTTAATTGATATTTTTTCTAGACATCTTTCTTTCTATTATACAAATTGTAAAAACAAAAAAAGCAAGGCTACCCACATTCATAATCTTGATAAGTGTGTTTTCAATACTTCGACTGATTCCAAACCTATTGTTGTAGTCTCAGATGCTAGTATTAAAAATAAAGTCACTATATCCATTGTACATGTCTACTCATTCTTGAATCCTATCAAGAAAACAATTCATCATGCAGTCAACATTACAACTACAGAAGCCAAACTATTTGCCATCAGATGTGGTATTAACTAGAACATCTAAATCCCAGATGTCTCTTGTATTATTGTTATTATAGATGTTATACATACAGTTTATCAATTCATCCTCACCAACATCAGTTAATAGTCATATCAAAAGAACTTAGAGAATTCTTTATTAAGAATCCCTCAAATTCTATTAATTTTTGGGATTGCCCAAGTAATGTTAAATAGCCCTTCACTCTATAGTTGACAAAGAGACAAAAGATTTTAACCTTACACCATTATTCCCATATAAATTATCTTGAAACTTTAAAAGAAAGAGCAAATGTGATAACATCTCAAAAACTTGGAAAATAATATTTCAAGCATCTGACACTAAAGATAGATACTTCCTCAACCTTTTAAATGATAACCTCCATCCTATAGAACCTTTGTATACCAAAGGAGGTTCATGAATCAAGTATTTCAGACACTCTAACTTCTTATGTATGCAAGCTACAAGAGCTATAGTTAATTATGCTCTTATAGGAGAATACTATCTTTATTTCTTTCCAAACAAGAACTTCAGTTGTTTATGCAAGAACTATCTAATAGAGTTAAAAATGTTATATCTTCCATGATTATAGGATGTTCAACAATTATTGGAATCTAAGATGAGATACTGTTAGTTATTTTGTGTCTTTTCTAGAGTTTAACAAGAATTTATTCTCTTTTAGAGAAAGCATTATATAGTAGAGCAGCCTTTGCTTATACAATAACAACTATATTTTTCTTCTTTTCTTTTATTTATCTTTATCTTTTTTTTTCTTTTACATGTTGTTTGCTTCTATGTAATATAGTTACAAAGTAGCTACCATGGTCTGCCTACATGCTCTATATAATAAATTATTGATTTAAAATAAATAAAAATAAAAAAGAAGTATATATACAAAAGAGTAATGGCCTGTATACAAGCTGTTTCATCATATGATCAAAAGCATATCTAATAGAGGCTGTTATTTATCATAGCAGATGTCAGGCTAATTTTAGAAAGTAACTAATTATATCACTATATTGATATACTTATATCTCTATAAATACTTATTGCTATGTGATATACTATATATTATTGGGAACAGTTTGGTAAGCACTTTCCAATGCAAGTTCAATTGTGTGAATCTGTCTAGCTGTTCATGAGATATTAGCCAACAGAGCTTTTATAGTTACTGATGGTCTGATATCTCAGTTGTTTGTTGTCACTTTTGTATATCCCATATATATGTGAATAGCTCCCATTTGGAGCTTTCTAGTACAACTTAGTTTGTAAAAATTGGTCTACTAGTTGTGAAGATACAAGCCAAATGAAGTTTGTAACAGAAAGCAATTAATCATTAGTGAAACAATTTTCATTATTTGAAAATTGTCAACAAAGTGAGATAGTCAATGCTTCTGTCAGAGTTGAAGATGGTGAACTCTAAATTATTTTCCTTTTCCTTTTTCATTTCTATTCTCTTCTTATTTATTTTTCTATTTTGGAAACTTAGGGTTAGGGTAGGCTAGAAGTAGATTAGCATGAACTATGAAGTTTCAGTATATAAGGTAAACAATCCTGTACAAAGTTCTCTATTGAGTTCTCTTGTGTAAACTCTGTGTTAATTACAAAAAATGGAAAGACTATAGGATTTGATGATGTTTAGATGTCTAAACTATAGTCATTAAATAAATTCTACCATAAGGTTTAATCAGTGATTTAAAATCAAATTACAATCCTATTGGTAGAAAAGCCAGATGATATAAACCTCTCTATCTGATTTGACACTACATAATATATAGATCAAGCCTACTAAGTAAATGAGATGCTTTAGTCAACTTAACATGTAATTTAAGTAGTTTCTTTTAACATAAACATAAATATTACAAAAAAACACTGTTCTGTACTAATCTAAGGCTGTTACCACTGTAGGAATATGAACTATGTAGTTTGAGAATATCCAGTAAGATTAGATATATAACAACTAATTGTTAAGTAAAGAGAAGAACTCATAAAAAAACTTAAATATATTAAAATATATAAATATTATATAACAACTAAAACCTGTAGAGTAAGAAGATTTGGAGAAGAATATTGATAGTCAGAATTTTATATAAGACAACTGATAACATGTATACTCTAGCCATTTAATAATAGGTTTCCTATATTGTTTGTAAAAGAATATAATAAGAACAGTGATTTGATTGAAAATTCCAACTTCATAAATTTTCTGTTTCTTCTCCACTGTCTTAAATAAGAAAAAAATGACATCTCTAAGACTCTCTTTATATGAGCTTTGGTTAACTCTGAAGCTACTAGAATCTTTGTAAACTAAGGTTTTGTCAATAAGTATTAACTAAATATCTGTAAACTCTTTTACTCTATTCTAGTTTATAATATTGATGGAACTTCTAATGAAGATGAACAAATCAATAAAGTGATAGATATGATATACTGTTACAAGACTTATTTAGAACAGACTTTGCTTACAGTATCAAGTCTTAGCAAATAAGATCTCATATTAGACTTTACTTAGTTTAAGTAGCACAACTCTGAAGTCAATTAGTAAAAGGTGGAAGTAGTCATAACAAGGTACCCTATATACTACTCTGGTCATCAAGACATCTACAAGACCACAAAACACTGGTTGTATACTCTAGCTATTTATCACTTTAGTCTTATCTCTACCTTAGTTAAGGACTTGGAGAACCTGCCTACTAGTAATTACACAAAGAGTTAAGAAACTATTATTATCTAACCTAACTGATTCTGAAACCCTTTGCCTTAGATATTAGAACTGTAGAAATCTTATCCCAATACTTTTCAAAAGCTTTTTGTAAAAGCCAATCTATAGACTACATTTCTTCTTTTTCTATATATTTAACATTTTAAATCAGTTTTTATTAAGAAAGACTTTGACACTCTCTTGGATCACTATAAATGGAACCATACCATCAAACTAATTTCTAGTACTGAACTTAAGTTATTAAAGATTTACTTTTTATTTTCTATAGAATAGTCTCAATTAAACATGTTTATTGTGGAAAACTTCTGTACTAGATAGCTAAAATATTCAAAGTTTCTTATAGTTGTACTGGTATTTTTTATCAAAAAGAAAAATAGTTTGGTCTGTCTAGTTTAGGATTATAGAAGTCTCAATACAATTAAGACAACTTAAGACTGAGAGTTTAGTCAAAAAAAGAAACTGGTATTGATAGACATGAAAGAACTCAATAAGACTCTTAATACAGGGGTGTCTACTTGATATATCTCTGGTGTATGGTCTATATACACCTATATCTAGTCTATCCTAAATGTTATGAGTTGATATAAATAAGATCATCATATTCTTTATAATGTATGATATTACTCTTCTATGTCACATGACATTGTGACTGTGTCTGTGACAGTTGTCACACTCTGTCATGTCATGCTGTCACTTCTAAGTTCAGAATAAGATATAAAAAAAGAAAAAGAAAAAAAGAAAAAGAAAAATTTAAGTAAAAAAATAAGAAAGTCTTTTCAAGTAAGAAAATAAAACTAGAACAGAACAAGTCTACCATCTTTGATTTTGACAGCAATAACAATCAAAAACAGATATTTACTTCCACTAATCTTTAAGTTTGTTACAAAGTATCTAGTACTTTAATAAATTCAATATACTGGAGTTTTAACAATGTCTATATCAAACTTAATGACAAGTAAAAGGCTGTCTTCTATATGAACTGTAGTTTTTTCAAACTTCTGATAATATTTTTCAATATAACTAACAGTTTAACTATCTTTTAAACCATGATAAACAATATTTTAAAATATCACAAGATAGTCTACAAGATCTTAAAAGTCTTAGTATAATACAAGTAATTTTTCTACTTAGAAAAATTTAATAGGTCCTACATTAAGTATTTTCTGGTTATTTCTAAGAATCAAGTCAAAATAAATCTTATAAAGATTACTAGTATTTGCAACTAGCTCATACTGACTAATCATACAGACTTACAGATATTCTTAGAATTTACTAACATTGACTAAAGGTTCATCTACAGTTTCTTGAGTATTATTCAATCTCTATCTGATTTCACTGGAAGTATTAGTACCTGGATTCTCCATATAGTAATTAACCTTTGATATACTTAAGAAAGCTATTATTACAGTACCAGTGTTGGTTTTCCCTAACATCTTTGTTTTTTTTTAGATAGAAGAAGACAGTTCTGACTTTGCCACTAGAGCAATGCTCTTCCAGACTTCTATAGTAAATAGTATCCAATTATTTTTCTCAGTAAGTCACTTTTTGGTTGAATGTAATTATAAGATATATAATAAGAAAATACTAGTGATCATCTACATACTAAAAGAGTATTATTTTATTGAAGAAGCCACAATACCAGTCAAGATCTAAACAAACTACAAAAATCTGGAGTATTTTATGAATACTAAGAAATTGAACTGGTAATAAGCCTAGTAGTTCTTATATCTAGTATAGTTCAACTTTCTACCATACTTGTCAGAGTTGTAAATGCTGGACTATATTTTATTTTTCTTTCTATTTTATTTTCAGTTTCTTTTTATTTTTTATCTCTATTTTATTTAGGGTTAGGATGGAGTGTGATGTCACATGTCACATGGGACTGTCACAGGATGGTCACATCAAGTAATAGTCATAATCACAAGATTATATGATATAGAGAAGGTTCTAGAAGGTTCTAGAATAGATGATATCATATAATATGGTAAAAGTATGTTAGTCTTATAGATAACACATAGACATTAGGGTAGGCTAGATACAATATAGCATGGATCAGGAACCAAGTGTATATAAGGTAGAGTAATCTGTACTGGGAACTTCATCAAGTTCTCTTATATTACTCAATACAAGAGTGGTCTTTCATCCTAACTCTTTAAACCTAAGTTATAACTACTATCTACAGAAGTCCATAAGAAAGTCCAACACACTATTTAGATGAGTAGACTATGATACATATTCTTAAGATAACCAGAACATAGTATTACTCAAGTTAGAGTTTCTTGTAGTTTGTGTTTTAAAAAACATTGCAGTGGAAAGTAAAAAGAAGACTTTTTTGATAGATATCTAATAGAGAGATAGATGAGGTAAGCAAGAGAAACTAGTAACATGGGCTATATATAAACTTTATTACAATACTGCAGACCTCTATCATAAGATTTTTACACTTCATCACAATTTCAAGATAGTAAGATATGTAGGTAGATGGAAAATATCAGAATTGGTCTTCCAAAACTATGAGTAGCCTCAGATATTAAGGTATGTTGACTAGTATGTTAGCATGTACAATCTTTGTTTATACACTAAGCTAGCACATTACCTCTTTCTTGGAAAGTTGCATCCATTACCAGTATCTAACTTCTAGTAGGAAACTATCAGTATAAACTTTATTGTGGAACTTCCAGAGTTGGCAGAGTTTGATATAGCTATAATAGTAATGAACTCAATGTTCAAAAAAATATACTTCATTACAACTCATACTACTATTACTACAAAAAACACTGCAAGGCTCTTCTTATATCATGTATGGAAATTATATAATTTTCCCACTCATATAATCTTGAACAGAAGTTTACAGTTTATTGTATATTTCACTAAAAAAACTTTACTAAAAATTAAGATTGCTTTATCTATAGCATAGTATTCTTAGTTGAACAAACAAATAGAATATGTTAACTAGAAGCTTAATTAGTATCTCTAGATGTTTGTAAATAAGCAACAAAGTGACTAGTTGTCATATCTTACTCTAGTCATATCTTTCCTAATTTATAGATAATGCTTCTCCCTTTATCTATACTTTCTAATCTCTTTTAGTATAAATCACATCTCTCCATTCCATCTTAAATGTTCTTGCTGGACTCTTACTAACTCCATGTAATTCCATTCCTAACATCTAAGAATTACTAGTAACTAGAGTAACTTCTTTAGCAGTTTTTATACTAGATAACTATCCTATAGAATACTTAGTATATAAACTGGTAGTTTATACTGTAACAGCCTTACTCTAAAAATTGACTAATACTAATACTAATTCCTAATGTTAGTGATAACACATGTTGCCATCTTTCAGTGACCTCAATCTCCTAAGTTTTTCTAAGTACTCTTCCAAAATATACAACTAATATAACTCATAGAGATGTAGTATATAAGCTAAAGTCAAAGATTGTTTTGACTCCTACTTCTATATTCTCAGATAATGTTCAGATAACCCATTTAGACTTCTAAGAGACTTTCATTGGATCTTGGATAATAAGGTGTAAGCTATGTCTAATACTAATATAATCTTCTACTTATAGCAGAGTTTTAATATAATAACTATATTTATTTCTTTTAGATATAGGTTGACTGTCCTAAATAGGCTTCAAACCACACTGCTAGAGCTTCAATATGGAAAGTGCTATCAATTTTGCTAAACAAATGAAAACAGCACTAGAAAAAGTAAAGTTAGTAATTTACAAGTCATAAAAGAATATGATCTTGTACTATAACTAAAGACAAACCCCTATACTAGTCTTTTAGTCTGGTCACAAAATATACCTTGATTCTACAAATATTTATACTACTTATCCTTTAGTCAAACTATTACATTAGCATCTTAGGTCTTATATAATAGAAAAGTGAGTAGGGCTTATGGCTTACCAGTTAAAGCTCCTAATAATGCTGAGAAAGCTACACCTAATGCTCAATGTTGTCAAATTAACTACCACACCTATAGATGTCCAAGCTACTCTTAGACCTTATTTTCATAGACAGACAAGAAGAGTAGAAAGTCAAGAAGATCTTAGATAACTATTAATACTATAGGAAGTTTTAATATTTTATCAAATAGAAGAATTTTGGTCTAAAAGAAAATTCTTGGGAGTACACCTCTAAGATATTTACTCCAGACAGAGTAGCAGATCTCTACTAACTAAACTCTGGAGTTTTATAGTTTATTCAAGCCATTATGTTTTTGACTATCAAGTTTTGAACAATTCTCATTGCTTTAGGTTGTAGCAATCTTAGAGAGAGAGTAGATGTAAGAGAATCTGCTCTTTCACCTTCAACATTACTACTGAGGCTTACAAGATTCAAAACTTTAAGCCAAATACCACTAACAAAGCCTATAGTGTCTTCTTTCTTAACTTAAGGTTAAATACTACTGTTAAAGCCTATAATACTTGTTTCTTTAACCTCACTGCCTCCTACTGCTATTTTCTGAGCTAGATCTCTTACTTATCATAGTTGAAAACAGTGGATTTTATTTTTTCTTTCTCATTTTCTTTTTCTTATTTCATTTATTTTCTTATTTTGGACTTAGGATTAGAGAATAGTGTGACATCATATGTGACTATCACAAACTGTTACATATACATCACATAATTACATGTCACACAGAAAGACATAAAAGATTCTAGGACAATAATATTATATGGTGTGTTTACCATATATTGATCTTATAAATAATGTATACTCTTTAGGGTAGGGTAGGTTTAGTGTAGCATGGACCATTAGCTCAGCATATATAAAGTAAATACTTTTTACTTGAAACTCCATCAAGTTTTCTTATGTTAACTCTAATATAAGGTTTCTTTCTTGATTTAACTCTTTGAGTTTTGAATTATAACATTATATACTGTTTTTATTATTTCTTTTCAAACTGATCTAACAAAATTAAAGTATAGCTCTTAGCTATATAGGATGTTTGTTATCTCTAGAAATCTTACTCTGTTCTCTTAGGTTTTCTTGGAAATAAGTGGTATATTCACCAATATTATATTAATCAATACTTAAATTCTCCTAGAGGTTGTGAAAGTTTATAAAACTCCATAGACCCTGTTAGTTGTCCTAATAAACTGGACAAAGTCTGTAAACTTATATCAAGTTTATGATCTCCAGAGAATTCTAAGCTATATTGTTCTAACTACAAAGTATATAACTTATCTTCAGAGAATTCTAAGAAAACAAAATGAAGTTTCCTAAAGACAGCAACTACTCTGAATACTTGTGAAGTTCATTCCAATCAGATGGAATATTAGTAGAATATTTACTAATCTAACTACAGAGTAATAAAGCTAGATGGTCAGAAATCTTAATGAAAACACTTTAAACTAGAGGTATATTAAAGTTTGTGATAGAGTTGAGACTCAAGACTTGAGAGAAAAGTAGCCTATGAGTTGATAATAGACATCAGTGGTATTAGTGACTCAATTTTTAGTAAGCTGGTGAATTTCTTGATATCCACTCTTCTTTCAGATTTGTTAAGTATAGTTCATACTTGAAGGCAAAAGCTTGCAGAGTTAGCTTGGAGATATGCAAAGTGTGAAAACTCCATGCAATGAGCATGGTAATACAGACTTGTCAGAATAATCTTGGCCTCAACTTATATGTTGTGCCTCCTATAAGTTATGTGATTCCAATTTCAGAAGATAGCCTTGTAAAGAGTTATAAGAAGAGAAGTAAAGTATGTTGCCATTGACATCAGAGATTTAGTGTCAACTTTAGTCAATTATCAGGCTAGCTATTACAAAGTAATCACCAGTCTTAAATATATAAAGTAGTAAAAGGAGTAATTAAAACAGATCTCTGAGTGAGTATTTTACACTAAATAGAAGTTCAGATTGAAAAGAAGAAAACTCCATATAAAGTCTGAGTAATTTTGCAGAGTTTGAAGGAGATATTTAGGCAATAGAAACAGATAAAGATAACTATGAATTTTGACTCAAATAAGGCCAAATAACCATGGGGATTTGATGAAATTAAGTTTATTATAAAGTACCAAACTACCAACAGAGTTTTGGACACAAATAAAGCCAAATAACTGCAGAGATTTGATATTATATTGAAGTTGGATATGTTTCAGACATGTTTCAAAGTTTAAGATATGACAAGATTACTACAACTCAAAGTAAGAAACACTAGTCAAAAATTGATGTTCTAGAAATCTACCAAATAAATAAACTAAGAGATTGTAAGGTTGAGATAATGAAATTTGACTACCTGATCAAGTACAAAAATATCTGTAGTATTCTTCCATAAGTTTGTCTTTAAGCTAAAACTCTTCCACTTAATTAAGTACTAGTACCTCTCACAATACTAATAGTTGTTTAAAATCTTCTCTATCTTCTACTTTTCCTCTCTACTAATAATGATCAGGTCTAGAGAAGGGCTTGAGCATCTTCTAGAGATTATATCATTAAGAGTAGTAAGCTTGATTATCAAAAACATTAAATGTAATCTTCACAAAGTAAAGAAGAGCTTGAGATAATATAACATGTATTCTACTTATTTCTTTACTATGTAAGGTCTAAGGTAGTAATGAAATAGCTTGGCCAAGAGACATATGTCAGAATTAAAGATAGTAAACTTAGCTTATTTTATTTTTTCTTCTTATTTTTATTTTTATTTATTTATTTTGAACTTAGGGTTAAGGTATAATAAAATGACTTGCTTGATCACATAGTACACAAATCCTCTTTTTCTCCAACAAACCTCAGCACTTCAATTACGGCACCCAACGTCAAAACTTCTTTACCAGCTGTGTCTTTTGTAAATGATATAGGGATGGACATTCCAACAGGACAAATTCCTGTTTATGATTCAGAGGTAAGAGAAAGAAACCCTGTTTCCTCTGTCAATCTTTCCAGAGAATCCTCAATAACTTCCTCTGGACATTTGACTCCATACCATGACAGAATGGACACTGACATGGATTGTAACCCCACCATCAATGAACCAAGTCCTGAACATCTTGAACTGTCCTACGAGACAGAACAAGAAAAAGCATTACAGGTTGGTATGGCAGCTAACCACCAGAAAACCACAAGGCCTCCAAATATTCACAATGAGGCCCCCCCAACTCACGCCCCCACAAGGATGATGTCATTAACATCCAACTTCCATACGACTCTCAGGCCCCTACCGAACCAGAACTATGGAGTAGTTCTTTCCATCCCATTTCTCTTCATGGTTCCATTGAGCACTTTGCTTCAGACTCCAAGAATATCAAAGTTACCCTCAATTTCTTGGCCAAATACATTCAAAACAAACAAATTAATGGCAGTAAGGGCAACAACAAGAAAGAAATAGTGAAATCAGTCCCGGTTACAATCAACAAAGCTCCACCTCTTCCTCCTCTACCAGCTAAATCCAAGAAGGAGATTAATGTCATCTCCAAGTATTTCCAATCAAAAAAGTCTATGGTAGATAACAATGTCCAAGGATGCAACGTCAACTCTGGAAAATCTTACACCCAGGCC
>Ga0157368_1001239_pt1 | contig 10965 bp, 9 predicted proteins | sample AttbisABBM3_FD_113146 | JGI IMG/M metagenome (GOLD analysis project Ga0157368, IMG submission 113146) | Fungus gardens microbial communities from leaf cutter ant in Botucatu, State of São Paulo, Brazil - Atta bisphaerica ABBM3 | ecosystem: Host-associated > Fungi > Mycelium > Unclassified ...
AAGTGATTATCTTGTGGGAATTACAAGAAAACTTATCAAGAAGTCTAATATATTACTACCATATTTATACAAATAGTTCATGGTTTATGCTAATGATAAATAGCCTTATTCTAATGTTTATATGTTAGTCATAAGATAAACATGCTATAAATATATATCTTGATATCATTCTTTCAGCCTCTTCTCCTAAGTTCTAGGCTTGTAATATAATATCATGCTCTTTATCATCTAAGGAATCAAAATAAAATATAAGAGTTCAAGCATATCATAATATTGTGTCTTTAGTATATTCTAGTAATAGAACTTAGATTTTTCTAGAACTTGAAGTACAAACTCTTTACTTTTATTATAGTTGTTTTAACAAATATAATTTCTTCTATTGTATAAGACCTCATAAATCACTTTATTAACTTCTTTGCTGATCATTCTTTGAACATCAGGTCTTTTGTACTTAATATTATTTTTTAATACTATCTCTATCTCTTTCTGTATTATTCTTATTTTTTTAATAAACTCTGTTACTTTCTTTATCTTTTCTTCTGATATTTGCTCCTATTTATAATTTTCTTCTATAATTTACCATAAATAGTAAAGCTTTGGTTATGGTAACTTAAGTTATAGTGTAAGAATAAAAGTATTACTTATATATTGAGTGTATACCAACTTATTTTAAAGCTATAACTAAGATCTTCTAGCAAGTTTTACAATATTCATATAACAGTATAATTTTTACTATGATAGATGTGATATATGTCATATTTTTGTGACTTCTATATATGATATTATATTATATCCTCTTGACTAAGTCCAAAAAAAGAAAATAAGAAAACTTAACTATAAAAGAAAAGAAAAAAGAACAAATAACTAAATCCACACTTGTGAATTTCTGATATTTAGTCTTTTCTTTATTATCAGACTCTACTTATATGCAAACTCTATATAAAGTTCTGTTATTTATTTATAAGTTATCTAATTTTTAGATTTTTGTAATCTTAAATATTAGACCACTCTTTATTTTCTAAACTTTAGTTCTGAAAGTATTTAATTATGCTAATGTTATTATTCCTTTTATATAAGCTAATCTATAAGATCAAAATATAAAGCTTAGTTATTGTTTCCAGAAACTTTATTCTGTTCTTTTAGGTTTTCTTAGAGATAAGTTATATTCTTAGTATATCCTAGTAATATTTTTAGAGCTCAAAATACAAACTTTATGTTTTTGCCTTAGTTGCTCTAATATAAATTATATATTTGTGTTTTATTACCTAATAACTTATTTTCTAAACTCTTTATTATCATATTGCTAGAAATTTTTTTTCTTGATTATTTTTCTTTATCATTATTCTAAATACTTTACTTGAAGTAAGAACTGTTATGATCTTAAGTCCAAAGTGTTAGATAAAAGACTAACCCTTATATTAAGTAATATAAGAGAACTTGATGGAGTTCTCAGTATAGACTGTAATATATATATATATATATATAACTAACTTACTAAGTCTATAAGGTCAATATACTATAGCTATGTTATATAATATCATCTGTTTTAGAATCTTTTATAACCTTGATTTTGTAACAGTGACATATGTGACCATCATATGTAATATTACATCACAACCTCTTAGCTAAATCCAAATAAGAATTATATTTAACAAGAGTGTAAAGTTGGAGGCAAAATATTATAAAGCACAAATGACTTGGTATTCCAGACAAAGAAATAACTAACTAGAAATATAGCTGAGTAGTTTATTAGGCTATATAGAATTAAGAGAAATAATATCAATGTTATAAAGTTGTACTTATATAAAAAAGTAAGAATTCACCTAGTGGTAAAAAGGAACAAATAGAAAAGTAAAAACTAATACTACCAGTGAGGAAAAGAAGTATGAGATTAAAAAAGTATTAAATAGGCATGAAGAACTTAGAAATAAAACTAGAAGTAATGGAAGAATAAGGAAAAATTATTTCTATTTTCTCTTTTTCTTTCTTCTTTCTCAGTGGAACCAAAGGAAAATATCATATGTCACACTAATATGACAAGTAAAGATCACTGTAATGTGCATGGACTACTTTGTAATAGTATATAAAGTAGAAGTATAATATAATGAGAACTTGTTGGGTTCTCTTGTGATTCTCACTTGAGTGTTGCTACAACAGTAGTTTGGAAAGTTGAATGGAATGACTGGGATCTTTCCTTTACTAAAATAATGGCATCAAAGCTCAGCTTATCCTCAGAAGTTGAGAGCAGAATAGTTTTGAGAGTGAAGCATGGTTCAGAAAGGGAGTAGATCATGACAATAGCAATAAGGGAATTAGTGAGACCATGATTGAGTGTTTGCAAAATATAAGCCCTGTGATGAATAGTATTCATTTGCAGCTCGGGAGGAGACTCATTTATGAAAGTTGTTTGAAAGATTTCACTTACAACTTATTATCCAAAAGTTCATGAAATTTGTAGCTGTCACATTTACCAAGTACTAAGGTGCACATATGGTAGTGTGGTCATGGTACTGAGGAGTGTCTATGTAACAATTAAGCATGGGGCTAAAAACAACTGATACTTATCATCTCCAATAAGAATCAGGGTGTCAATCTACTCTTCTTTGCCCTCGGTATCACCCAGGGGTCTGTCTTCGATGGTAGGCCTGTGGTGTGAGGAGCCGTTTTCCCCTACATGTTGTTGATTTTCAGTAAGAACCGAACCCCATACGATCGACAAGTTCATACAACATTTATAGAATGACAATATATCAGGACAAAGTGACATATGTCGCATCAGTGACCGTAACAAATTCTTTGGTGAGCCGTGTCCTCTACTACTCGTACTTCCTTCTTGAATATACCATCTTTGTATGATAACTAGCAAGTCTTATCAGTGAACCTTTGAACTTTCAGGACATTGGGATCTTGTAGGAACACACATGGCCCAATGTCACTGGTGCTCGGGAACAGCTGATTACCGCACATGATGTCCCTGTTTTAGAATGTAGAATCCACATGCACGCTTCCCTATCTGTGGCCTACCGGTTTCAACAGCCGCCATGGCTACTGCAACACCGCTCATAGCAGACACAAGAAAGAAGGACCTTGAGCATAGTGGACACTCCTCCGAATCTCTCTCGTACGAGAAGGAGAACACTGTCCGCGCAGAGGCCGTCGGAGAAAAATTTGAGGCCGAGGCTGAGCAAGGCGAGAAGAGCCCAACTTTTTACACTAGATACAGGCCATACATTCTTTCCACTGTTGCGGCAACGATAATAGGCTGGTGGATCAGTGCAACTATTTTGCCCGCTACTCGACATCGTTGGTACGCCCAACATTGGTCTGTTTGCTATGTCGTTACTCACGAAACCAGGATTGTACAAACGCTTTTCGCATGGGCTTTCGTCTTGTGAGCTGACTCTATCTACTTCTCATATGATATTAACACGAACCAAGTATAATTGCTTTCCGCTTTATCCCCAACTCGACTGTGTCAAAACCCATCGGTGCCATCTGGGAGACTACTGTCCAGCGTCCGTTTTATAAACTTTCGTATCGTACAAGACTTGGGCTTGGATGGGTTTGCTTGCTTGCGATTGTCTTTGGCTCTGCTTTCGGTCTTCCCCTGCAAGACGTGCGTGACCAAATAAGAAAGCCACTTGTCAATTGACGTTGTGTCTAGGACGCCACGTATGGTGATCGTGCCATCTCGGTCCTCGGGCTATTCGTTTTTCAGTGTGGTTTCTGGCTTACCTCGAGCAATAGGAATGCAATTCCCTGGTCCGTGACATTCTTTCCATCGTCTGTTGGGTGTTAATTGTTGGCAAGGCCCACTGTCATCGTCGGCCTTTTTCTTCAGCAGGCAATCGCATTGTTTGTGTTGAAGAGTGGTGCTGGCTTCTCAATCTTTCACTGGGTTGCCACCCTGGCTGCAGACTTCTTGACCCAGGCTGATGCTGGCTCTGGCTTCTTTTTCGATGCCGAAACACTGCAAAAGCATTGGTTCTTTGTCAATACAGTATGCCCTCCAAGCATTTTTCGAGAATCAATTGAGACTTATCAGAGGTTGCGGTAGCTTGGAGCTATCATTTTCTTCGTCGCCTTCGTCCAGATGATGTATTATGTGGGTGTAATGCAATGGATCATCAAGAACTTGTGAGTTCAAGTTTCGTTTCGTCAACATGATTGATTTAGTTCTTCCAGTGCTTGGTTCTTCTTCAGACTCATGAACATATCTGGTGCTGAGGCCATCGTCGCCGCTGCCTCTCCCTGGATTGGACAAGGTCAGTCTATCATCACTATTTGTCCCGGTAGACTGAACAAATAGTGAGGGTGTCTTCTGACAATCCTCTACAGGCGAGTCTGCTTGTCTTGTCAGGCCTTATGTCGATCGTACGTGATTCAATTTAAATTTAAATCCAAATATACCTCAGTTGATCTTGTTTTAAGTTATGACCAGGTCGGAACTTCGTGAGTCAAGAAGATAACATTACTTCCGAAGTGTTAAACGATAAATCCAGATCTGAGTATGACCTCCGGTTTCTCCACTATTGCCGGTTCTGTTATGACTGCTTACATCAATCTTGGAGTTCCTCCTACAAACTTGGTCACTTCCTCGGTTATGAGTATTCCTGCGTCGATTGCGATTAGCAAGATGCGCATCCCCGAGCTTGATGAACCGGTAACTCGTGGTCGTGTGACAATTGATCGTGGAGAACAGAAAGGCAAACAACCGGTTCGTGCTCTGGATTTTCGTAAATTTCTTCCTGATCTTTCTGTGAAGGCGAACGCTATCCATGCATTCAGCCAGGGGGCCACCTTTGGTCTGATTGTCGCTGGTCAAATCCTGTAGGTTTTAATTGCTGTTCCGGATACTGTGGAAGTTGACGGCTATGATAAGAGCAAATGTCTTGACCGTCCTAGCTCTGGTTGCGACGTGAGTACCACTTTTTGTCACATCTTGCCAGCTAATGAACATTTTTTCTACTTCCCAGTATCAATGGGCTCTTGACCTGGATTGGACGAGGGTTTGGTATTCACCATCTTACCCTCGAGTTGGTTATCGGGTATATCTTCTACCCCGTCACCTTCTTGCTCGGTTGCCCTCGTGCTGAAATATTGCGTGTCTCTCAGTTGTTTGCTACGAAACTCGTTGCAAACGAATTTGCTGCCTACCTGAATCTTCAGTCTATTGTTCACAGCGATAACCCCCTGAGCCCGCGTGCATATACCATTGCCTCTTATGGACTATGTGGATTCGCCAACCTTGGATCATTGGGCATTCAGATTGGTGTGCTAAGTGCTTTGGGACCCTCACGCGGCAAAGTTGTCGCTCAAATTGCTCTGTCTGCTATGATCTGTGGATTCATCTCCACACTCCAAACCGCTGGTATTGTGTACGTAGTCATTTTATGTTCAATAGTCTTTGGCACACTGATTTTATGTCAAAAGCGGCATGCTTGTTTAGTATAATAATTTCCATTGTTGGGTATGGTTGCAGCTCTGATGATCATATAAATTTGTATGGTTATCAATGACATATCTCCCTCAGTGTTGGTAGTCTATTTCCACTTCTCTTCGAGCTCGCTTGCAGCTATTTGGTGCTATCGTTTGTTTCAACCACCTCGGTGCGCAGTGTCGTTAAGATAATCACTCTTGAACTGCAAGCATTCCTTGCCAGTGACGTGAATCTTGTCAGGCTACCTCTAGCATCACAATAGACACCTAGAACAATTATCGCGTGATCTGGTCCGAATTTTTTTACCAGACTCGACTGTTACAGTTGAGAGAGGGGATTCAGTAAGGAATTTGAAATGACAGTCATACTCATTTGCACATTGGCCTACGCTACGAGTATCGCGTTGCAAATCTGTTTTTTAGCTGCTGTACCAAGCTACGATTGACGTTGCTCTGGCATTTCCGTCGAGTAACTCTTAGTTCTCCGGCCGTTTCGAGATACTGAGTCTACTCAAATCCCGTATGTGTTCAATGGCACTGTTTACCCCTGGCAGCTCGTTCATCATTTCGGAATCGGGACCAAGACGTTGAGCACTGGAAATTTCAAACGATTTAAAATTCCAGAAGATGAACTGATATCCATGTTCTAATGCTCCCTGTGGCCATTGACTTTTTCCTTGTAATTCTTAATGTTCGATGATTCCCTTAGAATCTGCAACATAAAGACTTTCATAAAATGCTCACAACTAGACAAATAGACAGATACGTGTCAGACTGCTTCATGTTCGTTATAAATTGACCTGCAATTTTGCCAAACGGCATCCACTGGTCACCTCCTTTGTCTCTTCGATAATTATGCTCACAGCGCTCCGAACATCTTCAAGACTCGTGCGCTCCGAACCAACAACAAAACGAATGCAAAAAATACCATTCAGATCTGTCTGCGTCAAGAGAATGTCATCACGAGAGCAAAGACGAGAATAGAGGGATTTTGTGAGTCTATTCACTGTTTCGAGTGTAGGCTCATTCTGAGTAGAGGGTGATGTCGTAGGCAAGTCGTCGTCAGACAATGAGACAGTTGTCGAGGAACTCAGTGGTGAAAGGGCACTGGGAGAGATGCGGAACACACTGATCGAGAGAGAAGGTTCAGTGACGAGCTCAAGGAGACTCGTTTCGGCGAGTTTGGCTTGGAAGGCCATGTTCAGGTCAATACACTAGACACCGTGTCAATGATTGGATTGGAGTGCTAGAGAAATAGAACATACACGTCTAATGTACGACCTGAAACCTTCTGTTCCATAACCCCGAAAGACAAACCAGAGCTTCAGTGAACGGAAGCGACGCCCGAGAGCCAGATGCCAATTACGATAATTAACCACATCTCCTTGAAAGAGGAACAAAAGGCTCCTTATCAGTCTTGGGACAAGGGTATGGAAAGACATACCAGAAATATCTTCTCTCGTCCGCAGGTAGGGTGGTGTGATATCCAAAGCTTCTGTTAACAGTGTACGATCACGAACCCAAAAGCCAGAACAATCAAAGTTGACGAGACCCCACTGTGATTATATCCTAAATCAGATTGTTGTTCTTTAGCGAAAATTGAGACATACTTTATGGAAATTGGTACAGAAAGATGTAGCTGCTTCATTGATTTCTACAAGGTGCAATTTTTCACGATATTCTGGGCATGAGAGAGCGACACCTGCCCAAGCAGCGTCGACATGGATCCAAAGTGAAGGATGATCCTCGACTGGTAAAGATAATAAGACCAAAAATCGGGAATATAATTAACTGACTTACCAACTTCTCTGATTTCTGGAAGATTGTCAATAGCACCGGAAGATGTCGTTCCAACCGTCGCAACTGCAGGTATGACGTTGATAAGATAGAATCGAGATTAGGATCTAGATCATACTGAGGATAAATGGGTGATTTCCATTCTTCAGATCCTCCGCCAAGGCTGCCTTCAACGCACTTCCACGCAAAGCATACCCATCCACCGCTTCAACTGCGATTGCACGTACCTTCAAACCAAGTATTTTCCCGGCTTTAAGTCCGAGAGAATGTGTTTGAGTGGTTGTGTACACGATCAAGGACTCAAGGGACACTTCAGGACGTGTACGGGTATAAAGAGCACGGGCAGCCACGATCGCAGTCAGGGCAGAATCGGATGCGGTATTCTATTTCCCGAGAACGTCAATTATCAAAGAGGGGCGATGAAGACAAGCAAATATACCTGTATCACACCCCCTCCTTTTCCCGAGGAATTGAAGAAGTTTCTGTCCAGGCCTAGAAGTCCAGCTGCCCAGTCCATCATCAGGACTTCGAGTTCTGTGCAAGCTGGACTGGATGCCCACTGAGGAAGTGATATTGTTAGGGTCGATTGAGGCGCCTTTGCCTCACACTCACATTGAATCCAGGATTACAGGCACTGCTGATCAACAAGTCTGCGATCATCCCCTCGAATGTACACGCTGCAGGGTAAAAACCAAAGAACGAAGGATGTTGCCAGAGTGTCAATCCTGGTAATATTAATTTGGTATAACCATCCAGGATCTCATTGAAGGGTTGGCCTGTTTGCGGTAAGTCTGGAGGGACATGTTTTGAGAGGTAGCCTGGAGAGACAGAGGGTCTCACTGGGAGAGAGGACAGGGAGTAATAGTAATCGCAGATTCTGTCTATGGTCGCGTAGCCCGCTTTACGGAATCTGGAATCAAATTTGGAATGAGTCAGCATCGAGCACCCAGAATGGAGATGCGCGTAGTAAGACTTACTCCTCGATATGCATGGTTTTACTTTACTGTCTAGTAAAGGTGGACATGAAATATCATTAGCGACCGATACCCGCTTAAAATCAGGCGGGGAAAGACATGAGAAAATTGTCATTAATCATTAGTCAGGTACACTACAAAGTAACTACCGAGACGAGACACATTCTTTTTCCTGTTTATGGAGTATGACTATATCAAGGACCCCAAATCGTCCATGGCACAAATCGAATCATCCTTTATTCGGAACATCAGCGCAGTGCACTCTATCACGTCTGTGTTGTTGTGAACCAATATAGGAGCCAATGAGCACTCCAAAATATCTCACGCCTAAAAGTCAGGCATTACCGATCAACTTTCCGCAGGCCCAAATCATTCATCAGTTCTTATCATGTTTTTGGCAGTCTGCTGACCGGTCACCCTCTACTTGCTTCACTTCTGAATATGTCAGTCTATAAAAGATCGAAGATGATCCTTGACAATGTTAAAGATGCAAAGAAGATCCATTTCCCAATACAGAAATATGTCTGCTGTAGTTGTAATCTCGGAAAAATATAATCTGAGAATCCTACTCACCCCAGTGAGCCTCTAGGATTGATCCACTCAGATCTCCTAGAGCTCCCCACCTTGTCTTATTCAAAGTACAAGTGGGTAATTACATTCCTTGATGACTATTCTTTCTTTTGCAACATTGCTTTTCTGCACAAAAAGTCTGAGTCTGCAGAAGCAATCAAGTCTATTTTCTGGATGTGGTCAAACACTACTTCTCATCCTATGAAGAGATTGCACACTGATAATAGAGAAGAATATATAATATTGGAATTACAATTCTTTCTAAGAGAGCAAGAGATTATCTATGAAACTAGTACTTCATATGTACACCGACAAAATGGTCATGCTGAACAATTGAACCACACCTTGCTTGAAAAGGTATAGTCAATGTGACTTGAAGCATGTCTACCAAATTCCTAGTGGGAATTTGTAATAGCAGTTACAGCTCATATATACAATCACACATTTGTTAGACATCTCAAGTAGAGAACACCTTAGGAGATCTTCTTAGGGAACAAACCCAAAACATTGTACTTTTGTATTTTTGGCTGTAGAGCCTATATATTTCTCCCTACTGAAGTTTGTGCCAACAAACTTGCATCATATTCTGAATTGATGATATTCATCAGGTATGAGGACAATAGGTACTACTTTATACACTACATACAAGAAAATATCATTTTCCACTCTACACATGCCATCTTTGATAAGGAACTTTTTCCCAAATGCACTAACTCCCATGCAAAAGAGTACAAATTATATAATAAGTTATTAGACAAAACAAGTCCAGAAACAGAGTCATTAGCACATAACTCTTCTGGAAAAGATAGACCTGCTCTAGTACCTATTCTACACACATCTGTTCCTCCCATCCAGAAGAATCCTCCTACTTGTTCTCTCTTATCTTCTCTTTCTTATAAGTCTACTTTCCTCCCACCTACTTCAGAGTCTAAAAAGCCTATAGTAGAGATTAAAAAGACAAATGATGTTAACTCTGATGTTGAGATGCAACTATCCAGCCCTCAACAATTTTTGCAACCTACTCTGCAGACACCATAAAAAGGTCCTGAGTTGAGGAGATTCAAGTATCAAACTCAGATACTCATCAGAGAAAAAATATTTATAGAGAACAAGAACATCCTACCAATATCTTGTGGAATTCTTTATAGCAGCCAAGGAGGAGGTTTTCTAACCCCAACATGGCTTGTGATAGGCATGAAAATGCTTATCAGGAATCATGAAAGATCTATCAGAATACATGATATTTTTCTGATAATCTACTATCTAGAATAATAAGAATAAATGAAGTTGACTACCTATACAACTCATCTGACAATATTATTGAGATAAATGGAATTCTATATAATATCCAGATGAACACCCAATCATTGTTGATAATAATGAGAGTAGAATAGATACTACATCTTCTATAGGTAAATCAGCTAAGCCAGCCATCACTAGCTACTTGGTATGCCTTGCAAAAGAAGAGAGAGTAGAGTAAATTTGCCTTTTTTAACACAATATGCAACAGAGTCTTGTCCAATTTCCAAAAGCCTTAGAGATGTTACTAGATTACCAGCTGACATTTAAAAGAAGTGGCTTGAGTCTTATCTTGAGAAGCTTAAAAACAGAAATGTCTATGAAGTTCTAGACTTTCCTAAGAGAAGAAAAGCAATCAAGAATCACTGGGTATTCAACATTAAGTCTGATAGTCATTATAGATCTTGACTCATTGTAAAAGAATTTTCTCAGATCAAAGAAAGTGACTTTGATGAATTATTCTTTCTAGTTGTCTGCTATGAGACAGCATGCTTATTTCTAGCTGTTGCTGTCCTTAAAGATTGGGATATTCATAATGTTGATATAAAAACTGTCTATTCTTATGGTAATCTGGATGAGAAAATCTATATGGAGCAGTCTGAAGGTTTTATACTATCTAGCAAAGAAAAGAAAGTCTAGCAACTCTATAAAGTATTGTATGGTCTTAAACAAGCTAGCTTATCTTAGTGGTAGATTATAAAGAGATTAGAGAGCTTGTTATAGCAATTGTCTATATCAATAATGTTTACTTCATGGGTTCAAAAGAATCCCCACTCCTCTTAGAGTTAAAGTAAAAATTTATGATGAAATAGAAATACTATGACCTTGGAGAAACTAAAGAGTTTCTTGGGATATGTATAAATCATAACTGCAAGGATCAAAAAAT
>Ga0157368_1001240_pt1 | contig 10961 bp, 8 predicted proteins | sample AttbisABBM3_FD_113146 | JGI IMG/M metagenome (GOLD analysis project Ga0157368, IMG submission 113146) | Fungus gardens microbial communities from leaf cutter ant in Botucatu, State of São Paulo, Brazil - Atta bisphaerica ABBM3 | ecosystem: Host-associated > Fungi > Mycelium > Unclassified ...
AGCTCGCTAAGAGTAGCCATAGTATGAGATTGGAATAGATGCGATTTGCTGCCAAATATTTTCTTCACAGCATGGATGGAATTGGTGATAACGATGATTTTAGACATGTTTTCTTTGATGCAGGCTTGATTGATGCTGCATCTAATAGCAAACAATTCTGCTTCTATGCTTGTTATGAATGCAGCATGATGAACAGTTTTGATAAGAGGATGATTGGCTATGTGTAAGTGCGATATAGATGTAGCGATGTCATTCTTGATGCTAGCATCAGTTACGACGAAGGCTGTGGTTGGGAAAGAAGAAATTCAAAGGACCATTTCATCAAGTTCCTGAACACGAAAATTGTCTTTTTCTGTTTTATTAACTAGATTAAAAGAAAAGTGATTAGAAAAATTGTCAGTTAAATGAAAACCTGGAGTAAATTCCCAGCTAAGAGGAGAGAAAGATGGAAAAATACCATAGGCCTTATTGCATGAGTCAATAAGATGGCCTTTGGTGATATTCTTTTGTTGACTTGTGAGGGAGCTGACTGCGTGAAGATTTGGTTTTTTGAATGAATTGGGTGCATCGTCCATTAAGTCTCTGATGATGTGGTTAGAAGGTAGCTTGAAGGGATGAATTTGAGATCTTCTAGTGAGTTTTTGAAGATGGAATTTAATTGGTATAATTCCAGCAATTGCTTCAATTCCTTCTGTTGGTGAGGTTTTGAAAGCCCCTAAAATCCAGATAGCGGCTTTTCTTTGCATTTTGTCCAAGATTTTCATATAGTACGACATAAGAGCTTTGTTATAGAATCAAAGTTGAAAAATGTACAGAGCTATAGGAAGAATACAGCATCTGTACAGTTGTTGTTTTTGAATAGGGTTTATTCCTCGAGTTGAATTTTCCAGTAGCTTCATACATTTGACCGTCAAAATCACTTTGTTCAAATAATGGTCAATATGTTGGTAAATAGATCTAGAGGTGGAGGATTGAAGATTCCATGCAATCTATTGAAATGGAAATTTTCAGTTTTTGCATGTTCAATGACAAGACCAAAATTGTCAAGAAGTTTAGAAAGTACATTATAACTATAAAAAAGATGTGCATTAGACATGTCCAAGGATTTGTTCTACACAACAATGAGACCATTGTCTATGAATGAAAGAATGGAAATAGAAATTTTTAGATTTTTAAGACATTTTTCAAGAATATATAAGAATGGAGTAAGATATAAAGCTAATAAGATGGGAGAAAGAGCAGACCCTTGGTCTACTCTGACATTGATCTCAAAATCAGGGGAATATAAATCATTCCAAATGTAATTTGTTTTCCTCTTGACTAAGTAGTTTGTGAAGAAAGAGGATACTTTAGACTTGAGACCTGCCTTCTCAAGAATGAGAGTAAGGAGTTGGTGATTGAGGAAAGGGAAGAATTGCAAGATGTCAAATACAAGAGTGCTTGTTGTTTTGCCTTTGATCCATCCTGACCAAATGATGTGAGTGAGCGCTACACCAGCATCCATGGTGGACTTGAATTTTAAGCCACCTAATTGACTTGGGTGGATGAAATCGTTGCTTGTAACTGTGAATTGAAGTCTTTCTGCAATGACTTTTTCGATGAGTTTCCCTAAAGTATTCAATAGGACAATGGGTCTAAACACCTTTGGTTGGTTGTATGATATCTTGTTGGGTTTGGGTATGATAATTGTAGACGAATACTTGAAATAGTTTGGCCAATGTTCTAACTCAAAGCACAAATTTGCAATGTTGATGATGTTGATGAGGCAATCATCTTGGTTGATGATAGACTTCAAATGATGCCAGGTTAGTTTGTCAGGTCCAGGTACTGATGAGTCATTGCAATTGCTGATCGCTTGTTTGAATTCTTCTTTGGAAACAGAGTTTACCATCTTCAACTCTGATAAATCTCTTCTGGTACAAATTAATCATTTTTATTTCATCTTAGATATTCTTATTGGACTTTTGCTAACTTCATAAATTTCTATCACTGATATTTGAGAATTACTAAGAACTAGGATAATACTTAGTAGTTTCCATTCTAGATAACTACTTTAGGTAGCATATTTAGTATATATACTGGTAGTTTACACTATAATATCTTATTCTGAATTTGACTAAAACTATTATTTACTTTTGATATTAGTAGTAATAAACCTTCCACCTTCTGATGGACTTTACCACTTTCAAATTCATGAGTATCTTATTCAAAATATGTAACTAGTATAACTTGTAGAGGTATAATATATAAGTTGAAGGTTATTCCAACTCTTGTCTTCTACATTCACAGATAATACTAACTAACTTATTTGAACTTCTAAGAGACTTTCATCAGATTTTAAATAACAAGATGTGAACTGTGTCTAACAATATTCTTTCATATGTTATTGTCATATCTCATTCCAGCTATATTGGTTTTAGTCTATAAACAACACTTCTCTCTCATTCACACTTCCTAACCTCATCCAGTGTAGATTATTTGTCACTATTTCATCTCAAATATCCTTGCTAGACCCTTGCTAACTCTATGGATTTCTATCCCTGACATCTGAGAATTATTAAAAAACTGGGTAACTCACTTAACAGTCTTTACTCTAGATAGTTACCCTAGATAGTATACTTAGTATATAAACTGGTAGTTTATACTGTAATAGCTTTATTCTGAAAATTGACCAAAACTAACACTATCTTCTAATGTTGGTGACAACACACCTCACTATCTTCCAGTGGTTTTGTTTTTCTAGTTTTCTAAGTACTCTTCCAAAATATATGACCAGTGTGACTTACAAGAGCATAGTACATAAGCTGAAGTCAAAGATTGTTTTAACTTCTACTTCTGTATTCTTAAATAATGCTTACTTAACTATTTGAACTTCCAAGAGACTATCATTAGATCTCAGATAATAAGGTGTGTGTTAGGAAAACTGGGCAGAAGAGCAAAGCACTTCAAATCTCTAGAAAATCCTAAGTCTATTGTCCAAGAAATATATTCACTTCTGAGAAATCCTAAGAGAATAGAATGGGGATTTCTGAAGGTGACAACTACTTTATATAATAACAGGTCTATATCAATGTGTTAGAATTATGTTTACATAAGCAAGAATGATAATACTTAAGTAATCAGAAACAGTTTAGAATAGAAAAACCAAATTAGAAGAGAGCCAGAATGTTTAGCAAGTGTTTCTAAAGCACAGGAAAGTGGATAAGTTGATAACAGTAGCAAACTTCAGAAGACTATAAAGTATTGTGGAAGAGCAAGAGAGTACTGGAGAGAGGAGTTAAATAACTTAACTAGACAGTTCAGGATATTGGTATATAGCTTGAAAGAGTCTGGAGTACAGGAAAGCAAATGAGTGGATGAGTGTGGATATGTAAAAGGATCATAGACCATAGATCAGCCAAAAAATGTGAAAGGAAAAAGTTTCAGAAGAGCTAGTCCTCTTACAGTATGAACTACATCTAATAGTTATATAATAATATAACTGTGGCTGTAGAATGTCACACTTCTATTACATCATGTGACAGTTGGGACAGTCATATATGATGTCATACTAAACTCTAACCTTATATTCTTAATAAAAATAAAATAAAAATGAGAGAAAATAGATAGAAAAATAAAGTCTATTATCTTTAGCTCTAATAATCAAGTTTGGCCAATATAAATATATGATTGATACTTCAACTTCTAAGAATATGTGAGATTGCCTCCACAGTATCCATGTTATTCAGTATCAGAGAATAAATATGTACCACTATTATCAGGAGTTGTATATAAAGAAATAGAATGAATGAGTTACTATATCCAAACATATTCTCTATCTCTATTGTCATATCAACAATTCTGGCCAAAAGTTGGATGACATTTATATTGTTTACACAATTCTCCTCTCTTTGCTATGCTCTAGTATCTAAGATGTAATAAAGCAGAATTTGCTGGATAAAAGTACTATACTTAATTCAGACATTGTCACTACTAAGCTCTTGTCTGTTCATGATTGTGTCAAGAGAGAACAGAAACTGAGAGAAAAAAGAAGACTAAGCAGTTGGTATTATTTATGAAGTTTTTCTCTAGTAGTAGGACTAGTAGCAGTAGTGGTTCTTCTGAAAAAAGAAATTCAAGAAGAACAAGTCTAAGTCTAAGTCAAGACTTGCTGATATAAGCTATCATATTTATAGCAAAAAGAGATATTAGGCCTTCAAGTGTCTGAAGGAAAAGGAGAGTAGGACTAAACAGACAAAATCTGATATTTCTACTCATATTGCTATTGAGTTATTTAGAAATTAGAAAGTTGGAAAAATACTTATAGCTGTTAGCAGTAGTCACAAAATCAAACAAGTTAATATAGCTTCCATCATTAATACAGTTGATGGTATTCTCTATAACTGTGCTATAATCTTACACATGTTTTCTTTATACTATTTTCTTACTAACGATGAGTATATCACTATTAGTAGATATTATTATGTTCTTGTAGCAAGTATTAGATCTGTCACTCTTATAATGGTCCTGCCTATTAGAACCTCAGAACTTACCTTTATAGATTCTCTTTATATTTCCACATTTGAGGCTGATTTCATTAGTTTTGATGTTCTCTATTATAAAGGTACTTTGGTTTAAAGCTAAAAGAATGGCTTAATTATCTCAAAGGATGGTAATAACTTATTTTTGACTATTCTTGGCAGCTCAACTAGCATACTATATCAGGTTTAGTATACTGATGTTATAACTTAGTTCTAAGAGTTAGAAATAAAGCATACTCATATATTAAAGAAATACAAGAGAACTCAATAATGTTATAACTTAGATCTTTGAGTAAAGATAAAAGAAAACTTTTATATTAAGTAACACAAAAAAACTTAATAAAGTTCCAAGTACAAACTAGTTTACTTTAGATACTACAGACCATGGTTTGCACACACATAACAACTAACCTACCCTAAAGTATATGTGTTTGTTATAAAGTCAACATATTGTTGTTATACTATATAATATCATCTATTTTAGGACCTTCTAGAATCTTCTCTATATCATATGATTGTGTGACTGTAACTGTGATAGGTATCATGCCTTTGTTATGCTTTGTGACATGTGTGACTGTCACATCACACTTTTGTCTAAGCTAAATATAAAAAGAAAAGAAACTCAACAGATAAAATAAAAGGAAAAAGAAATAGAATAAAATCAAGTTCATTATTCACAACTCTAACAAATGAAGTTTCCAGTACAAATTAGTCTACCTTATATATCATAGACTGTGGTCTGTATGCACACTACTTCTAACCTACCATAAAGTACATATTGTCATAGTATACTTAAACTCTTATATTTCATTTTGATTTTTTTCTTTTATCTATTTTTCTTGATTTAATTTCTCATTATTTTTTCTCTTTTCTTTCTTTATTTCTTGAATAATGAAGAGACATGTAATTGTGATTACATAATATATTACAGCCTAGAATATTATAAAAGAAACTAAAAGAATAATATCAAGGTATATGTCTATAATATGTTCACCTTTTAGTGTATATATGATATACTCATAGCTAATATATAGACTTTAGGGTAGGTATTTATTGCTAGCATAAACCATCATACTTTAGTATATATAAAATAGTAATATATTAGGAACTCCTTGTCAAGTTCTCTTGTGATCCCTACAAGACTTTTTTGTTATAAGACTACTTAGTGTACTATTAACAGTCTTAGTTAGTGGTTGCCACAATAGTAGAACTCAACTCTCTTCAAGGATATTACATCATGTAGTCTCCTTTCTCTTATTCTCTATTTATTCTTGATATGCAACCAACATAGTCAATTGCTACAAAACTTTATATAGCTAGACTCTAGGCTTAAGAAGTAGGTAGTAGCTACCAGAAGATTGTTGTGGACAGTATTGACCAGGCCAAGGCCAGCATCTAGATGTATTCATCATTTAATTGAGTAGTGTTAAAGTAGAGTACTTGTTGTTTTTGTATAGTAGCCTTATGCTAAAGATCCATTATGATCTTTCTATGTAGAGAAATAGTGTTGTCCAGTAAGAAAACATTTAAATTAGAGATTCTCTGCTTAGAGATATTAGCACATGTTTATTAGAATAGTAGTTAGTAGGACAGTAGACAGATAGTTAGTAGACAGTATGAAATCAGATAAAAAGAATACTGGCTAGCACTTACAGAGAAACTTTTGTTAGAGATATTGTTTTCTATTGTTAGATACTATAGCAACAAACAGTTTTAATCTAGAAATCTTTAACCAAGTAAATATGGAGGGATTGATTAGAGATATGGGAAAAGAAGAAGCAATGAGGTTGTTAAAGCAGATGGTAGAGAACAATCAAAAAATATTAGAATTACAAAAACAATTGATAGTAGCAGTGAGAATAGATATTAAGAGGAAGAGGAGAGAGCAAGATAGGGGAGCAAGTGAGAAGAGATTATAAGGAGAGATAAGAAGGAGAGGAACAGAGAGATGATAGGAGGGGGAGAACAAAAAAATGATAAAGAATAAAATAAAATTCAAGAAATGAGAATGAAAAAAGAAAGAAAAGCAGAGATGAAGTAGAGATAACAAAAGATATGGGAAAAAAGGAGAGAAACAAACAAAGAGATAGCAATACAAAAGAGTATGTGTTTTGTTTGTAGAGGCTTTGTGTTAGAGTAACTGATGGCAGAAATATGGAGATAATACTTTAAGCTCCAGGAAAATCTAAGTCTATTGATAAGCAATACCTAATATATAACTTCTCTCCAGTGAAACCTAAGAGAATAGAATGAAGTTTCCTGAAGGTGATCACTACTCTAAATACTCTACTAGTCTATAGCAATCAGGCAGAACAGTATTGATATAAGATTAGAATTATACTAGGTACTTATAAATACTAATGGAAATATTGAGAACTATGTCTAAAATTGAAAACAACTTATCTAATAGTGACCAGATACACAGAAGATTGGAAGCATGAACATAGGTAATGACTGGAAATAGCAGGCAAAGAAAGTAGGTTTTTGTAATTAGAGATTAGAGTTGACAGTCTTCTTACACTTTGGGCATATTGCTTATTATTGTAGAAATAAATATCAGAGTTGTGGATAGTAGACTTTATTTTATTTTGTTTTCTTTCTTATTTTATTTTATTTTTCATTTTCTACTTTTATTTTATTTTGGACTTAGAGTTAGAGTGTCAGAGTTAAAGACAGTAGATGCTAACTATTTTTCTTTTTCTTTTTCATCTTTACTTTCTTTTTCCTTCATTTTCTATTTTAGGAACTTAGGATTAGGGTTAGTGTGACATAACACTGTTACATATTGGTTACATATCACATGACATTGTCATGTTCATGGTCACATGATTACATGTTACACTAGAAGAATAATATTATACATACTGTATAATATACACTAATCTTAAGATAAACACATGGCTATTTAGAGTAGGCTAGAAGTAGAGTAGCATGGACCATGGAATTTCAGTATATAAGGTAGACAATCCTGTACAGAGTTCTCTATCAAGTTCTCTTGTATAACCCTATACAAAATTCTGCTCATTGACCAATTCTAAGATTTCTAAGTCATAATATAGAGTTTAGTATAATATTATACATAACTGTCACAAACTGTCACATGTCACACAATCACATGTCACAATGAAATGGGATGGAAACTTCTAAAAGAAATAATGATACTATAATATGTTTAATATATATTGATCTTAAGGATAATGCATGGCCCTTTAGAGCAGGTTAATGGTACTGTAGCATGGACCAGTAGCCTAATGTATATAATATAGACTATTCTGTACTAGGAACTCTATTGAGTTCTCTTGTAATTTTCCAATCCAAGATTTATTCTTTTATCTAACTATCACAAACTTTATTCAGCTTATATCTCTACATCAAGTAGACCAATTTTCACAAACCAAGTTGTGCTAGAAAGCCCCAAATGAAGGCTATTTGCACATATGTGTGATGTACAAAAGCAACAACAAACAACTAAGATATCAGGTCATCAGTAACTGTAAAATCTTTGTTTGCTAATATCTCATGAACGACTGGACAGATTTGCACAATCAAACTTACATTGGAAAGTGCTCATCAAACTGTTTTCAATAATATATGGTATATTACATAGCAATAAGTATTTATAGAGATATAAGCATATTAATATAGTGACATAATTAGTTATCTTCTAAAATTAGCCTGATATCTGCTATGACAGATGATAGCTCCCATCAGGTACAAGTTTTGATCATGTGATGGAAACAGCTTGCATACAGACTATCACTCTTTTGTATATATACTTCTGTATTTGATGATTAGACCTTAGACTTAACAATATCAATTTACATCAATCTTTATTCTTTATTATCTGTATTGATCTTAATTATTATTGTCATTATTATTGAACTTCTGAGTCACTCCTAAACCTCTAAGAGTATACCCAAGGTTCAGATATCACAAATAAGTGAGTAGTTCATTTTGTAATACCAACCCTCAGGACTTAAGTCTTAACAATAGAGAGGAAATTGAAGAGGATAGAAGAGAAAAAGTTAGGAGACCAGAGTATTGGCCCTTAAGTAGTAAATTCAAAGTTTTAACTAGTAGAATGATATAGACAGAAATTCCTAGTAAGAAACAAGAAAAATTGTTGAAAGAAGTTATGGTAAAAATATAATTAAATTAGGAGGATGATCAAGATAAGATTACTGGGGAGATATTGCTGGACAGTGGAGCAACAAAATTAGTAATGAGTTTAGAGTTTACAAAATAGAATAGGTTTAAAAAGAAAAAACTAAAGAGGCTGATTTATATAAGAAATATAGTATAACTTTGAGATCAATTGGAAGATGGAAGAGGTGAAGATGACAAGATGTCTAGATAAGTGTAAGAAGTAGTGGAAGACAAGACAGACAAAGCCAGACTAGCAGAAGTAAAAAGAGAAGGAACAGAAGAGAGAGAAGACACAAAGAGAGAAGAAGAAAGAGTTTAGGAAACTGATAGTCAAGAAAGAAATAGATATAGCAGGAATGATAGAAGAAAAGAAGGAAGATTTGATAGAAATTAGAATAGTAGAGAAGATGGTTCCCAGAATGTTTTATAAGTATTTGAAAGTATTTGAGAAGAAAGAGTTAGAGAAAATTCTAACAAAGAAAACATAAGATCATACTATAGATCTTAGAGAAGGGTTTGCTCTGAAAAAAGGAAAATATATATCTGTTGTCAAGAATAGAGAGGGAAGAAGTTCAGGAGTTTTAGAAAGATCAATTGAAGAAGAGGTATATTCAACCATCAAAATCACCAAGACATTACTGGTATTCTTTGTACCAAAGAAGAATGGAAAGAAGAGGATGGTATAGGACTATAGATATTTGAACAGTTAGACAATCAGGAACAATTATCTGTTGTCACTGATTTCAGATTTAATAGATAATATAGGAAAAAAGAAGGTGTTTATGAAGATAAACTTGAGGTGGGGTCATAATAATGTGAGAATTAAGGAGGAAGACAAGTTGAAGACAGCATTTTCAATGCCAGAGGATGTCTAATAAACCAATGGTAATATTTTTCAGGTTAACAAACTCACTAGCAACTTTTTAAGCAGTGATAAATAATCTGTTAAGAGATATAATAGAGACAGGAGATATAGTAGTGTTTATTGATGATATAATGATAGAAATGGAAACAGAAGAGGAACATGATGATATTATGGATAAGGTATTAAGAAGGATGGTAGAAAATGATTTATTCATGAAACCAGAAAAATGTGTGTAGAAGGCTAGGGAGGTTGGATTTTTAGGAGTTGTAGTAGGACCAGATAGGGTAAATATAAAGAAGAAAAAAGTCCAGAGAGTGGTAGGTTGGCCAGTACCAAAGAATATAAAAAATGTGTAAAAGTTTTTGAAGTTGGTAAATTATTACAGATGGTTTGTCAAGTACTTTGCAAAGATAACAAAACTCTTTCATGAGATAACAAGAAAAGATGTGAAATAGGAGTGGGAAATAAGACAGAAGAAATCATTTGAAGTATTAAAGAGGAGATTTATGACAGAACCAGTCTTGGTAATACCAGACTTTGACAAAGAAATGAGAGCAGAGGCAAATACATTAGACTTTTCTATAGGAGAAGTGTTGTCAATAAAATATAAAGATGGAAAGTAGAAACCAGTAGCTTATATGTCTAAGTCATTGAATAAAGCTGAAAGAAATTATGAAATTCACAACAAAGAGATGTTGGCAATTATTCAGTGTTTAGAGGCATAGAGGCATTTTTTAGAAAGAGTCAAGGATTAGTTCAAGATTTGGATGAATCACAAAAACTTAGAATATGTAGCCAGTACAAGTACAGGCAGAGTAAACACTTTGAGTAGAAGAGCAGATTGGGCAGAGGGTGTAAAAAGAGATAATAAAAATTAAATAATACTGAAAAAGGAGTGGTTATGAATTAGAGCAATAGAGAAAGAATAGTTGTTGATTGAAGGAGCTGAAAAGATTATTGAAAAGATTAAAAAATTAGAAGTAAGAGATAATGAAGTAGTAAAAGTAGTAGAAGAAATAAAGGAAGCAGAGATAAAAGTGTTAAGGAATAATAAGTGGTAGATAAAAAGAGTTGGTATTGAAAGAAGGCAAGGTATATGTTTCCATCCAAAAGATAAAAGTTTGAGGTTGGAAATTATTTGGCTATATCATAATACACTAATAGCAGGACATGGATGACAGTAGAAGACAGTAGAACTGATTACTAGAAATTATTGGTGGTTAGAAGTTATAAAAGAAGTAAAGTAATATGATCAGTGTCAAAGAATGAAGAATAGGACAGAAATGCCAGTAGAAAAATTAAGACCAGATATAGTGCTAGATAAACTATGGTAACATATATCAGTGGACTTTATTACAAAGTTACCAGTATCAAGGGGTTATGATTCAATTCTGGTAATATATATGGAAGCTGCACATATTGCTAGAGAG
>Ga0157368_1001241_pt1 | contig 10947 bp, 7 predicted proteins | sample AttbisABBM3_FD_113146 | JGI IMG/M metagenome (GOLD analysis project Ga0157368, IMG submission 113146) | Fungus gardens microbial communities from leaf cutter ant in Botucatu, State of São Paulo, Brazil - Atta bisphaerica ABBM3 | ecosystem: Host-associated > Fungi > Mycelium > Unclassified ...
AAGGGATAGTAGAATTGGTAAAGCATAAGGACACATGAATGTATCTATGCTATTTATGCGAGTCCATAGTTCAGTAATGCGACATACATGAGGTTTAAGAAATGAGGAGACCACAAGGATAAAGTAAGGTAACAACACCTTCTACATGTGGCGCTGACTGAGACTACATGTGGCGCAGCTGATCATATCGTCATACCCTTTACCCATGTCCATGCTGTCCCCAGGAGGCGTCGATCATAATATCACATATTGTATGACATCATCTTTTCCAGAATATTCTACACTCTTCCATATGTCATGTGATTTAGGGCCATGTCATTTGATGTGACCTGCTGTGTGACAGTGTGATTTTGTCACTCTAACCCTAACCCTAGTTCTAAAAATAGAATGAAGAAAGATAAATCGAAAAGAAAAGAAAAAAAGAAAATAAGAAAAGTTAAGTCCACCTCCTACAATCTTAATATGCTAAGCCCAAAACATTCAAGATATACTCCTTATCTCCTATAGAGCAGTTAGAGTTAGATGCATTTATTGTTAAAATTCTTCACACAAGACAAATATGATATTTGAAGTCTCCCATGGCTATACTAGTATTCTTTATTAAGAAAAATAGAACCTACTAGAAGATCTTAGTTATAATATTAGAGTAGGTTTGTTATAAATAATTATACCTCATATTCTACAGATTTTTTCCATATGTCTTCCATGATTTGGATATGTGTTAGGGTTTGCTTTATCTTCTGACTCATATTCACCACACCTTATATTTTATAATAAAAGTTTTCTTATTTTTCCTCATTTTATCTTTAAAAATATCATTTTATTTCCTTATAGTTATTCAGTATATATAGTTGTGGATATAATCTTGTATCTTTGTCATATGCTAAGTCCACTCATTCCAAAGACTATTCTCTATAGTAGTGATGCTTTATATAATCCTTGATAAAAGTCTATTTTCTATGATAGTATCATATTTTCTGCAATACATTTCCATAGTAGTAATGCTATCAATTCTGAACCTCTTAAGTACTTAATCTTCTATAGTAGAGATACTCCTATCAAACTTGGCCTTCTATAGTGGAGTTTCTCTATTGATCTCTTTTAGTATCTTATCACTAAAAACTCTACTTAAAACTGTATTCTAAAACCTCTAAGTATTCCTTATTATTCTTTCTTGTATATAAAACTAGTAGTTACACTATAATTTGCTAGTCTCATAATTAATTATTCAAGTTAAAAAAACTTCATTCTATCTTCTCAAGTTGTAATTATATGGTAGGCAGATAGTACAGTATATAAGCTAAAGCCAAGGCTATTTTGGGAAGTTTGCATTACTATACTCTTTGTATGAGGTTTTTGTATCTAGTATATCTCTGAGCCAACCATACAGGCTTTTACTTCCTAGTATAAACCTTATCTGACAATCTTTATACTTTACTAATTAATCATCTCTACTTTTATTTAAGTCTTTGTCTAGATTACAATCTAAGCCAAGCTTAGAATCATAATAAGATTAGTAAAGATATACATAGACCAACCATTAGAGTATAAAAGATAGGGTAGCTTGTAGTAGAAACTTTATTGAGTTTTCTTGTGTTATGCTTTTGCTTTAGTATTATAATTAAAGACTTAAAGTGTTCAAGTCAATAAAAGAACCTTGTGTTAGAGTCAAGACAAGAGAACTTGATAGAGTTCCAAATACAAAGTATCTATCTTATATATACTGGGCTAATGGTCTGTGCTATACTAAACCTAGCCTATCTTAAAGAGCATGTGTTATCTACAAGGTTAACATGTAGTAAACATGCTGTATGATATTGTTCCAAAACTATCACAAAATGAACTACTCACTTGTTTGTAATATCTAAACCTTAGGTATACTCTCAGAGGTTTAGAAGTGATTTAGAAGTTCAATAATGATAACAATGATGATAATTAATGTTATTAAGTCTGAAGTCTAATTCTCAGATATAAAATTATTTATATAAAATAGTAATGGTCTATATACAAGCTATCTCTATTATATAATTAAAGCTTATACTTAGTAGGGCTATTATTTATTATAGCAAATGTCAGGCTAATTTTAGAAGGTAACTAATTATGTCACTACATTGATATATATGATATATGATATATAATTAGAGAACATTTGATGAGTATCAAGAACAAAAAGTGTGGACTTAGTTTTTTCTCATTTTTCTTTTTATTTTCTCTTTTTTTGATTTATTTTTGTATTTTCTATTCATAGAACTTAGGGTTAGGATTAGTCATGTGATATAAGAAGAAAGGCCTAGAAGGTTCTAGAAGAAATGATATCATATAGCATATACACCACATGTTAACCTTATACCTAATACATGGTGGTTTAGGGTAGGGTGCACAGTAGTTAGCATGAACCATCTGGATAGGTATATAAGGTAGTCTACTTTGTATAGAGCTCTTTATCAAGTTCTCTTGTGCTTTACTCTAATACAAGAGTTTTGTTCTTTTATCCAACTCTAAAGATTTAAAATTATAACAATGAGTGCTTTCCAAAGCAAGTTTGATCATGGAAATCTGTTCATGTCAGAGTTAAAGACAGTAGACCTTAATTCTTTTCTTTTCTCACTTTCATTTGTTTTCTTATTTTGAGACTTAGGGTTAGAAGTTAACATGATGTTACACAATGTGACAAAGTATCATATGTTAATCACAGTCATATAATTACATATCACAGAAGAATATAGAAGATTCTAGAATAATATTATTATATTATATGTCAATAGTATGTAGTATATGTTCTTTAGGGTAGGCTAGGTTTAGTGTAGCACAGACCAGTAGCCAAGTATATATAAAGTAGACATCTTATACTTGGAACTCTATTGAGTTCTTTTGTGCTATCCTATACAATGATAATTCTCTTGCCCTAATCCTTGAGCTTAAGTCTTAACAGTTCAGTTGTTCCTAAGGTAATAGTCAATAAAACTTGTAGTTACTAATAATCTTATATTTTAGTAATCTGTTGTCACTTTTGTACATTCTATATACATACAAATAGCCTTTATTTGGAGCTTTCCTGTTGCAAAGCATTCTGCTTAGTAAGCATATGACCCATGATGTCATGATACAGTGAAATAATAATATTCTTTTATATATTCTTTAGGATTTTATATTGGATTTTACTTTGGATTTACTTTTCTTTTATTATATTGATGATGATAATGAAGAGGCACATGACACTGTGGTCACATGACATGTCACATGATGTGATGTCATAAATCCTAGAATAGACTAGAGCAGGCTGGAGTAGACTAGATAAATGATATCAAGGAGCATGTTAACTATATGGCTACCTTATAGTATACATATGGTGCACTCATGGACAATGCATGGACATTAGGGCAGGAGTAATTATTTGTAGCACAGACCATGTGTAATTTATATAAATAGGATAGCAATCCAGCAGAGACTCTTTGTTGAGTTCTCTTATGATCCCTACATCAATAGCCTACTGAGAGCTTTGCTGCCTTGTGTGATTATTGGACTTTGTGTCTAGTGGTTGCCACAACACATGATCAGTAGTCCTAATTAGGTAGTCAATGTAAAATTTTTACATAGATTAAAACTACTTATCTTCCATTATTGCTCACTCTTTCTTAGCTTTCTATCAAAGTATACATCATAGGTAAGTGGTTGCCAGTTGTCCACACTACACCATGTTGCTGAGCATTCTGTTTCTCCCATTATTTCCAGTGCAACTTGGTTTGTGAAAATTAGCTTACTAGATATAGAGATACAAGTTGATTAAAGTTTGTAACAAGAATTTTATGTCTTTCTGTATGATATATGATTATGTAACTGTGATATGTGATGTATATGTGATAGTTTGTAACAGTCACATGTGACATCACACTAACTCCTAACCCTAAATCCAAAATAAATGAGAAAGAAAAAGAAAAAGAGAAATGAAATGAAAATAACATAAACTAGTTCATGATAGTGTACCTACTGGAGTTTATATATCCTATAGAATATATTAATGATTATTCAACAGCTTATAACTTGTTTCTTAAGCTTTAAATATACAAGGCAATAGATTTGGTTCACTATGGTACAAAAGGGCACTTGGAAGGTCAATGAGGTGTTCTAGCTTTAATATTGGCAAAGTATGACACAAACATGGAGAAAGCTTGAAGGTTTGGCTTGTATCTCTTATACAAATTAAGAAGTCCTAGCAACCTTAGAAACTAGTCACCCAATGTTTCATGGACAACTGTAAATGACTGGGAGTTAAAAATACATCCACATGTGATGTAAACACCAACTATGATGGGACTGAGAAGATCACTTCTAACACAGATATGAATCATATGTCCTATTTTCCCAATACACAATTCATAACTGATGATCAAGCATTGAATGGGCTCTTCACACCAGCATGAAGGATCCTCCTTATTTTCAACCAGTTCGATACGAGATAACGACATTTCTCCACTATTTCGTAGAAGAATATTGTTCATAAATCAATTAATACATCATGATATTTGACTTAAAAATAAATACAGACTCAATTTATCAATTACAAACAGCAAAGATTTTCGAAAATCAATCATACACGCAGACCTTCAACATAATCTTCAAAGAGGTCTCGGATACCTTCAAAAGTCTTTGCAGCACGAGGCTCAAAGATGACCTTAAACGGCATAGGATGCGCATTCGCAGACTCGGTGAATGCTGAATCGTCAATGGGATGTGCAGGATCTGCATGAATATGAAAGGCCCATTGAATGAGAGCAGTGTTCAGGAACACGGAACTGATCATAGATGTCAAGAAAAACCAATGACTGAAGTACCGCAAGGGTACTCACGCAGTGGCCATATGTTGACCAGGGCATACACGCCGTCCAAATCCAAAGGTGTACGCTTTAAGATCTTCTTTGATCTTTCCCTCTGGTGTCAACCAGCGCTGAGGATTGAAACTCTCTGGATCAGGGAACAGCTGCGGATCGCGACCCACAGACCTATATGTGACAAATGAGAACATTATCCTACAAACGGTGGCATTGAACACTACCAGATATTAAGAATCAGACTCACCAGACATTGCCTACGACACTTGCACCTTTCGGTATACGATAATTTTGCTTGAGAAATGGAAAATATCAATATCAACAAATACGCGAGTCCAGGAGACACTTTGACTCACCCAAATGATATCTTTGGTTGCCTTGTGTGCAAAACCTGCCGTGGATGAGATACATCAGGGATCTATGATCGAGGGCAACATAGAAGTGCTTACCACCGGAGGTAACAGGCCTCCACCTGAACGTTTCTAAAACGAATGCCATTGTCTGGGGTAGACTTTCCTGATCACTTGTTTGAGGGGCTGTTATTTGATATCCATCATTAATAAGTGGCTGGAAAACGAAGAATTGAAGATGCACACGTCTTTCTTTTCCAATCACGGAGTCCAACTCTTTCCTGACGCGCTCCGTAGCTTCAGGGTAACAAGCTGAAGCCATGACTGCCACACTAATTGCAGAAGCAGTAGTATCAGAACCTGCGCCGAACATGCTACCAGCCAGATAAGCTGTTTCATCGTCGGAGAGTTCGAGTTCCTTTTGTCTCTCGATTAGGTATTTGCCGAAAGATTGAGGGATTTCTTCATCACGGGCCTAATCACCAAAGATAGATGGGTAAATTGCTGGATGTACATAGCACGAGTCATACCATCTTCTCCCTCACTTCGTCCAATTGTGACTTGAATAGGTTGAGTTCTTCCCTATGCCCATCCTGTAGTTCCTTGAGATATCCGGGTACATAGCTGGATCAACAGTTTAGAATCGCGAAACCACTGAAAAACATAGACAGGAACGTACCGAAGAAACGGCCAGTTATCTACCCTCCATAGCCCCGGTCGCAGATTGTTTCCGAGTCGGGTGAGACAGCGGTTCACGGCGAGGACAATGGGATCCGCGTACGATTTTGGAACTTTGCCATATGCCAATGCCATTACAACAGCTGCTGCATATCTGCGCATCGGGTGATTACGTGAGTTGATGTGATGGTATTAAGGAACTTCCAATTCCAAACACGTACCGTTTCGCGTGATCTTGATGTCCGCTAGGTTCTTCAAGGATATCGTAAATATGTTGGCGAGCGCTGTACATCAACGTGGATGAGTAAGCAGTGATGCTTTTGGGTTGCAGGTGGGCATGCAGGGCGCTATCGAACTCGTGAGTATAAAGATTTTTATCATACAAGTACCGGCGGTGAAATCGGAGTCTACTGCGATGTCAAGGACAGTCATCTAGACCACCAGGGCAAAGATGCGTCGACGAAGAGCAGGACGCAACAAAAATAAAACACAGATTTAGGAAGGAAAGACACTTACCGACGCATCTTTTTAAACCTTTCTCCTGCAGGCGTAAGCAGGACTCTCATTCCTCCTGATAGGGTTTCACCAGCAGCAATACTTGTCGGGCGGTCGACGGTAGAAGCACCTCCTTTCTCCATGATTTCGACCGCTGCGTGATAGCGGCCAACAACAATGAGAGTGTTGAAACCCTGTCTCAGAGAAAAGACAGGCCCATATTCTTTGGTCCATGTCTCAAATTTACGGTATGCACTGGATCGGTCGTCAGGTTCTGGATGAGAGTCACAATGGATTAAAGAGCGCACAAGGCTTTGGGGAGAGAATTGCCGAAGATCCATGACTCTGCAGGTGGTCCTGGAGGTAAAGGGAGACCGCTAGGCCGCAATAACCACTTGTGAATAAGGGCTAGGAGCAACGCAGAGAACAATATGACTGGTATGGATTGAGCGACAAGGCTGACGCTGACGTTCGAGGTGGCCATAATACAGGGGTCGTGGTCTGTGCTTCGGATTTCAAAACACACGATACGTAAGGAGATGGGTTGAACCCACAAGATCCGAAGAGTCTCAAGAGGGAACAAGTAGTTTTATATGTATGTCAGGAGTTGTCTGTGCACGGTATTCCCTTAGGGAATTCACCCTACAACTTTACAGCTATACTCTGTCGGACTTACCTTTTCCCGCATTCCTTTTTTGGGCGGCCGGACCCACACCTCCCATGCCCGTCGGCCGGCTTCTTTGATGGCTCTTTGTAATGCTGTTGTATGCCGTGAGCCAAGTCCCTATCGAACGACGGCCCTCTGTCGTCCATCCAAATGCCACACCCTTTGTAGTGAACAGATGGACTGGAACACAGGGACAGGACGCAGAATCAGCCGACAACAATTTTATTCGAGAGCACAACCTTCTTTGCATGGTGGAACTGAATTGGGGTCCATAGTATGATCCCACAGGCCAATTCCATTTTTATCAATATATAGATTCGTGCTGTCACTTTGTTTGGCATCCGAATGAAGGCCATCTCAACGGTCACCAAATTGCATATCAAATCTTATTAGGTTTTGCTCCACCATGGACAATGGTACATGTACAAGTTTGTACGGTTTTCACCCACGCAGATGAAAGTTTGAGGTACCTAAGTACCTCGTCGAACCATAGTAATTAATTCTTATTTCTTCGTCACTCTCATACCCGAGTATCGCTTGATCAATCCGATTGATTGGAATACTTCATGGCCTTATTCACGTAAATAACTCCTTAGCCGATCACGTTCAACTTCATTACTATGAACAAGGCGCTTGTTCTGGTCGATTAATGTGCTACCAACAGCGGGCCCGGGTAATATCCCCAAACTTTCCGGTCTCGCTTATCCACCTCAGAATTCAATCTGACTGCGCTGTGCTATTCGCTTAAACTCCCCTCTATTACATTGTCTAACCCTGTGCCTCAGTAGGCCTCATATATATAAAACTCCGCACCTAGATACACTGTACTCTAAGTTAGAACCATTAACAGTTTTATTTGGACTATCACGTCGTCATTTCAAATCAGACGAACGAATATGCTGTAGTCTAGTGTGAGACATGTCAGCCTCATCATCCCTTATTTAACATAGCGACTGTTGTGACTAGGAGTTGAGTTCACCTTTCCCTGTGGTGAACTCTGAACTCTACGTCTGTTGAGCATGTCGTCTGTGCACTGCTTGGTCAATTTGTAGGTGGCGTCTTACGATGCATTAAACAAGGAATGATTTCTTGTACTATGTACTATGATTGACTGGAGTATTCAAGTAACCAAAATGATAAAAGCGAAACTCAAACTTTAATAACCCCCTGCTGAGGTCTTCTCCTTAACCTCCTGTATTTCACTCTCCTTGCTCTCCTGTACAGCTTCCAGCGTTGACTCCTTCTGTGACACCTCAATTCCCGGAATAGTCATACTGAATGGCGTATCCTCAAACTCAAACTTCAAATCCGGCGATGGTAAAATATAACTATTTCTGTTCTGGTTACCCGTAAACTTTCGCATACTGAGTTTACTTTGGAGAGTTGCTAAGCTCTTCGTGGCTCCTTCAAGTGACTCAACAGCTTCGTCATACCGTTGGACATCAGTTGATGAATGAAGAGATTCCTTGAGTTCGATCAGATTTCGAATACTGTCGGCGAGTTGTTGTTTGATGAGATCGATGTAGGAGTAGAAATTCTCTCCAGACATTGCTTTCGACATCGATTGCCGATTGGACCTAGTTTGAGACAACAGAGGCGACTGACACTGAAAGAAAAGAATACGGTTGTATGGATTAATACGACAGATCACTAGTGAGCAAAAAACACGCACGCGTCCATCGATGGAACTAGGCTCCAGTCCTGTTGTGGTCAAATTGGGACCTTGCTGACTCACGTTCGCGTCAAAAGACAACCTCGAACCTCGTGTTATCGATGTTGCGTCGCTATTTGGCGAGGATTCAATTTCCACTTCACCAACAGTCTTCTGCGGACCATCCTCTCCATCCGCCAAAATTTTCTTTTTTCCCCGGTGAGAGAATGATGTCTTGAATAAAGCAGAAAGCCAAGCTTTCAGAGAAACCTCTTTTGGCATTGTTGGGTAAGAAATAGAATAAAAGAATGTGGGTGAGAGTGAGAGATCACTTCTCGCAGTCACTTCTCGCAGTTGAAAGTTGAAAAAGAGTGGTGGGTGAAGGGTCGAAAAAGACGTAGGGGCGTCTGAGTCGGTCAAACCCTAATTTAGTTAGAGTAAAGTCAGGGAAGGCAATAAGATATATTCAACGATTCCATTCTGGGATCCAATGAAGTTTGTCTTTGTTCAGAAGTCGCCTGTAAGATTCGGGTGTTCTTTGAAGCCTTTATCTGCAACCTGCTTCCCAATACTTTCTAGCTTACATTATTTTCGCAGTACAAATGACATCTTCTGTTATGACTTTATCCGCTGGTCAAAGGACTACAGAACAATGCAGTCAGGCCAGCCTCTCCCAATACCTTCTCAACCTCCTTCATAACAGGCTTGTACTCCTCTAGAATTCGGGTCAATTATTGTTATGAAACCCCGCGGGCCAGTGTTTGGGAGAAACAGGATTTATTAGTGACCAGACTGAAGCTAACGCGCGACCGTGCGCGTGTACATGCTTCCCCCTATTCAAGCTTGCTTATGCTATACGCTATACCAATGAAATTGTAACGATTATCATCATCATCAATCCCAATCTAACAGAGCCTACTGTAGCGCTCCTCAGCTAGGCCAAAACCATCCCGTCGCAGCTCCTTGCCTCAGTTCTCACTGGCACCACACGCCTTTTGGATCCAGTACTCGCCTGGGTAATTCATTGGTGCCTCCATATGTTGAAGAGGCGCGACAAATGGATACATAGTCGGCGAGTTTCAATTTTATTTCTCATTTTATCATTTCCTTTTCTATTATTTCTCCATTTTTGGGCACATGCCCACAAAAGGACGCTCACGACCCAACGCTTCTTTCTCTCTTACCACCACCTTGTATGGTAGTGCCCATAAGAGAATTAGCGAATAAATTGTATCCCTTTACTTCAAACCTTCAAAACAACCAACTAGAACTCTCTAAATGTTACTCAATGGACATTGAAATTGATTTTCCAAGAGGATGTTCAGCTTCTCCAAGTATCAACAGTTCCAGAGGAACTTCTGCCAATTCTGCCATTTCCTCCATGGATTATGTGGAGTGTATACAAGCCCAGGTTGTTAACCTGACTTGGGCTGAACAAGTCAAAAATGGGGAGACACAAAGCCCATCCTTATCCTACACAACTGTGAAGAATGCAATACTAGTCATTGCAAGTATGGAGCCTATAGTTGAACCCATGCATGTACCTCATGCAGCAGAGGCCGACAATGAAACCATACCTCAAGGTTTAGAACCTTTGGTTATTCCTTATCAAACCAATCAGCCTATAGACCCACAGTTATGGGACAGTAACTTCTGTTCTATCTCCTTATTTGGAATAGATGAATTCTTAGCTAGGGATACCAAGGATATTACATGTTCTCTTCTTAGAATGGCTGTGTTCATCAAATAATGACTATTATAAAATAGAACAACCAAGAATATCCTATAAATTACAGAGTTTGGCTTTGTAGCTTGGAAGTTTTTATTAGCCATATATGAGTCTGAGTGGAATAGACTAATAGCTAATAATGAGAACAAGACTTTTAGGTAGTATATGTTGTTAAAATTTAATAAGACACCTACCAAAAAACACAACTGCCATCAAACTGTCAAAAGACAAACAAGCTAATGTATTTAGAATTCCTCCACCTCTCTCTCCTAAGCCTAGCAAAAGTGTTTTGACCAAGTCAAAATTTTATAAAAAGAATCAATCTTTAAAAGCCAATTTCAACTCTAACAACAAATTGTATGTACAGGCTTTTGAAGACAATATCAATAAGATTATCAAGATCAAGAATGCCTTCCCAAAAATATCTCTTAACAAGGTTACTGAAATTTACAAATCATCATATCTATGGGTACAAACAATGCTGAAAGAGTTATGGCCTAAGTAAACAATCATGTTGAGAACATCAACAGATTGTTAAGAGGTATTAA
>Ga0157368_1001242_pt1 | contig 10947 bp, 10 predicted proteins | sample AttbisABBM3_FD_113146 | JGI IMG/M metagenome (GOLD analysis project Ga0157368, IMG submission 113146) | Fungus gardens microbial communities from leaf cutter ant in Botucatu, State of São Paulo, Brazil - Atta bisphaerica ABBM3 | ecosystem: Host-associated > Fungi > Mycelium > Unclassified ...
CTATGAGACAAAGCAGGAGAATGCAATACGTCTCAACAAGGCAACTAAGAATTTAGATAACACGAGGCCACCGCATGGAAACAATGAGGCCTTCTCTAGCAAACCAGAATGTGCTGGCCATGCTGACCAAGGTGAACAACAACATCGAGGTACAGTTGACATGAACAATGATAATAATGTCATCAACATACAATTACCTTACGATCTCAATGCACCCACTGAACTGGAACTTTGGAGCGGAAGTTTCCATCCAATATCACTACATGGATCAATTGAACAAATCACATCAGATATGAAAAGCATCAAAGACTCGCTCAACTTTATGGCAAGATACATCTCAAATAAAAAGGTAAACTCTGGCAAGGCTAACGACTTACAGGACTTCAATTACACAGAACAAATCTTTAAATACTTCTAACTCTCACCTTTTTTGTAGTTACAATGTCCTTTCAAAGCTTCTTGACAGTTTTGGTCTCATCATCGAACATGCAAAAACTGAAATCTTCCATTTCAATAGGTCGTATGGAATCTTTAACCCTCCACCTCTAGATCTTACACCTATTGGGGGTCCCATTCTATGTCTGAAAAACACCTGGAAATACCTGGGATTCATATTCGACTGAAAACTATCGTTTCATCAACATATTGATCACTATTTGAACAAAGTGATTTCTATGGTCAAATGCATGAAACTATTGGGAAATTCATCTCAAGGAATAAATCCCTTACAAAAACACAATTTATATCGATGCTGTGTCCTTCCCATAGCACTATACAGTTTTCAACTTTGGTTTTACAACAAAGCTCCTGTGTCATACTACATGAAAATCCTGAACAAAATGCAAAGAAGAGCTGCTATTTGGATTTTAGGGGCATTCAAAACCTTGCCTACAGAAGGAATGGAAGCTATTGCTGGAATTATACCCATTAAATTCCACCTTCAAAAACTTGCCAAAAGATCTCAAATGTGTCCTCTCAAGCTTCCTACCAACTACATTATCAGAGCCCTAATGGAAGATACTCCCGACCCACTCAAACCACAAAACCCTCACGTGGTCAGCTCCCTTACAAATCAACAAAAGAACATTGCCAAAGGCCATCTCATTGACTCATGCAACAAGGCTTACGGCCTCTTCCCGTCGTTCTCTCCTCTTAATCGAGAATTTACTCCTGGTTTTCGTTTAACTGACATTTTTTCTGATCGTTTTTCTTTTAATTTAGTAAATAAAAAAGAAAAAGACTCAATCCGTGTTCAAGAACTCGATGAAATGACTCTTCGAATCTTATCTTCCCCACCCACAGCCTTTGTCGTAACTGATGCTAGCATAAAGGACGATATCGCTACATCTATATCACACATCCATTCAGCCAATCAACTCCTCATCAAAACAGTTCACCATGCAGCATTCATAATGAGCACGGAAGCGGAACTGTTCGCAATTAGATGTGGCATTAATCAAGCCTGCATTAAAGAAAATGTGACAAAAATTATCATCATCACTGATTCCATCCATGCTGCAAAGAAAATATTTGATAGCAAATTGCATCCATTTCAGTCTCATACCGTGGCCATTCTTAACAAATTGCGAAACTTCTTTATCAAAGATCACGAAAATTCCATTGAATTTTGGGAATGCCCTAGTCGCCTCAAATGGAGATTTCATAAAGACGCCGACAAAGATTCCAAGTCATTCAATCTGACTCCCTCATATCCCTGCAAAACATCTTGGGATTATTGCAAGAAATCAGATAGCGATGACATCATCAAACAATGGAAGATGACCTTCCAAGCATCGGGTGGAAAAGGAAAACACTTCCTCGACTTATTAGACGACAACTTCGACACTATCGAACCTGCATACACCAAAGGAGGACCATGGCTACAAGTCTTTGGCCACTCAAATTCATTATGTGCTCGGGCTACGAGAGCCATCACCAACCATGCTCCTATTGGAGAATTCCATTCGAGATTCTTCCCCAACGAGGACTTCAAATATCCTTGCTCTTATCCCATTGAATCTAGGAGGCATATTCTTCATGAGTGTAAGAGATTTAACGGGTACTGGAACCCAAGAAGAGATTCCTTGAATCATTTCACTATGTTCTTGATCATGAACCCTCATGCTTTTGCGTTTACAGACAGTTAATATATTCAGCCAAGTAGAACTTGGTTTCATTCCACTTCTTTTCTGTTTCTATTGTTGATTAGTTTTTCTCCGGTCCTTTCTCTCTTCTCCTTTTATATCTCCATCTTCATGTTAGTCCGTTCTCACTGTACGTAGTTACGAAGTAGCTACCACGGTCTGCCTTCGCGTGCCGTGTAATAAATTGTTGATTATAAAAAAAAATAATAATAAAAAGGCGATTTCATCTTTGATTGCATCAAGGATAGTCAGGACAGCTGACACAACATCCAGGGCACAAAAGCTTATAAAGAGCAATTGACAGAGTTGACCTTGAGACTTGAAATCGTAGCTGAGTTGATGAATGGCAGAAACTCCGGCGGGGTACTAGGCAACATTTCTGGAGGCCGTTCACTTCAGTCCCACCTGAACTATGATGATGACAAGCCGTACGAGCATTGTCAATTCAAATACTACAATGTCATGTGCACGCGTACATCATGTTTTCATTGTCAAGTCGAGTCGTAAGGTAGTGAAAGGAACATGGATTGCATGTAATGCAAGACGAGAGTATAAAAAGAACAAATTATTTACGCCTCTGACATTTTGGAAGTCTTCTTCTTGGCGACGGTGTTCTCTCTTATTAAGAAAATCAGTGTAAACCAGACAAAGGAAGTCGAGCAAAGACTCACCTGAATCCATTTTTGAACCTCCTGGATACATCTTTCAAATACCTCATTCTACCAGTGCCAGTTGTCTTTCTACGCTTAGCCTTCTGTCCCCACTCGTACGAGCGAATCTTGGCAGATGGGTAACCACATGAGGCACAGGCTGCAAGTGAGTAAGAGGATCAGTTAACCGATAAACTGTGAAGAATAGATATACTTTTGTGTTGCCTATGAAAGGCGCGGTTGCCACAGCGACGGCAAAGAGTGTGAGATTTGGTGTGTCGTTTACTATCCGTGGAGGAACAATACTAAGAAAATGATGCCAGATAGCAGAATGAAACCAACACACCCGAAGGACGAGGTACCTGAAAAGTTCTACCATTAGTCTGGGTCCAAGATCGAAAATCAGAACGCACCTTTTGTCTTGTATACAGATCAAACGAAAAGAAAGAACCATTTGACAGTCAGTAAACTGTAGTACAGAGAGAAAGCAACGCAGGATGTGTGTGCCCGAAGATCACTCCCATCCAGTTCTATCCGCCAGCATCCAACATGTCCAGCCAGAATTTCTGCACATCATGTCACCAGAGCGATCGGGAGGACCTCCTGCGACCATCTAGCGCAAGCTCATACTCACCATCTCGTCGTATCTTGGGGATGTTGTTCGCGATGTCTGTCCGTCTGCCTTTGTTGATATGTATTGATAGAGACCGTGTGAATTAAATACCTTTCCAAGCGTTTGCTATCTGTCCAAGGCTTCTCCATGTTGATCGAGTTCTTGTAATTTCTGATTATTGCAATAAACCAAATTTGTTAACACGTACTAGTAAATGTGTCTTATAATTCATCTGATGAAGTAAGAAAGCTTCTGTGAAAATATCGTGCTGAAGGCCGGCAATGAGTTTAATTCGGCTATGAACACTTGAGTCTAATAAGATATTGGGCTACAGTCATATTATTTAAACATTTTTATCAAACACTACCCTGACATATTCACTGTGCCAGTCAATCAATAATCCCAAATTCATGCATCCTTATTTTGAGGTGTGCCAGCTTGAGTTGCAGCACCAGATAGATATGCTTGGCAAGAAAGGAAAGGATATGTAAAACTGTTCATTAGACATCTCCTGCCAAGACATGGGAAATGATGCCATACACTGTAGTCATCAACAATGTGGAAGGAAAGGGAGAAACTGAGTGTTGGACCCGAATGACGTCGTAGGTAACCAAAGCAGCATTTCCCCCTCGCAGTGCCCTGGAGTAAATTTCTACTCGCGGCAACCATTCGAAGCTATAAGCAGGTGATAAATCTCGTCTGCTCTAATTCAAGACGACATTGTGGTCGAATGCACTAGTGTGCCTTTATGGATCTGGGATCCGTGTGTAGAGTGAAACTAGGGTGTTTAAAATTTGGAATTCAATATCGCCTTTTGGAGATACCTAGTGATGTTGATGTTGTTTGACTTGATTTGTCCAATGAGTTTATTTTCTACGTCTTTTGGCTGCAATGGTACTTTAATTGTAAACAGATAAGTTTCTACTATCAACTCTTGAATCGATTTACAACTTGTCGATGGCTAATCACTTGCCATGAGCTTCGCTGAACCAACACGAAAACAACTTCTCAAAGAGTGTAACAGCCTCGCAGCTCGCGTCTTGAGGCCATACACATCGGTCTTCCATATACTCACAACGGACCAAGAAGCAGTGCGAAGTCAACGCTCTAGAAATAACACAGCGCCACTGCAGTCATTTATGCTCATTGTCAGCTTCTTTCAATTGAAGGACACCGTCGGAGGTCTGTCATCTTTCACGATAGTTTGATTGATCCAGGTTCTTTTTCTTTCCTCATGCGCAAATCTAATGGAAAGAATTGTTCTTATCCCCTATATCGAAGGACAGAACCTCTCGAACTCGATTCCAGAATATTCGAGAATGAACCTTGGCGCTGAGTTGTCTATTCAGGGAATGTGATAAGATAGTGCTGCAGATTGTCTTTCATAGTTCAGGAAGACATCGATAATCATGGATTGTATTGTAACGTTAGCACAAAGGACGCGCCTGCGCACGAATCTGGGCCTGTGGAAGTAATGACACCAGTCACATAGTTTCTTTCACAACGACTCGGGGGGAAAATGGGAGTTGATCAAGCCGATAGAACAAGCGCTCCCAGTCACTGGAAACATCAAAATATATGGACAACCCACTCTCACTAAATACTAGGCCGCTCATCCGTTATCCGCGTACGTAAAATTAAAGATAAGATTTGATTGTAGTAGTATTACTATTACGTGGTATCGCAAAGTCGTGTCGCCGTCTTGCCGAACTCCGTGGATGATGGATGACGCTAATGATCTCATCCCTAATTGATATCCGGTAGTTATCTGCCACGTATCATTCCAGACGTGAAAAGTAATACCTGGGGATCTGGATTTCGATACCTGCTGGGTGAGGTGGATGGATACCTAGGGGAGTGATGTCAAGGGTTCTCGGTGGGAAGGATGGTATGGATAAGTAACTGTGATTGCAATGCCAACAGGGAAGAATTATGCGATGAAACTGCGAAGCGAATGTTTAGAGTTTAATATGCGCCGATCTTATCGTCGGAAAAGGATACGAGATGAAAGAAAAAGTTTCAGTCGTTGAGTGGTGGAAATGTTTCAAACAAAGATCACTGGCGATTGAAACGTTCCACCTGTCTTCCGATATCTCGTACACTGATGCACAAGACCAATTGGACTCAACTGGACTCAACTGGACTCAAGATTATAAGATAGCACCACGGACTACGGAGAGTCAGGCCTAGGATTCTCATGAATTTCTCTGATCATCGTGCATGTTAATAGGGCGAATCATCGAGAATCGATTGAACGAACATCTCGTGGATAAGTGAGTGTCAATGAAGATCCTGATTTACGTCAAGGACAATTCGAAATATTTATGCGCAAAAACGGTTGCATGTCGCGACATAGAGTATTCGAGGCGCAAATGTTCCAAGGTACCATCGAGATTTAGTTCAAATTTTTCTCGACCACGGGGCATTGAAGATTACCAACACCATCATATAATAGTTATATTTGGTAAAACCTTGATAGGAGAGGAATCGGGTAAAGACTAGACAAGGAGGAAAGAGGATAATTTAGTGAGCTTCTGGGGGGCAGACATAACCTCGGAAACGATGACGGCGGAGATTAGATGGTGAAAGGAGGATCCTTGTTTGGGAGATCAGACACAACACAGTCAGGGTGACATTGATGGATCAGATCACCCTGGTCCTTGAGACAACAGAATCTACTCTGTATCAGTGCACATAGGCCGTTGGCAAGTTAATGCAATCACACAAAGCTATGCCAACGTGCACAAGGGCAGGAGTCAGGGATGTGCTCCGGCCAATCGGAGTAAGCGGGTCAGATATTAGCGGGGTCGGAAAAAACCAGAGGAATCACAATTTCCAATGCGTTGATTCCGTTCAGTCTTAGCTTGTGGCTTTATGCACACCAATTGTGATTAGCCGACGCACACTGGTTTTGGGGTGGGGAGCTAAAATGAAACCCCGCCTGTCGGAGTTGAAAATATCATCTATTGGAAACTGAATAAATGCGATTGGATGGCAGTTGTTATCAGACTGTTTATCACCCCTCCCTCTGTCAATTCCCGACCCCTGCCCCGCTTTCTTTTCTACCACTACCTACCCGTCTTCAACGACGCAACTTCCCCCCGCCACTGTCTTCCACAGCACAGGTTCCACGTAACACTGTGAGTACTTATTCCCCGTCGCGTTGCTACTGCTCACTGTGTTTGACAGTGACCGACTAATCTAGCCTCGCGACTTTTTCGTGTAATACATACATCGTTTTACTTCAAACACGTCGTCACATAAAATGTCACCGGTCGTCCTTGAGTCACCCATTGTCAACATGCCCAATACCCCAGTGGGCCCTGTGGCACGCATCCAGTTTCCTGCTGCACAGCCAGATCAGCCCGCAAGTCCACCTCCAGAGGCGCATCTAGGTAGTTGAAGTTCTTTATGAACTATTTCTGTATCTATCTAACCAGTGCGTCCAGTCTCTTTGGAGGAAAATTCGAATAGCACCCCGAGTATCACTGTGTCCGGTCGTGCACCATGTATGAACTGTGGTACCACTGCCACTCCCCTTTGGAGGCGTGATACAGATGGTAATCCCGTCTGCAATGCTTGTGGTGAGATTTTTCGCCCTACTTCACCTGGTTTCATGGTTTTCCGGCACCAGTCCAAGAGACCTCGTCAACCTCATCCATGTGATTCACGTGGACGATGTGTGCGCATTCCGCGCGTCACATTCTGGGTTGCCTCCCTTTTTTTATCGTCTCAAAAGTTCATTCCATCCAAGTGTTTCGTTTGTGACACGCAGTCTTGTCCCATCTTCATCTCATGCTCCCCGTGCCCTGAACATGTGTCTCGGGGATGGTGTATATTCGTACTGTTTCTACCACATCAATGTTGCATTCGTCTTATCAGTACGCATAATCATTGTCGTTTCTACCTTCGAGATTTCTCGATCGTCAACAGCCCAGGTGCATGCCTAGGCCTCGTGATGTGTTGCATATCTATAATTTCTCCACATACAAAGCCCCGTCTAATTTATGCATGGAATTATGGTCCCGAATTTGGACAAGAAAGACTCCTCGCCTGAGGACCGTTGTCCTACTTCCCGAATTCCATTCCAATCTCCCCATCTTTCTCGGCTTAGATCTGGTATCTTTCCCTCACGTAACATCGACTTACATTGTCATCCTTATCCAGGTCTTTATCAGAAAACGCGACACATGCCTCGCCCTACAAATCTTGGACGAACACCAACGCCTGCTCCCACGATCACAGCTGCTGGCATTTCTTTGGTTGCTCCCTCACCTACTCCGAAGTCATTGAAGACATCTGGCTCTTCCCCAGCAAGTCACCACAAGTTGGGCACTTGTCCTGGCGACGGCCGTTGCGATGGAACTGGTGGAACAGATGCCTGCTTTGGATGCCCAACCTACAACAACGTTCTTGCTGCCGGCAGAGTGGCTGCTGAGGCTGAACCTGTTGCCGACGTAGCTTCTCCCAAGCCTCCCATGGAGACAGCTTCACCTGCTGCCAACGAGAGTGATGCCAGTGTTAACACAAGTACTGCAAAGAAAGTTCGGGCTGCTGTTGGTGCGTTGAGCTGTGCCAACTGTGGTACCAGCACGACTCCGCTTTGGAGGAGGGATGACGTGGGTAATAATATCTGTAATGCGTGCGGTAAGTCTTCTACCTCCTAAATTTATCACCTATCTCCATCGAGTGCTACCTGCGTGATCTCCAATGATGTGATGAGTATTTGATCTGAGACTGTTGTCTCATTTGATAGCTTTTCTTTCCGCCTAGTTTGATCTCATGAATGCATGTCTAATTCGATAAACAGGTCTCTACTTTAAACTCCATGGTACCCACCGACCCAATTCGATGAAGAAGACAGTTATCAAGCGCCGAAAACGCGTCCCTGCAGCTACTAGTACGGCAGGTGGTAGTACTTCCGGCCGTATATCTGATCAAGCTGCTGCAGAAGCGCTTGTTACTGTTGGCTGGGGTACGGCTGGAAATGGTGGAAATGGTGAAGAGAGTGAAGGTGAGGCCCAAGAGCCCAAGAGAAAGCGCATTCGTCGTAGTCGGATCACACGTGCTGCAGAGAAAGAGGATGAAGATATGCACATGGATGGTGGTGAGGAGGAGAGCGAGAGTCATACTAGTTCGACGCGTAGAAAGAGAAAGGCCTGGGACGGTCGTTCTGTCTCGCCACAAAACCGTGCACCATCACGTAGCGACTATCCTAGCCGTGGCCCCAACGCAGCTGGCCCTTTCGCGCCCACGGGTTCCCCTCATAGTAGCTTCGACATCCCCAGCCTTGCTGCGTTCACAAATCAGGCTGCTGCCGCTCTTCTTCAAGCACAGTCTAGTTATATCCGCTCAGGATCAAATGCCCCCAGCCGTACTCACTCACCTGGCCATGGTGCAGTAGGCTACTCTATCCCCTCTGAGTTCAGCCCTTCTGAACTTAACTTGAACTTCGTTGTTAACAACATCATGGGTATCCCATCTCTTTCCGATCTTGAGCGGCATTACATGGATTTGAGCGAGCACCGGAGGAGGACAGTGGAGATGCTGGAACGTACGGATCGTATGCTAGTTGGTTTGAAGCGAGGTATCGATGAGATGAGGGGTGTACATCCACAAAGCACTCCTATGGTATCGGCTCCTGCTCCGCCCATGCCTACTGTCGCTCAACAACACTCTTCTCAGTCTCAAGTTCAACATACGCAGGTGCTGTTGGAGACACAAACTGCCCTAGAGCAGGGAGCAGTCACACGATCCCACTCCCAGCAACCTCAACAGCAAGTAGTATCTGCTGCTGTCCAGTCAATATCTATTGCTACCGCTCCGACTGGTGAATCTGACCGCCCTCGGGGGAACGTGTGGCCTGTTGAAGTGTCTCGTGAGTGAGAATCCGGCTTTCTTTTGATAGTACCATCAACTTCTCGGTTTCTTTTTTGTTGCGCATCTTTTATTTGTTCCCAATACTCTATCGTCCTTTTTCCTTTGGACGACTATATCCTCTTTGTACGTTCTTTCTATGGTCTTCTTGACCTCGCTTCAGATTTTTGACTCTTGGTTTATTTGATGAATGAGTTAGTTACCTTACAATTTGGCTTTCAATTACTGCTCTTTATTTTTCTTGGCTGTTTTTTTTACTTCTTCCTTCCTTCTTTCTTTCCTCATGCCGCAAGGTTGGGGTTATTTCAAAAAGGATGAATTTAATTATTTGCGATCTATTGTAGTTTTTGTACCTAGCCTTTCTCCATGCTCTTGCTTTCGATAAACGATATACACCTGTATTGCCCGTGTTCACTGCACGTTTTTACTCTCCTATAACTAGATGATTACACCGTTGACCATATTTTTGTTGTGCCTCTTTGAACCTTTCTATATTTCTCGAAGAACTGCATTTCACCCTACTCCGTGTTACACACTCACATTGACTTAATAATTTGGTGTTTCGAGCTTACAAGGTTCTCTTGTGAATCAGCTTCAATTTTGGCATGGACCGGGTTTTTTTGTAAGATTGGTACACAAAATGACTACGCCAGTCTGGATTCCGCCTTGAGAACTTCCGACGAACTTCCGACATGATTATCATGTACGATGATATGGAGTGGTTCTGCCATGAGGCTTAAAGCCCTCTCGGTATGGCGTGGCCAATGCGTTTGCTTCTGATAGTACTACCATGCTTTCAATGCGCGTGGTCCGACGGTGATGAAATATGTTTCAGGGTCAGAAAACCAATACAGCGGTTCGCCATCTTCATATACTCAAGGATTTATGTCCAGTGTTGAGAGCAACGCGATCCTATTTCTCATTGAAGAGTGATCGGAACGGTTTTGGTATATATATAAGATCAGGAAACTGTCCTGTCTGCTTGTGTAAATCACCAAGCAGCATTTTTCAATAGTTTCCAGTAAAAGTTAGTTCAGTTTGACTCAGGGCATTTTCCAACTTGAACCAGAATATGAACAGTGTAAGATGACCAGCTTTTCAAAGCTCCTTGCCTTCCGGTATCCATGCCAATATTTGTTGCTCTTCTGCTGCTGCTCCTCGCTCTTCCGCTGTCATTAGCTAAGCTCCTGCCAATTCTGGACTAAGTACAGATTGTACTAAGTCTTCCAGATTGTTCTATTGTCCCTGATGGTCCCTGCCACCAAATCACATACTTATTTATGTTACACCTCACTTATCTTATCAGCAGATCAATCACAACATGTATTGGTAGTTAAGTATGCCTATTGTTATGGGACGCTTTGGACAGGAACAATTTTTATTTTTATTTTTCTTTTATTTTCTGACTTTATAGGAATTTTGTTTTTCTTTTTCTTTTCTTTTGGACGATAAAGGGGCACGTGACATCGCAGTCACATGACGTGTCACATGATGTGACGACATAAGGCCTAGAAGGTGGTAGAAGGATCTGGAAGATGATGTCAGGGCACATGTATACAACATGGTGGCCTTGAGTAGGAAATGAGGCGGACATGAGGTTGTAGCATGGACCAGATGTATTTAGTATATATAGGATGCTAATTTAGCAGAGACTCCTTGTCGA
>Ga0157368_1001244_pt1 | contig 10930 bp, 13 predicted proteins | sample AttbisABBM3_FD_113146 | JGI IMG/M metagenome (GOLD analysis project Ga0157368, IMG submission 113146) | Fungus gardens microbial communities from leaf cutter ant in Botucatu, State of São Paulo, Brazil - Atta bisphaerica ABBM3 | ecosystem: Host-associated > Fungi > Mycelium > Unclassified ...
AAGAAGAAAATTATTAAAAAATAATAATAAGTATAAATTAATTACTCACCTTGAGGAGTGCACCAGGCAATCCTGCCCAGCACTCACACACCTCTCGCAGGGGTTAGCACCCCCCATCTTCACTGTGGCACCTCCACGGTATTTCCCTGGTTGCTTCCCCCTAGCCTTCTTGGAGGGCCATTGCACCTCCTCGTCTCCGGCGGCGACCTCCTTGCATTTGGACCCTGCGACCTGGGATCCTTCAGCCCCCTCCAATAGGGCGGCCTCTTCCTCTAGCACCTCGTCTCAGAGTTGCTGGAGGTACTCCATCGTCCTCCTTTTCCTCTCCTCCTCCTCTGCAACCCTCTGCCTCTTCCTTGGCTTTGGCCTCCGCTTCCCTCCTAGCTTTCTGAGCTGTGCGCTCAGTCTGGCATAACTTCACCGCTTCCTCCAGTTGGGCTAGGAGCTACTGCTGCTCCTCGTGCCTCTGCTACATCTCTTGCCACTGTTTTTCGAGGATCTCGGTGTTGTTTTGTGAAATGTCAGAGGGGGTGGGGGAAGACATAATAATACAGAAACAAGAGCGAAAAGCTTTCTTTTCTGTTTATGTATTGTTGACCTAGGTACCATCACAGAATTCTCGAATAAACCCAATAGGACTTCGAAGGCTCAGTCCTAAGGGGGGGATACTGTCATATACAAGTCCACCTGTCTGGAAATAATGTCCCCATGGTGAAACCACCTCCAAACCATACAAGCCTGCCTTCCATGGCAGCCACTCTTCTCGTAACACGTCTCAAGGCAGTGCTGCAACCCTCCGGATATTCCATCTTTCATGGCGGAGATACTCCTATTCAACTCGGTCTTCCATGACAGAGTTACTTCTGTCAGTGTCTCAACACTGAAACCTCCGCTTGGGGCAATAGGGGTTTTCCCACTGAAACACCGAGCATCTCCTAAACTATCAGTTTGTATATAAGACTAGTAGTTACACTGTAATTCGCTAGTCTGATAATCGATGAAGATAATCTCTTATTGAACTCGATCTCCGGTGTTCAACGGCGACACACCAATCAGTACTCACATCCACTTGGACTTTCTTCCTTTCATCTGAAGTTGTGACCACACGGCAGACAGACGGTGCAGCACATAAGCTGAAGCCAAGGTCATTCCACAAGTCTGCTCATCTCCGAGTCCATCCCTGCAGACTTCCACCCTGGTGTGAACCGTGCCTGACATACTGTTCTTCTCAATATACTAGGAAAACTTATCAAGAAAGTTATTGGCAAGTGACTTCAATTCTATCTTATATCTAATGACTTCATCCACCCCTGTCAATTGGAAGGCCTCAAACAAAGATCTATATCAGATGTAGGTACAGCCCTCACTCACTTCATCTAATCAGGTTGGACTAGAAATAAAACAATGAATACTTTGACATTTGACATTGCCCAGTTCTTTCCATCCCTTAATTATTGGCTCCTCTTACTCATTCTAAAAAAGGCTGGATGCTATTCTAAAGTTGTTTAGTTCTTCTCAAATTATTTAGTAGGTAGGAAAACACAGTATAGTTAGAACAATTTTTCTTCTCAATTTTTCAACATAGACATTGGTGTGGGTAAAGGTTCAGCCCTCTCCTCTATCTTGTCTGTCTTATATATTTCACTTATTTTTCATATTCTTGAAAAACATTTAAAAATTCTAAAAAATTCAGTTTCTATTCTTTCTTTTGTAGATAATAGTTTATTCATTGCCCAGAACAAATTCCTGATAGTCTCTAACTCTATCCTTTTTTGTAGTTATAATGTTGTCTCTTCCATTTTAGATAAATTTGGACTAGTACTAGAACATGGCAAGACAGAAGTCTTCTATTTCTCCAGAGCATAGGATGTCTTCAATCCCCTCCTCTCAACTTATCAGACATCAGCAGCCCAATTCTGAAGCCCAAAGATACTTGGAAATATCTGGGTTTCATCTTTGATAGGAAACTATTATTCCACCAACATATCGACTTTTATACCAACAAAGCAATTTCAACCATCAAATATATGAAAGTCCTTAGAAACTTCACCAGAGAACTTATTCCTCTTCAGAAACATCTTCTCTATAGAAGCTGTATTCTTCCAATCACTCTCTATAGTTTTCAACTATGGTTTTACAACAGGACCCTACTATCATATCCTCTTAGGGTTCTTAACCTGATATAACAAAGAGCTGCCATCTGGATTCTTGGTACATTTCATATCTTCCCTTTGTTTGAGGTCAAGGCCATTACTGGTCTTATCATTATTAATCTTTACCTTTGTAAACTAAGTTGTTGTGTTCAATTACATACACACTCACTTTCTCACAACCACATTTTGTGGTCTTTTCTGGAGTTATGACCTTTAGAAGACATCAAACAACATCCCATCTTCCTCAACTCCCTAACTCATTGTCAAAGAGGAATTATCAAGGGATCCATTGTTGATATGGATAATAAATTCAACAAAGTATTTCCTTCTTTTGACTCTTTAAATGTAGAATTTTCTTCTGGCTCTCATCTAATTGATATTTTTCCTAGCCATTTTTCTTTTCACCCTTATATCAAACAAAAGGAGAATAACCTTGAAAATTGTGCTAACCAACTCAATGATATCACTACCTTGTCATTGCTAAACCACTTGCATGCTCTCATTATCTTGGACACTGGTATTAAGAATAATATTGCTATATCCATCTCTCACATTTATGTCTACAACAGACCCATTATCAAAATGGTTTACCATACTGCTAATATCACAACAATCAAAGCAGAACTCTTCACCATCAGATGCAGCATCAATCAGGCTGTTAACCTACTAGAAATATCAAAAATCATCATCATCACAGACTTTATCCATGCAGCTAGATCTATATTCAACTCTTTTATCCATCCTTTCCAAGTTCACTCAGCTACTATTTCCAAGGAACTTAGGAAGTTTTTCCTTACAAATAACAACAACTTGATTGAGTTCTGAGAATGCCCTAGTCACTGTAACTAGCCTTTTTTCAAAGTTGTTGACAGAGACACCAAATGGTTTTGCCAAACTCTATTTCTCTCCAGTAAATCATCATGGGACTTTAGCAAGAAAAGAGAGAGTAACAACATCATTTAAAACTGGAAAATAATATTCTAGGCTTTTGATCAAAAGAGCCAACAATTCTTAGAGCTTGTTGATGATGATGATAATCCTATTGAGCTTTCCTACTCTAATAGGGGTTCTTGGCTGAAATTCATAGGACATTCTAATTTACTATGTGCAAGAGCAACAAGAGCCATTATCAACCACACCTCTATAGGCAAGTATAGGTTGTGCTTCTTCTCTAAGGAAGATTTCAAATGTCTATGTAGATCCTACCCTATCAAGTCAAGATGTCACATTCTATACAAGTGTCAAAGATTTAACAAATATTGGAATCCAAGAAGAGACTCTCTGAGTCACTTCATCCTCTTCTTAGAATTCAATAGCAGCACTTTGATATTTGACAATGCAATTAGGTAGTTGAGAATAGTTGGTAGCAATCTTCTATATGTACATTTCTTTTCATCTTCTTTCTCCTTTATATTTTCTTTCTATGCTCCTTATCTCTGTTTTTCTTTTTCTTTTTCTTTCTTTATATAGTCTGCTTGTTTTTGTAAGTAGTTATGATGTAGCTACCATGATCTGTCTACACACTCTATATAATAAATTGTTGAATAAAAAAAAATTCATATATGTCACAGTTACATAATCACATGACACATGAAAGGACATAGAAGACTCTAGAAAAATAATGTTATATAGCATATTAATAACATATTAATCTCATATAATATATATATATATATTATATCAAGTCTAACTGTTCTGAAAACTATTCTTTGTGGTAATAATGTCTTCTTTAAATCCTAGTAAAAGTCTGTCTTCTATCATGGCTATCCTTTTTGCAATATATTCCCATAGTAGTGATATAATTGTTTCTGAACTCTTTGAGTATTTGGTCTTTTATAATGGAGATACTTCTATTAACTTGGCCTTGTATAGTAGAGTTTCCCTATCTAATTTCTTTTAGTATCTCATTACTGAAACCTTTACTTAGAGCTATACACTAAAATTTCTAAGTATCTTTTATTTATTTTACTTATATATAAGACTAGTAGTTACATTATAATTTGCTAGTTTGATAATTGACAAATATTTAAGTGAACTTGATCTCTAGTATTTAACAATGACATACTACTATTAGTACTCAATCTTTTTTGGACTTCATTCTAATTTTTCAAGATTACAACTATATAATAGACAGATAGTATAGAATATAAGCTGAAGTTAAGGTTATTCTGGGAATGTCATATTCCAAACTCCAAAACATGTCCAAAACATGTTTAACTTTAATACAATATCAAATCCCTGCAGTTATTTGGCCTTATTTGTGTCCAAAACTCCGTTGGTAGTTTGGTACTTTATAATGAACTTAATTCCACTAAAAGTCTGCAGTTATTCTGCTTTATTTGAGTCAAAATCTATAGTCATATTTATCTTTGTCCATTGCCTAATTATTTTCTTCAAACTCCACAAATTTACTCAGACTTTACACAGAGTTTTTCCCTCTTCAAATCTGAACTCCTATGTAGTGTTTTACTAATGAAAAACTTGCTTGGAGATCTGTTTTAGTTACTTCTTTTGTTATTTTATGTATTTAAGACTGATAACCCCTTTGTAATAGCTAGCCTGATAATTGACTAAAGTTGATGCTAAATCTCCAGTATCAATGGTGATGTACTTTACTCCTCTCCTTACAACTCCTTACAAGACTATTTTCTGAAATTGCAACCACATGGCTTGTAAAAGACACAATACATAAGTTGAGGCCAAGGTTGTTCTGACAAGTCTACATTACTGAGTTCATTGCATGAAGTTTCTACACTCTGTGCAAGTCTGAGCTAACTTTATAGACTTTTACCTTCAAGTGTGAATCATACCTAATAGAGAAGTTCATATTACTAAGTATAAGAAATTGGTCTTACTTAAGGAGCTATAAGTGTTTAGAAACTCTAGATGATATTTGGGTAAGATATTCTACTGTTATACCACTACCATATATACTATAGTAGGAAGTCCGAATATATGGTCTTTGACCAATTAATATCTATAATTATAATTAACTAAATAACTATAGTACTACTGTAGCAGATTAGACAATAGAGATCAGAATAAGATAAAGATTATCAGTCTATCAGAAACTAGTCTAGATAATGACTAGTCTAGGAATATAACCAAGCCTCTATAGAGTAGATCTAGACTTATAGTATTACTAATATCCCCTGATATCAAGCTTATTATATAGAGTTTCTATATTTGATATATCTCTAAGCTAATCTCACAGGCTTTTGTCTCCTAGTGTAAACTGCACTTGATAGTATTATCAAACTTCCAAGTCTATTGTTATGTTATGGTGTGCTTAGACACTAATATTTTTCTTTTTCTTTTATCTATTTTTCTTGATTTTATTTTTATTTTTTTATTTTTATTAATGATGAAGAGACACATAACTGCAGTCACATGACATATCACATGATGTGAGGTCATAGGCCTAGAGTGGACTAAAATAGACTAGATGGATGATGTCAAGGAGCATGTTAATAGCATGTCAACCTCATGGTGTATATATGAGTGCACTCATGGATGACACATGGACTTTAGAGTAGGATAAATATTAAGTAGCATGGACCATATGTAAATTATATAAATAGGATAGCAATACAGTAGAAACTCCTTGTCGAGTTCTCTTGTGATCCTCACATCAATAGCCTACTGAGAGCTTTACTTGTTTGTGTGATTATTGGACTTTGTGTCTAGTGGTTGCCACAATATGTTGCTTCTAAATAGTTCTGTCTGCTGAATTCTCTATCATAGTTCCACTTGTAAATCTTTCAATATTCAAATTGCACTCCAACAAGTTCAATGGCTTTTTCCTACTATAATTCTTCAACTTACTCAGAGTCAACTCTGATCTTACCACTTGGAACATCCTTTGATACCATATTTCATCTTAGCAAACATCCTGCTAGAACATATCCTCCAAATGTCCTGTGACAATCAAGATACATTTACTAAAGAGACCAATCATCTTCTTAGTCTCCAATCTATACTATTCAACTTGCTTGGATAGTCTTGTCTGTCCCTGGCCCAAGTATCATCCTTGTAGACAATAATTTGAATTGAACTAATTGAAAGAATGCTTCTGCTACTAATACTACTAATTTTTCTAATATTTTTCTACTCACTTATGGTCAAAATCCTGGCACAGTAATAATTTCACTAATAAACAATTGGCCAATGTCCTCAGTCATATCACTAATTTGCTTAATGCTGATTAAATCTCTGGTTCTAACACTAATTCAAGAGGAACTAAAGCTCACATCTCCAACACTTTTAGTGGCACTGAACCTGACAAGCTCAATAATTTCCTGTTCCAAGGTCATTTTTACTTCTGTGCAAACCCTATGCAATTCAATATAGACATTACAAAGATCAAATTTGCAATTCTCCAGAATAGCCCAGAACTGGTTTGAGGCATAGTTGTGCTTGCTCTTTTGATATCTCTTTCTACATACCAGTGGGATGGTCTCAGAACTTGTTTCAAAACACTTAAGATTTGGATAATTCTCCATAGTACTAGACCAGCACCATTAAATAATGAAATAAGGAGCCCAACGGCAACGACACTGGCCCATTTCTCGAAAAGACTTTTCTACTCCTCTGGTGGGAGGTCATGTCGAAGCAGATGAAAGTCGGTGGGGCCTTCATCGATTAATCTGATCTTCACAAGTGCACCAATGTGGGAAAACGTAGCGACAGTGACCGCCATTTCTTCGTCGTCCGCAAAGAAGTATTATAATAATACTTCGAGGATTTGGTTCCCATCATCATCAAAAGCTTAGAACCCTCGAAATTATTACAGGAAGTCGTTCAGTGCTAGCAAATAACAGTTGAAGAGGCAAAGGCTGAATTGCTGGTTCTTTTGCTCATTTTCCTTAGTTGGCTACAATCTCATCAAATCCCACGAGATACATCCTACTTCCATGGGTCATCCAATGTCAATTCCAACCTCAAGGGAGGACACTGAGAGGATCATTGGGCAACGTGTGACTCCCACCCTCTCGGGATCAGCTCCCAGTACCCATCAGCCCCGCAACCTCGGCGAAATTGACCTGACTGAAGTGGATGCACCCGATAACTGCGACTGTGACATGCATATTGATTTGACAGTGATGTCGGAATCGGATCCAGATGAACTAGTATTCCTCTGTCACAAATCGACTACAAAAAAGAAACGAAATGAGGAAGAAGAGACTGGAAGGAGGGAGGAGGCAGCGGATAGAGCGAGGAGGAAAAGGGTGAAATCTTACAACAGCGTCTCTTCGAGAAGGTCACCGGGGAGGGAGAGCAACGCAATGAATAATCTTCGGCAAGTGTTTGTGTCGTCGTTCTGGTATTTACGCGAGTCAACGTTGATCTAGGTCGAATCGAGCTTCGAACCACGGCCCGTCGTCTGTAATTCATCCTGAAATTGACAATTTAGGTTCAAGACCTATGGTGAATCTTCTTTGTCTAGTAACTCTGATGTGTTGAATTGAGCGCATCAGCCTCTTTCCTTCAATTGTGATTCCGAGTTTCCTCGCAAGAAGGCACGTACTCGATTGAGGGAACAAGACGATCGTCCCTCTTCATGGTTGATTCCAGAACCCTACCCTCAAGCCGAACGGTCGCGTAGTCCGCTTCAGACGCAAGATCACCAACCCCCCTCTTCCTCTCCGAACGAATTCGATTTTGGTTATGAGGAGATTAAGAAAGTTGATTTTCCAGTGGATTTTTCATCAGCAACACCGGCTGGGCAAATACCACGAGACCCGCTGTATCCTTCGCGACTTACAGAGGTCATGAAAGCGTCTCCTCTGAAACTCGGATCAGGAACTCCCAAAGAATTTTTCGCAGGAAGACTACCTCATTCAAAACTGCACAATTCTTCACGGCTGGATTCAGAGGATATTAAGATGGAAGATCCTGTACCTTCGGGATCCAAAATCGATAGACGGAAGTTCCTATCCCAATCAAATGTTGAGGATTCTGATTCTGAAGAGGAATATGAACATATACATCTTGGGTTAACACTCAAAGATGAGTTTCGCGTGAGTCCTTTCCTTTGCTCGTGACCCTTTTTGATTTTATTTTTCACAGTGGAATGTACCGATTCGTGTCGAGGACGATGTTGAAGTCATAGATATCTTCAACGAGAAGTGTTCTTTGGGAAAGAATGGGAACGAGATATATCGTGCTGGCGCTCTCAACACGTCTGGGGTGGACCTGAAATACGCTGTGGTGCCCAACACTGGATCAGGTTTTGTTTGGCAGAAGGTAAGCACCTCGATTTCTAGAAATTATTGTTCTGCAGTTCTGGCCTTAGTTCGGGCAACTTAAGAAAATCTCGCCCGCAAGCCAGCCACTCCGAAAACCGACAAAATTCACTCTTGGGCCAGGACACTCAGCTACACGATCGGTCGGGAAACCAATGAGGATGAAAACTTGGTTCAAGTCTGGTCCTGGCGGTATGATGAATAACCCACATAGGGAGCGAAAATAACGCTAATATGCCTTCTAGCTATAAATCGCATTGAACAGCACGGTAGCTGGCTTGCAATTGGATGTTCTCGTATTGGGGGGCACGCCGACCATTCGGATGGTAGGTGCCATGAAGTTTCGTCCGTCTACTTTACTGATTACAGAAATCCCAGAGGAGGCAGACAGTTATAATTGCAATGGGTCTTTATACACCTGGAACCAGCACTTGATTGTGCCCAAACGTGGGCATGGCCGAATCCCTCAAGTCGAAGAGGACACCGAAGACAGTGAAGCAGACGAATGGGATAAGAGATATGATCGTAAGCGCAATAGTCACCACGTCCTTTTTGAAAAGCATTACAGTGTTAATGATGTTAAATTCAACAACTCTGGGTAAGCGGCATTCCAAGAATCAGGGTTACGCTGAAACAAAATCCTAGGTGTCGGTTTGTTACAACTGGGATGGATAAAAAGGCCATGGTATGGAGAAAGAAGAAGGCGGAAAATGTTTGGGTTGGGTATAATCGTGAATCTGATTTCCTTTCATTTGAGCACATTCTTAATGCACAACTATCAGTTGATGAATATAGGGACGGGATTCCGCACGACGTTACGTTCCAACCCGGAAAACAAGACCAAGATGTGATTGCTGTCTGTGTAAAGTTGGTATTGTCTTTTTGATGACTGATAGGACTGAGATCACTGATTTTATCTTGTAGAGACGTCCACGTGTATTCGAACCTCACCCGTCAAGCGAACAAAGCCAAAACTGTGCTGAAATTAGGTTCAAGTTCAGATCCTGATTACAATACGGGTTCAATCTTGTGGGACACCAATAAGGAGAACATCCTATATGCGTCATCTGAGCCAGTGGAGGACGACCAAGCCGGCATACACAAGGTCTTTGATGTGAAGAAAGGTCGAGAAACAGTGAAGCTGAGGGTAAGTGAGGCAGGGGATGCAATGGCCCTTGACAATAATCATGGAGGTGGGTTTGCATTCTATTCATGCCCGCATCGGAGTTTCTCATTTACATGTCGGATAGCTCTTGCGTTAGCAACGAAAGGCGAAGGGAAACATTTCTTACGTTTGTTTGACGTCCGCAGGCTTCAAGCATGCCATACTCAGGAAATTGTCACCAAGCCGTTTTCGCCCCCGACTCACAGAGAATTCACATGGAATGCCGAAGTCTCTTCCATGACTTTCAGCCCCGATGGCGTGTATCTTGCCTTGTCACGATCAGACAATAGCGTGCACCTCTATGACTCAAGAATGATCGGGAAGGGTGTCATGCAGGAATATCGACATGACCCAGCTCGCTTCGTCTCCCAATCCCAGGAAGTATTCGGTGTTACACGTGTACAGTGGATTTCTGCTCATTCTGGACAATATAGTCTTCTGAGCGGAGGGGAAGATGGAAAGTCTATTGATGAAAATGTCTGATGAATTCGCTGATTGAAGTTTCTGTACTCAGGTTGTGTACGACTGTGGAATCCAATGTGGTCGAATGAAGAGCTGTCAAATGGTCGAGCGATAGCTGAGGTCAACTCCGATATCGGAATCTTCTCGGTTGGTGATCCTTTCAACAACGAGTACGAACTAGTAGTGTGAGTATCGGAGTTGAGTATATAATTTTTCAGGTGTTGACACACTCTTAACCCTAGCGGCGATTCCTCAGGCGTAGTCACGATTTTCGAAGGTCTTTTAGAGTATCTATGACATGCTATTATTGTCTTGCCTCTACAATAGGACATCTTGGGTTCTTGTTTGTTGGTCTCTATAAATCATCAAGGTGCCAGGCGCTTGGATGTGAAAAAACAACGTGGGCATGTTGGATTTTCGCTTCTCCGTTGGAGTATAAATCTTATCCTCCACACTTTTCGCCTTATTTGGGCTCAATCGGGTGTCCTTTCGATCCTCTCTTCAGTAGAGATCCTTTCGAAGCCAGTCGAGGGTTTCAATCATTGTTCATTTGTTAGTCTTAGCTTCTTCTTTGCAACCTTGAATTCTTTTGGGCCGTTTTGTTTCTCATTTTGTCTTCTCCAATGAGTCTTGATAATCTGTCCCCACAGGAATAGAGAGATGGTCACGAGGAAGGTGGTGGTGACTTGAGCCGGTAGCTATGTCAATATGGATCGGAAACCATGGTCTTATGTTACGAAAACCCCCTGGGTCCAGTGTTTGGAACAAGGGGACTTATTATTGACTAGTCGCACTGGCTATTCTAGATACGGCCTCACGTGATCAGCGTCCCTACTAGGTCGCGGCTTGAATCGTAACAACAACCACCTTATCGATCGTGAGCTTGGCTTCTTCGACCAGAATTA
>Ga0157368_1001245_pt1 | contig 10929 bp, 9 predicted proteins | sample AttbisABBM3_FD_113146 | JGI IMG/M metagenome (GOLD analysis project Ga0157368, IMG submission 113146) | Fungus gardens microbial communities from leaf cutter ant in Botucatu, State of São Paulo, Brazil - Atta bisphaerica ABBM3 | ecosystem: Host-associated > Fungi > Mycelium > Unclassified ...
CCTAAAATCCTCTTTGGTCACATGAACCATGCTGTCTCTAATCCTAGCCCTACATGCTAAAAATAGAACAAAAGAAAAAATTAAAATGAAAATTGAAATGAAATGAAAAGAAACTAAGTCTACTTCCTGCAATTTTAACACATATCTGATAGGAGCTGTTATCTATCATAGCAGCTGTCAGGCTAATTTTAGAAGATAACTAATTATGTCATTACATTAATATGCTTGTATCTCTACCAATACTTATCACTTTGAGATGCATCATAAATCATTGTAAATGGATTGATAAGTACTTTCCAATGCAAGTTCAATTATGTAAATCTGTTTAGCCATTCATGAGATATTAGCAGACAAATCTTTTACAGCTACTGATGGCCTGATATCTCAGTCATTTATTGTTGCTTTTGTACATCCCACATATGTGGATAGCCTTTATTTGGGGCTTTCCAGCACAACTTAGTTTGTAAAAATTAGTCTACTAGTTGTGGAGATACAAGCTGAATGAAGTTTGTGGCAGTATAAACTATGCCTGACAATAAGCTCAAAACCAGAAAAGCCAAGATAGCCTCTTCTGTATAAGAAGATGTCTCTTTTAGAAAAATAGAAAACTATATGAACTTTATACCAAATCCATATTCTATTATTTTCATCTTTGTCTCTTTTCTAGTTTGTAAGCTAAACATATCCAATAAACTTTTTTCTATATTCTTGTTAACTCTATATCTCCTATTATAAGAGAAAAGTAAAGTACTCTTGAGGAATATAGTAAGTTATCAATAAGATAACAATCAGAAAGTATATGAGATACTAACTGATACTATATAAGAGAAACATAAAGAGACTTATTTCTCTGTAAACTTCAGTTGCTCAGAGTTTTCATCTATAACCACCAGCTATTCTGTATATTAGTACTAACTTAATTTCTGGCATTGTGAATATCTCTAAGTTATTTACAACTATATAGTGTCAGATGCAGTTCACAATAGGAGGTAAAAATCCACAGGATTAGCTCAAAATATATGCTGTGCTATCTGTCTACCATATGGTTGCAACTTCAGAAGATAAAACAAAGTCTAAAGAGAGTGAGTACTGATAGTAGTGTGTTACCAAAGAATATCAGTGATCAAGTTCAACTTGAATAGTCAATTATTAGACTAGCAAAATACAGTATAACTACTAGTTCTATATACAAGTATGAACTTGAGGATTTCAAAGTATAGCCCTGAGCAGAAGTTTCAGTAGTAAGACACTAAAAAAGATCAAATAAGAGAATTAGAAGAACTCCATCATAGAAGGCCAAGTTGGGAAAAAATACCACTACTATAAAAGATAAAGTACTTGTAGAATTTGGGTTTGATTACATTACCACTGTAGAAATCTATACATAGAAGAAGATCAATCAAATAAGAGAAGAAGACAATGTCTAAGATTAGGACAATTTTGTTAAAGAGATTAAGATAGTATTTAGTAATAAGAACAAGACAGCAGATAGCAAATGGAAGATTGAAATATCCAAACAGAAAAAGAAACATATTGCAGACTTCATGATAGAGTTTGAAGTATTGGCTATAAAGGCTGAAACTAACAACATGTATATAATATTCTTGCTAAAGAAAAATGTCAGAAGTAATATAATCAAGATTATATTGGGATATCTGCCCATAACAGTACCAGAGTCACTTAAGGAGTGGAAAATAACAATCATCTTAGGTAGATAAAAATACAAATTTACAGAAAGCAGATAATATTATAGAATAGAATCAGGAATTACTTACAGAAAAAGAGAAGTACTTATGGATATTAGGAAGTCTAAAGACAATTGTGACAAAGACAGAAAGCCTAGATGTTTTAATTACAATGTTTATAGACATATAGCAAAGGATTGTCAGAAACCAAAAAAAGAGAAAAAAACTAGAAAGTATTACAAATATGACAAAGTAAGATACCTTGTAAAGAATTATAGGTCAGAACAGAAGAAATCAGATAAAGAAGATAATGATAGAAAGAAGAGTTTTGTTGGAGATTCAAAGTAGACATAGTATAACAAACCTCTATATATAGTAAATCTCTTAATTGATATGTTATTCCACAATGGAGAAACAATAGAGGGAACTCAACATATATATAAATGTGAAGACATCAAATAAAAAAAATTACAGCTCAAGACACTAGTCAACTTATACTGAAATCAATAAACAACTAGTGAAGGAAAAATAGATTAAAACAGAACTAATAAATAGATTATTCAAGGTTTTTAATATAGATGGAACTAAGAATGAAGAAGTAATGAGATTTGTACCACTAAAACTAAAAATAAATAAACAAAAAACTGATACAGTAGTTATAGACTTAAATAGCACAGACATATTTCTAGGATACAACTGGCTTGTCAAATACAATCTGGAAGTAAATTAGAATAAAGAAATAATACAATTTATGAGATACTCTAGAGAGTACAAAACACAACATCAAAATATTATATTTACATCAAAGACCAGAAGAATACAACTAATGGAAGACATAGATAAAGAATACTAGAAAATTAACAAGAAACCAGATACAACAAACCTAGAGGATTTACCAAAATATATTTAATCATTCACATATTTGTTCAACAAGAAGAAATTCAAGAAATTACTAGAATGAAGAGAATGAAATTATAAAATCAATCTACTGGAAGACATGCCAAAGAAGTTAAATGCTAAAGCCTATATAATAACAGTCAAGAAAGACAAAGCTTAAAACCAGTGGCTAGAAAAATAACTTAAAGTAAAACTTATAGTAGAATCAAGTTTAAGATATATGGTACCATGTTTCTATATTCTAAAGAAAAAAAGATTTCTACAATTAGTGTAAGACTACAGGAAGTTGAACTAGTACATGATAAAGAACAAGATAATTGATTGAAGAGGTAATTGACAAACTTAAAGATACAAAATACTTTAACAAACTAGATCTTATTTGGGAATATAATAATGTATGAATCAAGGAAAAAGATGAATGGAAAGTAGCATTCTTAATAAATAAAAGCTTATTCAAACCAAAAGTAATCTATTTTAGACTATACAACTCACTAGAATGAATAGTATTTTCCAAGAACTTTTACATGAAGGAGTATTAGCAAATTGTTGTAGCAACCACTAGTGACAAACACCAATAGTAATACAAGAAGTAAATAGGATATTGTTATAGAGATTACAAGAAAACTTGATAAGGAGTCTCTACTGTATTCCTATACTATTTATACAAAGTTCTCATAGTCTATGCTAACAATAAATAGCCCTATCCTAATGTCCATGTATAGTCCATGCTTCTATCATATGTTAACCTCATGTCTTTCATAAGAATATTATACTATATATATATGTCCTAATGTTATTCTTCTAGTCCTTTCTCCTAGAGTCTATGTCTATGACCTCACATACCTCTTTATCATCAAAATAAAATAAAGAGAAAAAGAAGAAAAAAATATTAAATCAAGAAAAATAGATAAAAGAAAAGAAAAATATTAGTGTCCAAGCATACCATAACACAAACTGCATGGATAACTTCATAATACTAGCCAAAACTAAAAAGAAATTAGAAGAAAGAACTATACAATTCTTGAAGGTGACAAAGAAACATAATATCTATTTCAAATAGTCAGAATATAACTTTAATGCTAAGGAAATACCTATCTTAGAAGTAGTAGTTTGACAAGGAGAAGTACAGATAGAAAATGATAAAGTCAAGACAGTCAAAAAATAGAAAACTTCTACCAAGATAAAAAAAGTAGAAAGCTTCTTAGAATTTATAAATTTTTATAAATACTTTATCAAGAATTTCAGTCATATGGTGAAACCTTTTAACAAACTCAAAAAAAAAAAGAGTAGAAATAGGAGGAAGAACATTAGAAGATATTTAAAAAGTTAAAAGAAAAAATTACAAGTTAACTTTTACTCACTCTATCCAGAAGAGAAGAAAAATTCAGAATAGAGACGGATGCATTTGGAGAAGTTCTATTTCAAGAGCAAGAAGAAAAATGAAAACCAATTATATTTTTGTCAAAAACAATATAAACAGCTGGAAGAAATTATAAAATATATGATAAGAAACTACTGGCTATAGTGAAGGCTCTAACAAAATAGAAACAATACTTATTGGATACCACTAAAAAGTTTGAAGTTTGGATAGACTATGAAAATCTCAAGTACTTCAGAGAACTACATAAACTCAATAGATATCAAACAAGATGGTATCTCAAGTTGTAAGATTACAATTTTATTTTATGATATATTCTAGGAAAGATAAATACAAGAGTAGATATCTTCTCAAGAAAAGACCAAGCAGATATGAAAAATAATAACAAAGATATCAAAATGCTCAAAAATGAGCTATGAATAAGAAGAGTTAGCATAAAAGTAGAGATAGCAATTTTGAGAGGAAACTAACCAGTAGAAGAAACCATACTGTTAGAAGAAATCTGGAAAAACAGTACAAGAGAACAGGAAGTATAGAAAGTACTGGAGAAAGAAGATAGCTAAGCATGGAAAGATAATAGAGTGGTATATATAGAAGGAAGAATTTATATTCCAAACAACCAGAAGATTTGAAAGCAAATCTTATATAAGAATCATGAACCAACAGATGTAGAACATTTAGAACAATAAAGGATGCTTGAGTTAATCAAGAGGAACTATTGGTAACTATAAATATGTAATGATATTAAAAAGTATGTTCAGAGATACCAGAAGTATCAATAAAACAAGGTATAACATATGAAAAAGATAAAAAAACTTCATCTATTAGAAATACCTCAAAGACTATAGTAGGAAATTTATATCAATATTATTGGACTATTATCAAGATTGAATGAAAAGGATGTAATAGTAATCATAGTTAATCAATTTATAAAGATGATCAGACTTAGAATAACAATGAAAACAATATTATAGGAGGAGATAGCCAAAATTTATAGAAATAACATATGGAAAATTTATCAAGTACCAAGGAATATTCTTAGTAACAAAAGATCTTAGTTCATATCAAGATTTATAAAAAAACCTTAGTAAGACATTAAGAATAAAACAGATATTATCAATAGTATACTATCTTCTAACAGATAATCAAATGGAAAGGATTAATCAAGAAATCAAAGCATTCTTGTAGCACTATGTTAATTATCAGCAAGACAATTGGATAAAATGGTCATCAATAGTAGAATTCTAATACAACAATAAGAAATACTCAGCTATAGAGTTTATATCATTCAAGCTTAACTTTGGATAACACTTATAGAAGGGAGATCTAATAATAAAGAAGTGATTACCAAAACTGGAGATTTTTCTCAAGAAAATATAGAAAAGTTAGAAAATAACAAAGAAATTGATATAAAAAGACAAAAAAAGCCATAAAAAAGCAGTTTGACAAGAAAAAACAAAATTTTCAAGAAACAAAATAAGAGAACAATGTATGGCTAGAAGCTAAAAGTGTTTAATTAAAAAGACCCATAAAAAAGCTAGACTAAAAAAGATATAAATCTTTTGAAATCACAAAGAATATTAGATAAGAAGTATTTTAGCTAAAATTATCAAAAGGATAGGTGATATACAATATATTTAATGAGAACTTACTAACATAATGCAGAGAGCCCCAATTCAAAGGATAACATATAGAAATGGCACTACTACTAGACATTATCAATGAGGCAAAAGAATATAAAGTCAAAAAAGTATAGAATCATAGAAAACAAGAACATAGTACATAATTTTTAGTTTACTAGAAGAGTTATGGAAATAAGCACAACTAATATATAGCAGATGCTAAAGAGGCAATTCAAGACTATTAGACAAAGCTTTCAAGACAAAATCTATAAAAGAGGAGAGTAAAACTCCAAATCAACATTTCAAAGCAACACAAGTAATCAAGAAACTTAGACATATCTTACTAATTTACAACTATCCCTACTTTCCCCAATCTCTACATTACTTGCACAGTCAATAATATAGATCTTATTATAATGCTTAACAAAGAAAAGAAGAATTAAATAAAGAAATACTACAAAATAATTTGAGGACTAGAAACTATAGCAGATATTCAATTACAGATTCAAAATATCATTAAGCTAGCAGATACAGCAAATAATCAGCTGGCAAATATTGAAACTACATTACTGCAAACAGAAGAAATCTATAAGACACAAATTAGTGGAGACATTTACAGTATATTCAAAGAAGTGAGAAATATTATAAAGAAGAAGAAAGGGTTGATAAACACATTAAAGTATTATAAGAAGCATATCAAGAAACATATCAAGATGCTCTACAACTAATAGTTGTTAATAAATGAAAACAAAAAAAGAAGTTGTTCAAAACAAAGAAGTATTTCTGTACAAACTATATGCTATTTCATTAGAACCTAGTAGACCAACAACCCTAAAACCAATTCTATTGAAAGAAGAAATCAACAATTTAGAAAAATTATTGAAGACATTACAATTTCTAATAAAGACCATACTATTCCTTCTTCCAACTCATTATAACAATTTGACAAGATAGAAAAAAGAATATTCAATATTAGAAAGAAGTTATTGCTGAGTTTATCAAACAAAAACACAATTCAAATATAAGCTGTTGAGGATTTCCAATCAAAATGTATTCTGGAGAACCATTATATCTACAGCTATATATACCTAGAGACTATAAGGAATATATATGATATAAATGAGAAAAACATAAGGAAGCCTCTACTACTACATAAGGCACTGACTGATTATATATGAGGGAAACACATAGTACAGCTGATCATTGAATTATAAGGAAAAAACCCCAACATTTGTTGTTCATAAGCAAGCTACCTGTAATATATGAGACATCAATCATAACACTACTATTGTATTATTATTGATGTTTACTACTGGTCTGATAGTAGAAAGAAAGGCCATTTTCCCTCTGATTCTAAGAAAAGGGGTAGTACTAAAAACAATATATTAGCAACACAACAAAAGATTTCAAAATAGCACTTACTACAAATATTATAATATCTATAAACTTGGATGAACTTCAAGTCTTTACTTTTATGACTATTACAGATAGCAATTGGAAGGTACTTACTTCTCCATTTATTCTTCCCACACTTATTCCTAATACTATTTTGTTTTCTAGCTCTACTAGAACTAGTGAGTGGGAGTTGGGGTTAAATAAAAGTAGGTAGAGTCTAGTCTCTAGATGAATCTGTAATATTCTAAGCATAGTTGTATATAAACACAGAAATTCTCACTTTGATTGACAGGACCATGTTTATTGTATATATAATCTACTTGACCAGCTATCTACTGAGCTCTCAGCTAACAAAGGCTTAACATTTTCTATTGTTAGGAAAGAGACAGTTGAGTTTGAAATAAAAATAAATAAAATAAGGTGAAAGGTTATCTTTAACAATGTCTTATATATGCCAAGTCTCTGGTCTAACCTTATCACAGTCTCTAATCTAGGATTAAAAGGAACAAGTGTCAGTTTCAATAAAAACCATACAGTAGTCCAATTATTAGAGAAGCATACAATTATGTCTGCTATTTACTTAGAATAGTTATATGCAGTTGATGTTATCAAATCTTTAACATTTGTATTTACTATACAATTGAAGAGAAAAGTAGTTAGCTTTAACACTTGGTATAATTGGCTGGTATATATTTGTTATGGGACACTTGAACACTAACAATTTTATTTTTCTTTTCTTTTATTTTTCTGATTTTATATTGATTTTATTTTCTCATTTCTTTTATTTTTCTTTTGGACGATGAAGAGGCATGTGACACTGAAGTCACATGACATGTGACATGATGTGATGTCATAGGCCTAGAACATGGTGGAAGGATCTGGAAGATGACGTCAGGGCACATGTATATAACATAGTGGCCTTGAGTAGGGAATGAGGTGAACATGAGGTTGTAGCATAAACAATAGGGCAGGCTTAATTATTGGTAGCATGGACCAAGCATGTTTTGTATATAAGGGACTCTAATTTAGCAGAGACTCCTTGTTGAGTTCTCTTGTGCTTTTCCCCACTTGATTGCTTAACTGAGAGCTTTACCACTTGTGTTATCATTGGACCTTGTGTCTAGTGGTTGCTACAACACTCCTCATGTTTGTCTTTTATCTCCTTTACAAACTCCTCTATTTTTACATGCTTTCCCTTCTTTCTAATATCAAAGCCCATTCTTGGTTTTCTCCCATAGTTGACTTTGAACAGTAATGACTTTGTTGCTATATGTATTTTATTGTTGAATGCAAATTCTGCTGTTGCTAATTATTCTGACCAATTGTTTTGCCTATGATCAACATACATTCTTAAGTACTGCTCTAGCTCTTAATTTGTCCTCTTTGTTTGTCTGTCTATCTGTAGGTGATATGCTATAAATAACTTCATTTTTATTTCCAACATTTCATTTAACTCCTTCATCAATTCTGCTGCAAACTAGGGTCCTTTATTTGAAATTATGCTCTCTGGCAACCCATACAACTTCCACATACTATCTCTAAATAACTTCACTAACCCCTTTACTGTTATTTTTTTTTGTTGTTGCCACAAAGTGTGATATTTTCAAGAACCTATTATATACTACCAAATTTAAATCATAGTCTTCAGATACTGGTAACTTCATAATAAAATTCACTAATATATGTTGCTATGGTCTTTTTAGTACCTTGTTGAGTCTTAATTTTCCTGCTGGCATCTTTGCTCTATTCTTTATCTTTTAGTACTAATTACATCACTCTATATATTACTTTACCTCCTTTATAACTTCTGGCCACCAATAATTTCTAATGATCAACTCTACTGTCTTCCACTGTCTTCCATGCCCTATTATTAGTATATTGTAATGAAGCCAAATAATCTCCAATCTCAACTTATTATCCCTTAGAACATATACTTTTCCTTCTTTTAATACTAAATTATTCTCTATCTGCCACTCCTTATTTCTCAATACTTTAACCTCTATCTTCTTTATCTCTTCTACCACTTTTACCACTTCATCATCTTCTCAGTAATTTTTTCTTTAGCTCTCTCAATCAACAACTATCTCTTTTCTATTGCTCTAATCTCCAACCACTTTTTTTTCACCATTATTTGATTTTCATTATCTCTCTCTACCTCTTCTGCCTAATTTGCTCTTCTACTCAAACTATTTGCTTGTCTTATACTTTTGCCAGTCACATACTTCAAAGTAAAATCAAATCTTGACAAATATAAGGCCTTTCTAGCCTGCTTTTGATTTAACTTCTGAGCTTTCATGAAGTATTCCAAGTTCTTATAATCCATCTAAATCTCAAACTAATCCTTGGCTTCTTCTAAGAAATGTCTCCATGCTTCTAAATACCAAATAATTGCTAACATCTCTTTATTGTGAATCTTGTAATTTCTTTTAGCTTCATTTAATGATTTTGAAATATAGATGACTAGCCTCTACCCTATTATATTCACACCTCATCAATAACACTCCACACATAACAAAATATGACACATCTGTCTCTATTCTCATCTCTTTGTCTAAGTCTGGTATTACTAAAACTGGCTCTATTATAAATTTCTCTTTTAACTCTTCAAATGCTTTCTGTTGCTTCTCTCTCCAATTCCACTTTGTATCCTTCCTCATTATCTTATGTAATGGTTTTTCTACCCTTGCAAAATCTTTGACAAACCATCTATAATAGTTTGCTAACCCCAAAAACTTCTGCACATCTTTTACACTCTTTGATACTGGCCAATCTACTACTCCTTGCACCTTTTCTTTTTCCATTTTCATCCCATCTGGTCCTATTATTACTTCTAAAAACCCAACTTCTCTAATCTTCTACACACATTTCTCTGGTTTCACAAACAAGTCATTTTTTTTTCATCCTTCTTAATACTTTCTTTACAATTTCATCATGTCCTTCCTCTGTCTCTGTTGCTATCATCACATCATCAATAGATACCACTACTTCTTCTTTTTCTATTATATCTCTAAAGCACCTTCTAACATCAAAAATGCTGCTTTCCACTTGTTTTCTTCCTTAATCCTCACATTGTTATAACCCCATCTTAAATCCATCTTCATAAACATCTTTTTCTTTCCAATACTATTTATTAAATCTGAAATTAGTAGTAATAGATAGTTATTCTTGATTGTTCAACTGTTCATATATTGATAATTTTGCACCATTCTCTTTTTACTATCTTTCTTTGACATAAAGAACATTAGTGATGTCTGTAGTGATTTCAATGGCCTAATGTATTTCTTCCTCAACTAATTCTTTACAAAGTCCTGAACTTCTTCTCTTTCTACTCTTAATAATGGGTATATCTTCTCCTTTTTTAGAATAAATCCTTCTCTAAGATCTATGACATAATCCCAGGTCTTATTTGTTAGTATTTTCTCTGATTTTTTCTTTTCAAATACCTTCAAATACTTATGGAACCATCTTGGAACTATTTCCTCTACTGTTCTTAACTCTATCAAATCTTCTTTCTTGTCTCTCTCTTTTTCCTTTTCTTCTACTTTGCCATTTCTTCCTCTGTTATTAGTTTTCTAAATTTCTTCTTCTTTTCCTCTTTCATTTTTTATTTCTGTTATCCTAGCTTTTTTTGTTTTCCTATTCTTTATATCTTTCCACACTCTTCTAGATATCTTGTCATTTGTACTTCTCCTATTCTCCAATCTATTTCTGGGTTGTGGCATGCTAGCCAAGGTATATCCAATATAACTCTCTATTTCTATCACAAAATGAACTACTTACTTATTTGTGATATCTGAACCTTGGGTGCACTCTTAGAGGTTTAGAAGTGATTCAGAAGTTTAATAATGATGACAATGATGATTAAGATCAATACAGATAATAAAGGATAAAGATTGATATTGTTAAGTCTGAGATCTAATTCTCAGACAGAAGTATATATACAAAAGAGTGA
>Ga0157368_1001246_pt1 | contig 10922 bp, 7 predicted proteins | sample AttbisABBM3_FD_113146 | JGI IMG/M metagenome (GOLD analysis project Ga0157368, IMG submission 113146) | Fungus gardens microbial communities from leaf cutter ant in Botucatu, State of São Paulo, Brazil - Atta bisphaerica ABBM3 | ecosystem: Host-associated > Fungi > Mycelium > Unclassified ...
CATTTAGGGTAAGGTTGAAGAAGTGTAGCACAGACCATCATTAGTTTGTATATAAGGTAGCTAGTTGTACTAGGAACTCTATCGAGTTCTCTTGTGTTACTCAATACAAGAGTGTGTCTTTCACTTAACACTAAACCTAAGTCATAACATTTATGTCCTCATGAACTAGTCTAGTAGCACTAAATCTCCAGCTATATATAATGCAACCATTTTCTTGGTTGGCCCAATGATTATTTTTCTTTGTAGTATTAATATGATAAAGTAGGATTTATATAGCAGCCCTTCTATATACATTTTGATGGGAAAACCTTGTCTTGTTATATCTGTATTATGTTTTTGTTTTAAGAACTCAACAGCAATTTTGTTCCAATACTGTTTATCTTGTTCTCTTTTAGATTGAAGGGATTTATAGTGTGGTGGTAGATAGAATGGTACTGTTTTTACTGGTGATTGTAAGAACTTTATGTGCTTTTCCAGGTTATTGATTTTATCTTGGATAAATGTTGGTTTCAGTGTTTTGGGTTTACTAGACTTCAATGATATGTTATAGAGTTTGTATAAGAAAACCTCTTCTTCTTGTATTCAGTCTTCTTTTTGTTTTCCTTTATCAACTACCATTAGTTATTCTTCATATAGCTATTCAATTTTGTATATGTCTTGTATTTCCTTTATATGATTGTCTGTATAAGAATTTCCTTTGCCTTTACATCTGTTCAATTCATTGGCTAAGAGTGATTGAATATAATATACTTGATTTTCCATATTTCCTTGAATTATGTCTCATAAGTCTTCAGATATGCTAAAAATATCACCAGCTGTTTGTATTCTGTATGTATTGCTTGCTTGTAAAATCATTATTTCAATCTCTGCCAATTGAGTGTTGGTGACTTCCACTAGTTTGATGATGTTCTGTACTTGATATTAGATGTCTGCCATGGTTTTGATTCCTTATATAATCTTATGGTATTTCTTCATCCAATCCTTCCTTTTATTATTCAATATGGTAATCAAGTCCATGTTGTTAACAGTGTGGGAAACATATGGGTTAGGGAAAGCAGATGCAATAGTAAATTGGTAGGCCATTTAAATGTGAGTTCTCACTGTTGGTATACTTTTGAGATATTGATTTGAAGTTTTACCCCTCTTCTTTATAGGTTTTGACTTGAAACTCTCATCCAATAGTCTTGAATTGCCTCCTTTGTATGTGGTAACCCCATTTCAGAGATCCATTGGTCATGTTTATTACTGTATCTCTTCCAATGAGCCAAAAATTATATATTGTGTCCTCATTTTCTGTGATTCCTAACTTCTTCTACTTTATACTCTTCTTCCTCATTGACAATGTCTGGTGGTGGTGGCTGGCTCCATGTACTATTCTTTAAACTGGAGTTTTCTACATCTTCATTGAACATGTTGTGAATCATCCATCCTTCTGGTAGTTCCAGCTGAAACACTCCTTGACCAATATTTTTTGAGATCTTAAAAAATCCATATCTTTTCTGGTCCAGCTTCTTTGAGGGTCAATTTGATTGGATATTCTTGGCCTCCAGTCACATGTTGTCCCTAACCTTCAGTCTTTGTGGATTCCTTCTTTTCTTATTGAACTGCTTCTTTATGGCTTCTTTTGCTATCTTCATTGACTTCTTTGCTGCTTCACAACTTTTTTGTAGTTCTTAAAGGAAACTCTCCAGTTTTGGTAATTCTGTTTTCACAAGTAAGGTTTCCTTTCCATAGATGTCTTCCAAAGTTAAGTTCAAATGGGGTGTAACCTGTTGCTGTATGTTTCTTGTTATTGTATTGGAATTTCACTGCTGATAACCATTCAGTCTAACCATCTTGCTGATAATTGATGTAATGTTGCAAAAACATTTCACCTCTTGGTTCATTTGTTCCATTTGACCATCTGTTTGAGGATAATAGACTATTAATAATGTCTTTTTTGTGCCTAGTGCTTTTGTCAAGTCTTCCATGAATTTTGAGGCAAATTGTGGTCTTCTATCACTGAGAATTCTTCTTGGTATTCCATGTAATTTCCAAATTTCATTCCAGTAGATTTTAGTAATCTCTTCTAATGATACTGCTATAGTTGTTGCTTTAAGTCTGATCATTTTTGTAAATCAATCTACTATAACCATTATAGTATCTTTGTTGTTTGATTTTGGAAGTGGTCCTATGATATCAATACTAATTTCTTGCCATAGTTCTTTTAGTATTTTCAGTGGATAAAGTTCTCCTGCTTTCTTTATATGTTGCACTTTGCTCTGTTGACACTTGGTACATCCTTGAACATATTTCTTGACATCTCCTTTTATTTTTAGCTACCAGTAATTCCTCTTGATTAACTTGAGTATTTGCTGTTGTCCTGAGTGTCCTACATTTGCTGGATTATAATTTCATTGTAGGATTTGCTCTCATAATTCCTGGTTGTTTGGAACATATATCCTTCTTTTGACATAGACTACTCCATCATCTTCCCATGCTTGTCCTTTATCTTTCTCTAGTTTTTTTAAAATTTCTTGCTTCTTGATATGGTTTCTTTGTATTTTCTTCAATAATGTAGTTTCTCCTACCACTTGATTCCTTTAAATGATCATTACTTCTGCTGTTGTGATCTTTCTTGTTCACATTTCTTCCTTGAGTAATTGAACATCCTTGTTATCTTTTGTAGTATCCACTTGATCTTTCCTTGATAATACATTGGCTTTAGTGTTTGTCTTTCCTGGTATGTGACATAGTGTGAAATTGTAATCTTATAACTTGAAGTATCATCTTGCTTGCAATTCATTTAACTTGTGTGATTTTTTGAAATATTTTAGATTTTCATGATCTGTCCAGACTTCAAATCTTTTTGTTGCATCTAGTAGATATTGTTTCCACTTGGTAAGGGCTTCTACTATTACAAGTAGTTCTTTGTTGTAGATTTCATAATTTCTTTCTACTGGTTGCATTGTTCTTGATAGAAATGTGATGTGTTTTTATTTTCCCTCTTGTTCCTAGAATAGAACTCCTCCTATTGCATGTTCTGAAGTATCTGTTTCAACTCAGAATTTACTATCTCTTTTTGGAAGTGTGAGTATGGATTGACTTATGATTTTTTCTTTAAGTTTGTTAAGAGATCTTACCATATGACTGAAATTCTTGATAAATCATTGATAGAAGTTTGTGAATTCCAAGAAGCTTTCTACTTCTTTTATCTTGGTGGAGGTCTTCTATTCTGTGACTGCCTTGACTTTATCATTTTCCATTTGTACTTCTCCTCTTTCAACTACTACTTCTAGGACTGGAATTTCTTCAGTATCAAAATCACACTTTGATCATTTGAAACAGAGATTGTGCTTTTCTACTATCTTTAAAAAGCAAATGGTTTGTTCCTCTAGTTTCTTTTTAGTCTTGGTGGATATTATGAAGTTGTCCATATAGTTTGCTAGTACTCCTTCATATAATAGCTCTTGGAAAATGCTGTTCATCATTCTTTGGAATGTTTCTAGTGAATTACATAGTCCAAAATACATCACTTTAGGTTCAAATAAGCCTTTATTTGTTAAAAAGACTGCTTTCTATTTGTCTCCTTCCTTGATTCATATGTTGTTATAGCCCAGATAAGATCCAACTTGTTGAAACATTTCACCTCTTTTGATTTGTCAATTACTTCTCTAATTAAGGGCAGTGGCATTTTATTCTTTATTGTTTGTTGGTTCAATTTCCTATAGTCTTGTACCAATCATAGTGATCTGTCTTTTTTTGGGATGTAAAAACATGGTGCTGCATATCTTGAGCTTGATTCCACAATTAATCCTATCTTGATTTGTTCATCTAACCATTGGTTCAATACCTTGTCTTCTTTTAATGTTATGGTATAAGCCTTGGCATTCAATTTTTGGGTATGTCTTCTGTTAGATTAATTTTGTGGTCCCATTCTCATCTTTCTAGTAACTTTTTGAACTTCTTCTTGTTGAATAAGTGTGTGAATAGTCAAATGTACTTTGGAAGATCTTTTAAGTTTGTTGGATCCAATTCCTTTCCTATTTCTTAGTGTTCTTTATCCTGGTTATCCATTGGTTGTATTCTCCTGTTCCTAAACTTTATATTCTAGTGTTGTATCCTACAGTTTTTTGGACATCTTGTAAATCATATAGTTGTTATGTTCTAATTTACTTCTGGGTTATACTTAACTAGCTAGTCATATCCTAAGAACATATCTGTGCCATTCAGATCTGTTACTGCTGCATCAATTTACTTCTTGTGTCTATTTATTTCAACTTCCAGTAGTATATATCATGTAACTTCTCCATTATTGGTTCCATCTACATTGAAAACATCAAATGATCTGTTTATAGGTTTGGTTTGAATTTTTTCTTCCTTTACTAGTTATTTGTCAATTCCAGCATAAGTATATCTTAAATCCACTAATGCTTGTAGCCTAAATTCTTTTCTATTTTGTATCTTGACTTTTGTTTGCACATTTAACTCTCTTTCTTTGTTGTCCCATTGGTTTGAAATAACATATTAATTCTGAGCATTAGATATAGAAGTTCTTTGTACTATGCCTACTTAGAATCTTCTTCAAAACTCTTCTGTTTCTCATCCTTCTCATTATCTGTTTCTTTCTAGATGCTGTAATTCTTCATCTTCTATCCTGTTCTATGGTCTTTGGCAATATACCCTATCTTGTCACATTTATAGCACTTTCTTGTATCTTGTTCCTTCTTTGGCTTTCTACAATCCTTTGCCATATATTTATATATATTGTAATTGAAGCATTTGGGCTTTCCATCTTTGTTGAAATCTTCTCTGGCTTTCCCAATGTCTATAAGTGCATCATATCCTTCATATGTAGTTCCAGTTCTAGTTTTGTAATCTTGTTTGCTTTCTGTAGATTTATATTCTTGTCTTACTAAGGTGATTGCCATCTTTTATTCTCTAAGCATTTATAGTGCTGCTATTGGTGAGTATCCTAATATTTTTTTAATAATGTCCATCCAAACATTCTTCTTCAATAGAAATATAGTATGTAGGTTATCTGTTTCAGTCTTTATAACTAATGCTTCAAATTTGATTATAAAATTAGCAATGTGCTTCTTGCCCTGCTTGAATATTTTGATTTTCCATTCAGTATTTGCTACCTTGCTCTTGTCACTGAACATTGTCTTGAGTTCTCTAACAAACTCATTCCAATCCTAGATATCTATTTCTTCTTCAAGCTAATCTAGCTTCTTCTGAGCATAAATACTAGCTATACTTTCTCTAAGTTAGACTAGGATTCCAGTTATCCTGTTGTTTGTTCTTATTACTCTATTACTCTTGAGGAATAATTAGATTCATCTCTACTAATCTTCAAATTTCATTCTGTTTCTATCAAACTATTCTGGATTTGGAACTATGCTCTTTAGCATGACTGCCTATTTGTTTTATGCTGTTGCTAGTACTGGTGTTACTGACATTTCTTCTAAGGTATTTTCTTCAGTAATCCTCAATAATCTCAATTATTCTGATAATACTTCTATATTGTTTCCGCAACATGATCTATCTTGCTATCTGTAGGCTGTGCCACAAGTATTGATTGTCTTTCTGACAGTCTAAAAATATAAATATTCCAGTAGCCTAACCATTATACACTCTTTCTTTTGCAAAATGAGCTTAATAATACTTTACTAAATGTTAGGCAAAGACTTGAGTAAGAATGAGGGATAAAGTCAATTAGTAAAGCATATGAATACAAAGTATTATCTACAGCTATATATACCTATGACCACAAGTAATACATATATTAGTATATGAGAAAATAGTAAGAAAAATATAATGAGGCCTCAACTACTATATGAGGTGCTGACTAATCATACATGTAAATAGTACACAGAATAGCCAATTATTCAGTTATATAGAAGAAACCTTAATATCTGTAAAACATGAGATATTGATCATAATACTTAGTTGATCAAGTAATAGGAGAAAGTCAGAAGTGAGTATTATATAGATAAGATGACCTTGGCTTCAATATATAATGTTATTCCTAGCCTATGCATTATGTGGTTGTAATTTTTAAATGATGGAAAGTTTGGATGGAAGAGTGTGAGTGTAGCACAGTTCAAGTTGATTATCAGACTAAAGAATTGTATATAGTAACTATTATTCTTAAATACTAGAAAAGAGGTTGTAACAATAATAATATACTACACATACTACTGTTGGATACTACAGTATTGTCAGCTGAAACTCTATAAGATTTGATGTGGAATAAAGGGGCTCTTGTCTACAGAGTGATAGGTAATTGAAATAGAATATGATCTATTCTGAAAGAGAATAGATGTATTTGGATAAGTTTGTTATTGTTTAGAACAGATGGTAGATATTGTTGGTTAGTATGTAATATAAAGAAGCTTTGGTATAAATATTCTAAAAACATTAACATTATTAAATGTTCTAAGATATGGTAGAATAAAAAATATAATAGCTAAAAGAATCTTTTTTGATAACAGAATTCAAGAAATCACATCAACTAACAAAAGACTATGAAATTTAATAAATTGGGTTAAAAACAAAAATTACCAGCTATGAAAGCCATCAAGTTCAATGAGTGTTTATGTAATGAGTTGGATGAGCTATGACAAGCACTTCATTTATCTTATAATTTAGCTTAAGATAGACCTATTAATTTTTAACTTTTAGATAAATTGCTATTGTATCAACAAGTAGAATGGCCACTGTTCTCTAAAGCTAAATTTATTAATACCATCAACAAATATAGTAGCTTATCTACTCCAAGTCTAGATTATATCTCTTGGAGCCATCTTGAAGCACTTGTAGACAATACTAAATGTATTGCTAATATCATCAATATAGTGAACTCTTGTATTAATCTCAACTATTGGCCTTTCCATATCAAGAAGTCAACATAAATCATTATTCCAAAGCCTAACAAACCATTATATGATACCTCTAAAACATTTTAATCTATTGTTCTTCTTGATATGCTAGGAAAACTCATTGAAAAAGAAATAAGTAGTAGACTTCAAGTTAACTTTATCTAATCCATCCAATATAAATGGGATGGTTAAAGGAACTTTATATAAGTACTCTAGTATTTGATATCATACAATTTTTTACTTCACTAAATCATCAACTTCTTCTGATGATTCTGAATAAAGCTGAATTTGACTTCAGAATTTCCAGTTTTTTCTTTAGTTATTTAATTAATAGACAGACCCAATATGTTTGGAACCACTTTGTATCTTCATTTTTCAAAGCTGATGTAGGTGTGAGTTAGGGATCTACACTTTCTCCTATTCTTAGTATGTTCTATATTGCTCTCATTTTTCATATCTTCAAAAAAAGAACTAAAAATCTTATATCTTCTATTCCAGTCTCAATTCTATCTTTTGTTGACAATAGACTTTTTGTTTCTCAGAAGAAGAGTTATGAAAAATCTAATATGACTCTTTTTTATAGTTATAGTATCATCTTCTTCCTTTTCAGCCAATTTAGATTAGTTATTGAATACCACAAATCAGAGGTCTTTTACTTCTCAAGATAGATAAAAAACATTGACTCATCTTCATTAAATTTAAGACCTCTAAGGAGTTCTTTACTCAAAACAAAAGATACATGGTGATATCTTGGGTTTTTCTTTGACAAAAAACTTTCTTTTTGTCAACATGTTTATTATTACACTAATCAAGCTTTATTTATAGTCAAAGACATGAAGATGCTGGGAAATTCATTAAGAGGACTATCTTCTATACACAAACAGCTACTATATAGAATATGTTTTCTCCCTATTGCTCTATATGGGTTCCAGGAACTGCTGTGATATTTCAAAGAAGCACTACTTTATCAACCTCTCAAAGAATTAAAGAAAATACAGAAAAGAGCAGCTCTATGGATTACAAGAACATTTCACATCTTATCAATATAGGGAGTTGAAGCTATAGCTGGCTTTATACCTATTCACTTCTACCTCAACAAGATTATTGGTTGACATTATTTGTATATAATGTATAATGACACTCTCTAAACAACATGTGATTAATTCTCCCTTGAATAAACATTATTCCAAGAAAACCACTCCACATTACATAATTACTTCTCATCCTACTCCCAAGCAACTCTTGAAGGTCAAGAGTCCTATAGTGAACACCAATAATCATTTAAATGAAGTCTTTCCATCTTTTGACAGTTTAAACAAAGAACTCTCTTCTGGTTTTCATCTAGTAGATACTTTCTCTGATCATTTTTCTTTTTATTCAGTTAATAGAAAAGATGCTGATGCAAAACTGCACATCATAACAAACTTAATTATATCTACAAGAACTCTCTCATTGATCAAGACACAGTTCTTATTATTTTGAATGTTAGTGTTAAAAAAATGTTACCACTTTGGTCTCACATATTCATAGAAATCAAGATATTATTGTAGAAGATATTATTGTGGAAACTATTCATCATACAATGAACATAATGTCTACTAAAGTTGAACTCTTTGCCATTAGGTATGATATCAATTGTGCAACTCAAATATAAGATGTCACACACATTATCATCATTATAGATACTATCCTAGCTGCTAAACATATATTTGACATATTTATCTATTTGTATCAGTTACACTCTATCACCATGTCTAATGATCTTAGAGATTTCTTTAGTAAGAACTCTAGTAACTTGATATCATTCTGGAACTGTCATAGTAGTGACAAGTAGCACTCTTATTTATTGGTTGACAAGGAGTTAAAACAATGCAAGATATATCCAGTACTACCCAACAAATCATCATGGGAGTTCAGCAGAAAAGAAGAATATAATTCTATTGTCCACAAGTAGCAGATATACTTCCAAGCATCTGACTACAGAGGAAGAAATTTCCTTAACTTAAATGATGATAATAAGCAATCTATTTGTCCTATATATTCCAAGAGAAGAGCTTAGTTGAAACACTTTGGCCTCTCCAACATGTTGTGTGTATGTATATAGCAATGCTCCTATCAAAACAAGAATGTATATTTTACATGACTGTGTACAATATACAAAGTTATGGAACTCTAAACAGAAATCTTTCAAAGATATTATTATGTTTCTTGAGTTTAATCCAGATACATTTTGTTTCCAAGATAACATTACTGAAATGTATTATAAGTTGTTTTTCTAACCATTATGTTTCCAACTTTTTCTTTTTCTTTTTTTTATATTTTCTCCTCTGTTTTATTTAAGTAATTACATTATATAGCTACTATGATCTACTATCATGTCCCATATAATAAATTGTTGATTTAAAAAAAAAACAAAATCTACTGTCTTTAACTCTGATACTAAGCCCAGTTTATTTAATAGCTATAATACTATCTCTCAAGTTTGGAGACTCAAGAGATACTAAGTCATTATCTTAAAGTGCTTGTATGTTACAACCACTGGTACTCCATATTTTACAGATGTTTACCTTATATCAAACATATCTTAGACATATGTAGAAACTGTTTCATCTTATAACTCATTATTACTACATCTTGTATTTTTCTCATGTTTTATCAGTCAATATCTCATGTAGTAGTAGAGGTCTCTATACTTTCTTTATGCTTTTCTTATTGTTTCTCTTAAGAGCAACTTTCTCTTTTCTCATAGTCATTAGATATATATAGTTGTAAATACAAGTCTGTATCTTTACCATTTGATCATTCTTTCCTTCCTTACTCAAGTCTTTGCCTAAGTTTCAATCTAAGAGCTCTTTCTGTTAGAACAACTAAGCAAAGTTTACAGTGTTATGCAGAGTTTGTAATCTTTAGGAAAACCTAAGAGAATGGTATGAGATGTTCTAAAGACTAGATAAAAATATCTAGAACATTATCTGAAAAGATAGAGTATACTTGATGTTGATGGAAATCAACTAACAACAATCTTAGAGGTCTTCTAGAGGGATGATGTATAAGTATGGGGTCTGGTGACTGAGATTAGGGGAGTCTATAGGTCTTATAATGTTTTTCAGCAATGGAATGAGGCAGAAAAGTCCATAGAAAAACCTGTGGGTTCAGTATCAATGAAAAGTTGAATCCTTTTACACTTTTTATTTCTTAGAGAAGATTTACAGATATCCAAGTGCTTATAGAATGTTATTATATTATGAAAAACATTTTTCCATTTAACACTATTCTATAAACTTTGCAATACTATTTAGCTTAGACTTCTATTAGTGTAGCTCAAATCTGTAAGAGGACCTATTCCTTTACAAAATTCTAAGATTCAAGTACTGTTGATGTTGGAGTAATGATAGTAGAAGTATAGAGTTTACACTTCAAGTTTCAGAAAAAACATAAGTCTATTTTTTGAACTGAATTCATGTAATACTTATCTTTAAAAGAAACTCAAGAGAACAAAATAAGGTCTCCTGAAGACAGTAACTACCTTAAATACTCTATAATACATTCTAATCTGGTAGAATAACATTAACATAACCTAGAAATAATGGTGTCTGGGTAGTCAGACACTCAGATAAAAACATCTAGAATGTTAGCTATAAGTAGCAGAGACTTGTTAATGAACAGTACAAAGTATAAGATAATAGCTACTGAGATAGTGATACTTGTTATGATGTGCATAAGAACTAACATTTTTCTTTTTCTTTTATCTATTTTTCTGGATTTTATATTTCTTTTCTTTTGAATTTCTTTTTCTTTGTATGGATGATAAAGAGGCACTCACATGACTTGTCACATGATGTGATGTCATAGGCCTAGAGCAGACTGGAGCAGTCTAGATAGATGACGTCAAGAAGTGTGTTAACTATATAGCTATCTCATAGTGTACACATAGTGTACTCATAAATAATGTATGGACTTTAGGGTAGGGTAAATATTAAGTAGCATGAACCATGTGTAATTTATATAAATAGGGTAGCAATTCAGCAGAGACTCCTTGTTGAGTTCTCTTGTGATCCC
>Ga0157368_1001247_pt1 | contig 10920 bp, 4 predicted proteins | sample AttbisABBM3_FD_113146 | JGI IMG/M metagenome (GOLD analysis project Ga0157368, IMG submission 113146) | Fungus gardens microbial communities from leaf cutter ant in Botucatu, State of São Paulo, Brazil - Atta bisphaerica ABBM3 | ecosystem: Host-associated > Fungi > Mycelium > Unclassified ...
AAGACCAATGACTACATAGTGAGTAAATCTCTTAAGTAGATATAATGTGGAAAGTTCACAAGAAAACTCGATAAGGAGTCTCTACTAAATTAGAGTTCTATATATATGTTTTACATGTGGTCTGTGCTAACAATAATTAAACCTGTTCTTATGTCTATGCTTTATCCTCATGTCCACCTTATGTTTTACTTAAGGCCACTATGTTGTATAGATGTGCCCTGATATCATCTTCTAGATTCTTCCACTATGTTCTAGGCCTATGATGTTACATCATGTGACCTGTCATGTGGCTGCAATGTCACATGCCTCTTCATCATCAAAAAAAAAAAAAGAAAAAAAAATTTGAAAGAAAAAAAATATAAAATCAAGAAAAATAGATAAAAGAAAAAGAAAAAGATTAGTATCCAAAGCGTTCTATAATATTAGAGATAGAGATTGGAATCCTAAATATCCATTTTACTCAATACATAGTGATTTGTTTTTAGACATTGCAGACACTTTTGATCTTTTGTTTTCATACTCTACTAATTTTATTTCTACTAGATATTCAGATAACAACAATGATTCAAATTCTGTTATCAACTTAATATTTTTTAGATCTAACTCTTTGGAACTTAATAACTATTTAATTCTTCCAGATTTATGATATTCTTTGGATCATACTACTCTGGTAGTTAATATTCACATTAGTGAAGAGTTCATACAAGATAATAGATAAACCATCATTAAAAATAGTGAAGAGGAAATAAAGTTTATATCTGAAATCATAGAAAACATTAAGAAAATCAATACTCTTCACTTAACAAATAAAGAATTACTTGAGTTTACAGTTCAAGAATTTGCAAGAATTTTGAATCACATGTGGCAGAAATATTTGAAATGAGTAAAAATCACAAAATGATCTAAAGACTGGTGAAATGAAGAATGCTAGGTGAATCTATTGAGCTACAGGTCTTTTAAACAAATAAAGGATTGAAAGAAGTTCAAATATATAGTTAAGAAACCAAACAAATATTTTTTGACAATAAAATTCAAGAAATCACATCCAAGAATTGAAGACCTTGAGATTTCATGAACTGGGTTAAAAGAAAAAAAATTGCTTGTCATTGAAGCACTATAGTTTAATGGTTAACCATATATTAAACTCAATAAACTTTGGCAAGTATTTCATTAATTATTCAACTCTATCCAAAATTGCCAAATTAATATTGACATTTTAGATGAGATTCAATCCAAACTGATAATGAAGTAGAAACATTTTTTGAAAGAAGAGTTTAGGGCTGTCATCTTAAAGTATAATAATTCTTTTATAAACCTAGATTATTGGCTTTCTCATTTTAAGATGTCTATATTGATTATCATTTTAAAACCCAACAAAATTTCATATAATCCTCCCAAGTCCTTGTATTCTATCATGCTATTGAACATGCTTGATAAATTGATTGAAAAAGTCATTGGAGAAAGAATGCAATTCTATTCCATATTCAATAATTTTATCTATTCTAATCAACTTAGAGAACTCAAGCAACATTCTACTTCAGATATAGGTATTTTATTAACTCATATAATCTGATTAAGATAGGTCAAAAATATTCAAACAAGTAATTTGGAATTTTATATTGTCCAGTTCTTCCTTTTACTGAATTACTGTCTCATTCCTCTTATTTTGAACAAGGCTGGATTTAATCCAAAAATTTCTAAATTCTTTTCCAATTAAATAATTGGTAGAAAAACCTAATATCTTTGGAATAATTTTTCTTTTCCTTTATTCAAAGTTAATGTTAGTATTGGACAGGGTTCTGCTTTATCTTCCATTTTATCAGCTCTTTATCTTTTTTTTCTTTTTTATATTTTTGAAAAATGTGCAAAAAATCTAAAAATTCCAGTTTCCTTCTTGTTTTTTTATAGACAATGGTCTTCTCATATCTCAAGAGAAATTTCTTGAAAAAAATAACTTATTTCTCTACTTCTTGATCAATTTAGTCTAGTTATTGAATATAGGAAAACTAAAGTTTTTCACTTTTCTAAAACACACAGTTTCTTTAATTTACCTAACTTGATCTCTCTCATAGTAAAGGTCTAGTACTATCTTCTAAAGAAACTTGACAATATTTGGGCTTCATTTTTGACAGAAAGCTCTCATTTTGACAATATAGTGACTTTTACACTAACAAAGTTCTATTAACAATTAAAAGCATGAAATGTTACAAACTCAGATCCTTAGAGCAGGACAAGTGAATGAACTTTGTATTGGGTTAACACAAGAGAACTCAATAGAGAACTCTGTACAAGAATGTCTACCTTATATACTAAATGATGATAGTCTATGCTATTACTTCTCTAGCCTATCTTAAAGACCATGTATTTGCCTCAAGGCCAACATGTGTAAGACACATTGTTATGATATCATCCTTCCAGAACCTTTTATGTCCTTCTATGTGACCTTGTGACTGTGACTGTGACTGTGTTATTTGATGTGACTGATGTATGGCAACATGATTATGATATCACCTTTAATCCTAATCCTAAGTTTAAAATAGAAAAATAAATAAAAATGAAAATAAAATATTAAATAAAGAAGCTAGCATCCAGATTTTGCATGTCTGATATGAAAATGCTAGATAACTCAACTTGGGGACTTTTACCATATCAAAAACATCTTTTTTACAAAACTTATATCCTCTCCATTGCTATTTATGGCTTTCCTTTGTGATACTACAACAGTGTGCCTTTATCTTATCCTCTCAATAAGCTTAATAAAATATAATGAAGAGCTTTATTATGGATTCTGAGAGTATTCCATATCTCATTGACAATGAGAATTAAGGCTATTGTTGGCCTCATTTTTATTCATTTATATCTTCAAAAACTGAGTGGTAGAAATTAATTATGATTAGCTACCCTCTCTTATAATCATGTCATAAAAGCATTTTTTGAAAAAAGTTCTATATCTTAATCATGCCAATATTATTTGTTCTTGAAATTTATAATGTTCAAGCAAAAATTAAATATCAAGAGCTCTATAATAGATGCTAATAACTGTCTTAATGGAGTTTTTCCATCATTTAATTCTCTAAACAGAGAACTTCATCTGGAATGAACATTTTTTCTAGTCAGTTCTTATTTCACAAAACCAATTACCACTTTAATGAGAGCAAAACACATTATTGCAACATTCTTGACAATATCATATTTAATACATCATCAGATCCTAATATGGTTGTTGTTGTCTCAGATACTAGCATCAAGAACAATATAGCTACTTCTATTACTCATATTCATTTATTTAACAGCCTATTAAAGAAAATGCTTCATTATACCATTAGTATTACTTCAACAGAGTAGAATTGTTTACTCTCAGATGTGAAATTAACTAGACAGTTTAAATACCTGATTTTTCTTGCATTATTGTAATTACAGATACTCTTCATATAGTATAAAAATTTTTTTGATTCATTCATACATCTGTATTAACTCCAAGTAATAGTAATATCTGAAGATCTTCAAAAGTTATTTGATGAACACTTGGAAAACTCCGTTGAATTCTGAGACTGCTCTAGTAACAAAGAGTAGTGTCTTCATACTCAGATAAATAAGAAAATAAAAAAATTCAATCTTATTCCACTCTATTCTAGCAAAACATTATAGGACTTCAGCAAGAAGAAGGAATGTGACAATATTATCAAAGAATGGTATACTAAGTTCAAAACATTGAATTTCAAAGAAAGAAATTTCTTTAATCTGTTAAACAATAATCTTTTAAACATTAAGCCTTTCTATACAAAAAGAAGGCCTTGGATTGAGAATTTTGGTTTCTTAAATTCACTTTGTACTTAAGCTATTCAAGCCATCACTAATCATGCTTCTATAAGAGAATACTGAGTCAGATTTTTCCCAAGAGAAGAGTTTAGTTGTTTATATGGAGTATATTCAATTGAAACAAGATGTCATATTTTCTATGGCTGTAGAAGGTTTAACAAATACTGCAATTTAAGAAAAGACATGATAAGCTACTTCATATCATTCTTGGAATTTAACCTAAATGCTTTCTCCTTTGTATAATGTTATTTTCTATTATTTTTCTTTTAGTTTCTTTTTAATTTTCTTTTATTTTCCCTTTTGTTTAGTCTTAATAAATAAATAAAATTTGACACTCCCACTTAGTGAGATATCAATTACAAGAGAGAATTCCAAGCTGAGTGTAGAACTTGATAAAGGCTTTACAAGAAAGAGTTTTGATAAAAATATCCATAACTATATCTTTAGTGAAAATATAATTGAGGTGAATATTTCTGTTTTTGATGTATTTATGAATAAAATAATAACATATATCTATGTACTTGGCTCAAGAGTGGGACATAGGATTATGAGTTAGGATAATATATTCTTAATTGTCATCATGTATAATAGTAGCAGTTGTCTAAGAAAAACCAAGCTCTATTAGTAAAGTTACTTCTTTTATAGTGTTGGCTGAAGCAATATACTTAGTTTTAATAGAAAAAGTAGTAACAGTTGGTTGCTTCTTTGAAGATTAGGAAATTGAGCTGCTAGTAATATCAAAGATAAAACCTCTAACAGATTTTTAATCATTAGAACTTAGGTCCAGTTTGAATTACTCTTATTCAACAAGATCAAAATTATTATTACTATATCTTCCCAATACAAGATTGTAATCTATAGTACTCTTGAGATAGTGCAGAACATTTTTTGCTGCCTTCAAATAAGTAATACCAGAATTTCTACTAAATTAAGCTATTAAACTGTTATAGCAACTACTAACCAAGATAGTTAATAGTGTACTAAGTAGTCTTATCACAAAGAGTCTTATGGGGATTACAAGAGAACTCAACAAGAAGTTCTTGATGTATTCCTATGCTATATATACTACTATTACAAGTCTTACCCTAAACTATATATGTTATTTATAAGTTTACTATATTATTATTACAAGACAAATATATTTATATCTATACTCTTGATATCATTTGTTCTAGTTTCTTTTACTATGTTTGAGACCTATGATATCATATTATATGATACATCATGTGACTCATTGTCCAAGAAATAAAAGAAATAGAAAAGAAAAGAAAAAATGTCAAATTAGATTAGTATTACAAAGAGAAATAAGCCAACTAGTGAGAGATAATAAATACTACTAGTATATTCCTTGTTGTTGTGGCAACCATGGACTAAGATAGTCAATAGTATACTAAGTAGTCTTATAAAGTAAGATATTAAAGTTGAAAACAATAAACTTAAGGTTAGAGTTATAATATAATATTACATATAACTGTCATATATATTACAGTCATGGTCACATGAAAGAACATAGAAGATTCTGGAATAATGATGTCATATAGTATACTTACTACATATTAACCTTATAAATAATATATGGCTTTTAGAGTAGGTTAGTATTAGTTTTATATAGACTAACTAGCTAGTGTATATAAAGTAGACACTTTAACCTAATACAAAATTCTTCTTTTGTCTTAACACTTTGAGACTTAAGTTATAACATAGTGAATAATTGAGAGGTCAAAAGACCATGCTTAACAATGAGTAGGATTGAGATAGAAGTAGTATTTTGTATATTGAAACATATAAGAACTTAATTAATATAGGCCAACTACTTTAAATAAATATGTTAAATACAGTTTATACCTCATTATCTGAGATCTATTAGTGAGTTCTCAAAAGTTAGAGAAACAAATATATATATTGAAATAATCTTTAGTTCCAGCTTATATACTATACTTCTACTAGTCATACTAATCATATATTTTGAATGAGCTACTTGAGATGATCTGTGAAGAATAAGTCCACTAGAGGATAGTAAAATATATTATTACCAACACTAGAAAATAGTATTAGTTTTGGTTGATTTTCAGGATAATAGTTTACAGCATAACTATTGACTTATATACTACTCTTTATCTAGAGTATTTATCTAAAAATAGAGACTGTAAATAAGTTACCCTAGATCTAGATAGTCCTCAGATATCAGGGTAGAGATCTATAGAGTTGTTGAAAAGTCTAGTAAGAATGTCTGAAGTAGAATTATTATAGTAACTAATATAAGTAATAGTGAAGGCATACAAAATTACATAAGACTAATATATCTCTATTACTCTTGTATTGAAATTTACAAAAGAAACTCAACAGAAAACCTTCTACTACAACATACACTAATATATGTTAGTCTGTGTGTTATAACTTAGGACCAAGAGTTTAGTTAAAAGGAAAAACTTGTATTATTTAGTACAAGAAAACTCAGTAGGATTCCTAGTATAGATGTGTCTACTTTATATATCTCTTGTACATGGTCTGGGTATATCTATATCTAATCTATCTTAAATATTATGAGTTATGTAGATAAAAGTCATCATCTCATATAATGTATAATATTATTCTTTGGATGTATTACATAATGTTGTGACTATGGCTGTAACATTTTTGACCAATTATGTGACAGTTGTAACAGTCATATATGATATCACATTGTTTTTCCTTCACTAAGTTTAAAATAAGAAAAGAAAAAAGATAAGAGTATTATAAGCATACTAAGTAGTTTTATATTACAAGTATATAGTCTGTACTAATAATAAATAACTCTATTCTGAAGTCTATGTATTATCTATGAGTATATTATATGTATACTATGAGGTGAACATATTGTAAATATATTAAATATGGTTTACACTTCATTATCTAAGATCCAGTAAGATATCTTAGAAGTCCAAATAAGTTATTTAGTATGTTACTCAAAAATGTAAAAGATAAGTTGAAATAACCTTTGGCTTCAGCTTATATGCTATACCTCTACTAGCTATACTAGTCATATATTTTGGAAGTGAACTTGGAGAACTTAGTAGATTAAACCCACTAGAGAGTGATGAGATATATTGTTGTTAACACTGGAAGAGAGTATTAGTTTTAGTCAATTTTCAGGATAAAGTTAGTATAGTATAAACTATCTGATTATATACTAGATATACTATCTAAAATAATTATCTGGAATAAAGACTATTAAGTAAGTTACTCTGGTTTATATTACAATTACCTTCTCATATCTACTATATGACTACAGCATAGACTATAGGATTGAGAGTTTTATCTTTATAACATAATGATTAGCTATGCTAAAATTATCTTAGTCAGTATCTCATGTAGTAAGTATTGTTTCCTTTCTGTTCCCTCATGTTTTGTGACATCATTAACATATGTTTACTATATTTTAACCTCACTGTCAATAGGTATATATAGATGTAGATATAGTTCTGTATCTTTATGCTTTACCAATTGACTCTTTCCTCTACTCTAACTCAAACCTTTGCCTAAGTTGTAACCTGAGCCAAGCCTAAGATCATAACAGTTTACTAGTAATCCTTGGATATTGGAGATAGAGATCTATAAAGTTAGCAAGAGTTGAGCAAGAACATCTAAGGGAAAATGAAGAGAGGTGATCTGTACTAGAAGAGGTTAGATAAGGAAGGAAAGTGTTATTCATAGATTAGGAATGGATATAGTTGGAATGGAATATGATAAGATATGCATCTTGACAATATTCCCTTAGTCTCTTCTCTTATATTCTAAGCTTATGATATAATATTATATAATGTATTATGTGACTATGGTCACATATATCTTTATTGTCCAAGAAAATAAATAAGAAGAAAATAAAATCAAAATCAAATCCAAAGATTCAAGTACACTATAACAATATTCTCTCTTAAGGTTCTATTTTTGAAGAACTTACCTCTCTTTCTCTTTCTATCTCACCTAACTTCTCTCTAACTTGTTTAAATACTTATCTTCAAACTTCTCATTATTTCATCCAAACAATATTTTTGCAGTATACTTCCTCAGTCATTCACTTTTTTTAAACATCTCTGCCTCTAAATTCAATAGTTTCTTCTTCTTTCTTATATATACCTTCCTTATCTCTTCTTCTCTAATCTTTTTTTCAAATCTCTTCACTAACTCCATCACATTTCTTAAATTCTCCAATCCCTTCCAAGTGTCTTTTTCTGCTGTATAATTCTTCTACCTGACCAAATACTTCAGCTTTCTCTTTACATCTCTTCTATTTAATATATTTTCAACTTCATACTCTTTCTCTTTTTCTTTATCCCTTTACTTGCTTCTAATATAATGCTATTCTACTTATATCAACCACTAGGTAAATTTTCATCAATACTAACAATTCCAACTTTACTGCATTTTCTAATATAATTTTCTTGATTTTATAAGGTCTTACAAACTTCTTCATCAACTTCTTCATTTTTTTATTTCTTATTTATACTTTTTTGCCTTCTTCCTATTTCTATTTGCATATTTTTTTATCTTCTTCTATAACTTCTTCAATATCACTTTTACCTCCTTATATATCTTTTTTATTTTCTTTACAAATTCCTCCACTTTCACATACTTTTCTTTTTTTAATTTCAAAGTCTATCCTTAACTTCTATTCATAGTTAACTTTAAACAGTAATGACTTTGTCACTGTATGTACCTTGTTGTTAAAAGCAAACTCTACAGTTGCCAACTATTCTAACTAATTATTTTGCCTATAATCAATATATATTATTAAGTACTGTTCTAGCTCTTGGTTAGTTCTCTCTGTCTGTTTATCTATTTGTGAAATAAAAAGCTGTTGATAGCTTCATTTCTATTCTCAACATCTTATTTAACTCCTTCATTAACTTCACCACAAACTATGGTTCTCTGTTTGAAATAACACCCTTAGATAACTCATACAACTTCTACACATTGTTTCTAAATAGCCTTATTAATTCTTCTGCTATTATTTTTTCTGTTATTGTTATAAAATATAACATTTTTGAGAACCTATTACATATTACCAAGATTGAATCATGATCTCTTGATACTAGTAACTTTGTAATAAAGTCTATAGATATATATTGCCATACTCTCTCTGATACTGCGTTTAGTTTTAATTTTCCTGCTGGTATCTCTATTCTTCATCCTTTGATAATGATTATATTCTTCCACATATCACTTCACCTCTTTTGTTAATTCTAGCTACCAATAATTCCTAGTAACCAGTTCAACTGTCTTCTACTATTCTTTATATCTTGCTATTGGTATATCATGATATAGTCAAATAAGCTCTAACCTCAAACTCTTATCTTTCAGAACATACATCTTTCCTTTCTTCAATACTAAATCATCTTCAATCTACCACTCATCATTCCTCAATAATCTGACTCCTGCCTCCTTCATTTCTTCTACTACTTTTACTATCTCATTGTTCTTTTCTTCTGATTTTCTATAATCTCTTCTTTAGCTCCTTCTATCAATAACTGTTCATTTTCTATTACTTTAATCTCTAACTACTTCTTTTTTAGCATCACCTGATTTTGATTATCTTTCTCTACACCTTCTGCCCAATCCACTTTTCTACTCAAACTATCTGTTTGTTTCATACTCTTACCAGCTATATGCTTCAAAGCAAAATCAAATATTGACAAATACAAAGCCCATTGTTAGATATGGTTTACATCTCACTATTTGAGATCTAGAAGGATATCTCAGAAGTCCAAAACTAGTAATTATGTGTTATCTAAGAATATAGAAGGTGAATTAGAATGATCTTTGGCTTTATCTTACATGCTGCATTTTTATGAGTTGCATGGGTCATATATTTTGGATCAGGGACTAGGAACTTAGAGGGTGGAGAACTATTATGGCAACTACTAGTCTTAGAATGACCAATAAACTACTAAGTAAAATTAAGAGCAAAATATCTTGTGGGGATCACAAGAAAACTCAACAAGGAGTTTTCAATGTATTACTACACTATATATACTTTTTTTATTTTATTTTATTTTATTTTATAATCAACAATTTATTACATGGAGCATGAGGGCAGATTGTAGTAGCTACATGTCGTAACTACATACAGGGAGGCAAAACTACATGTAAAAGAGAAAAAGAATAGGAAAAGGAGAAGGAACAAGAAGAAGAAAAAGAAAAAGAAAACAAGGCATAAATAAACACTAAATCTCTAAGTCTTACTTGAATAATTAAGCTAAAGAGTTAGAAAATGAAAATGTACTCAGATTAAAGACCAAGAACATGACAAAGTGGCTTAACGAATCTCTTCTTAGATTCCAATACCTATTAAATCTGTTACATTCATGAAGAATATGATGTCTTGATTCAATAGGATAAAATCCATATGAACACTTAAATTCTTCCCTAGGGAAGAACCTAAGTCTGTATTTGCCTATCAGAGCATGACTTGTAATAGCTCTTGTAGCTCGAGCACATAGCGAGTTTGAATGACCAAATGACTTCAGCCACGATCCACCTTTGGCATATGTTGGTTCAATAGGATTGTTATCATTATTAACTAAGTCCAAGAACTGACTTCCTTTGAGATTCGAAGCTTGGAATGTTATTTTCCAAAAGTTTAGAATATTGTCACTCTCGCATTTTTTGCTGAACTCCCAAGAATTTTTGCATGGAAAGAGAGGCACTAAGTTGAATTTTTTAGTCTCTTTATCAACTTCATTGTGTAACCGCCATTTAAGATAACTAGGACATTTCCAAAATTTGATGGAGTTGTCTTTATGTCTGTTAAAGAAATAGCGAAGGTTCTTTAGAATAACCGCTGCTTGGACTTGATAGGAATGAATAGACGGGTCAAGAATTCTTTTAGCTACATGAATGGAGTCCGTGATGATGATAATCTTGGATATATAGTTGAGGCATGACACTTGATTGATGCCGCACCTAATGGTGAATAATTCTGCCTCAGTGCTAGTGATATTAACCACATGATGGATCGTTTTGATAGTTGGTTTATCATGAGTGTGAATATGTGCAATAGATGTAGTGACTGAGTTTTTGATGCTTGTATCCGATGCTATGATGGCGATAAAAGGTGAGGAG
>Ga0157368_1001249_pt1 | contig 10885 bp, 6 predicted proteins | sample AttbisABBM3_FD_113146 | JGI IMG/M metagenome (GOLD analysis project Ga0157368, IMG submission 113146) | Fungus gardens microbial communities from leaf cutter ant in Botucatu, State of São Paulo, Brazil - Atta bisphaerica ABBM3 | ecosystem: Host-associated > Fungi > Mycelium > Unclassified ...
AGTCTGATAATCGACAAAGATAAACTCTTATTGAACTTGATCTCCAGTGTTCAATGGCGACACATCAATCAGTACTTACTCCCACTTTGGACTTCTTCCCATCATCTGAAGTTGTGACCACATGGCAGACAGATGGCGCAGCACATAAGCTGAAGCCAAGGTTGTTCCACAAGTCCACTCATCTCCGAGTCCATTCTGCAGACTTCTACCCCAGTGTGAACCATGCCTGACAAAACTCCAATGGACCTTTATTCATATCTTTATAATCATAATGACCTACTTTCTCCTACTATTGCCCAATAAACTCCTACTATTCTGCAATGTTTGAGGTCTTTCCATCAGGGTTTCTGACTATTTAGCTCTATTATTTTATAGTTAGGTTAGCAAATGTTCTATCTGATCAGAATGGACTTCTGAATATTTAGAGTAGCTATTCCTCCTGAAAAACTTCATCCTGTTCTCTTAGAATTCTCTGAAGATAAGTTATATATTTAGTAACTGTGAGCAATACAACTTAGGATTTCTTAAAGATCATATACTCTACATAATCCCACAGACTTCACTTAGTTGCCCTAACAGTAGAAAAAAAACAGAATAAGACTCAGATAGTAAGATAGATGATGTGTTAGACACAGTTCACATCTCATTATCTGAAATCCAATGAGGTAACTTGGAAGTTCAAAACAAGCTAGTTATGCATTATCTAAGAATATAGAAGACAGGATTGGAATAACCTTCAGCTTCAGCTTATATGCTGCACTGCTACAAGTACAGTGTCAACTACTAGTTTATATACTAAATATACTACTTAAAGCAGTTATCTGAAATAGAATTACTAAGTGAATTACCCTGATTTACTTAGTAATTCTCAGATGTTAAAGGATGGAAATCTATGGAGTTAGCAAGGATCTAACAAGGATATCTGAGGTGGAATAGAGATATATAATCTATACTAGAAGAAGTTGGGGAGTGCAGATGAGATAAGAGATGTTATCCATGGTTTGAGAACAGATAGCTGTAATGGGATATAATATGATAGCAGATAAGACTGTAGATGTATGGATAATAGACTAGATGAAGAGTGCAAGAATATATACTTATTATTTCTTACAGCCCAAAAGATTCTTCTGTTTGGCTATTTTTTATTTTTTTAAATCAACAATTTATTACATGAAATATGGCAGTAGACTGTGGTAACTACACAATATAATTACTTAAATAAAGATGGAGAAAGAAAGAAAAAGGAAAAAAGAAGAAAAGTAGGTAACATAAACTATACTAACTAATCTAAGTAATACTTTCCTAGAAGCAAAATGCTTTAGGATTGAACTCTAAAAAAGTGAGAACATCCTTGAGAGATTTTCTTTTAGAGTTCTAAAACTTTTTATACTATGCATAATCAAATAAAATGTGCCTACTCATCTTGATAAGATAATCTCTGTATAGGCATACAAAAGGTTCTTTAGGAAAGAACTTAAGCCTATATTTGTCAATAGGAGCATGATTTGTAACCAATCTAGTAATGCATGCATACATTAAATTTAAGAGACCAAAATACTTTAGCCAAGTACTACTTTTAGAATACATTAGATAAATAGATTAATTATCATTATCATTTAAGTCAAGAAAATTTTGTTTCTTGTATTTCAAAGCTTGGAAATACATCTGCCATTTATGAACAATAGCATTACATTCTTCTTTTCTGCTAAACTCCTATAAAGTATTATGACTTTAGTTCTTGAGTTAAAGACAATTGTATTAAATAACACAAAAGAATTTGATAGAGTTCCAAGTACAAGATAGTCTATCTTATATAATATAGACCTTGGTCTGTACACAAACTACTACTAATCTATTCTAAAGTACATATACTTTTTATAAGGCTAATATATTGTTGCTATGCTATATAATATTATTGTTAGGAACAGACCAGCCACTGAACTAGTTACACTAAAAGTATATAATATCAAGCTTAGCTTTGATATTTAGCTAGTATTATATATATACTTCATACTATACTTCTAACAGTTATCTGTTCTAGAACCTTCTACATTCTTCTCTGTGTCACATGATTGTGTAACTGTGACAACCCTGTGACAGTCACATGTGATATCACACCACACCTTTATCTAAGTCTAAAATAAAATAAAGAAAAATAAGAAAATGAAAATGAAACTAAGTCTATTGTTTACTATTCTGACATGAAGATTTGCATAGAAATATGGGATTTATCTTAAGATATTTTGACTCTTTGTTAACTAATAGGTAAAGAGACCACTTGATACTACTAAGACAATCCTAGAATGAAATCAAGTTGTTGAAGTTCTTATTGAAAAAGGTTCTAAGGTTATTTGATATGGTGATAAAGTAAAGCTGATACAGATAGATAGACATGTCAAAAATTCTTTTAATAGCTAGAATAACATCTGTGATAATGATAATGTGAAAGACATCTTGTAATTGAGTTGCACAATTTATGCCACATCTAATGACAAAAATTTTTGGCTTTAGTAGAAGTTATGTTCATTATATAATAAGCAGATTTAGCAATTATTTCTTGGTCTCTGCAAATATGTGAGATTGAGGTAATTATATTGTTTTTGACACTAGCATCAGAAATAATAAGTACAGTATCTTGATTGATGAGTGGATTTTTGTAAATGCTATTAAGTTTGTTTTAATGAGTGATTATTGTATCAGTGTTTTTTTGGTTAAGTGAATGAAAAGAAAAACAATCAGGAAAAATGTTTATCAAATGAAAACCTAGAGAAATTTTCTATTTAAACTGTCAAAGAAAGGAAAAACTTTTTTTAGGTGATTTTTGGTATCCATTATAGAACTTTTGATTTTCAAGCATTTTTTAGGTGTGAGATGAGCTGTAGTCATATGATGAGACTTAGCTTTCTTAGAATAATGTTTATCTAATAGAGAGTTGATCATATATTGCTTAGAAAGAGATGCCATATGCAAATGATATCAACCTATAATTTTGTTGAGGTAAAAGTAAATAGGGATGAGACTGGCTATAGCCTCAACTCCCCAAGTCATTAAGGTACAGAACACTTCTGTAATCTATAACACTACTCTTTTCTGTATTTTTCTCAACTCCTTGAGAGATTGATAAAGATGTGCTTCTTTAAAGTACTAAAGCTGAAATCTATCTAGAGTGATGGGAAGGATATATATTCTGTAAAGTAATTATTTATATATCAAAAATAGTTCTCTAGTTGAATTTCCCAATATCTTCATGTCTTTAATAGTGGATAGGGATTTGTTGGCATAGTAATGGATATATTGTCAAAAAGAGAGTTTCTTATCAAAGATGGAATCTAGATATCTCTGTGTATCTTTCAGATAGAATAAAGAGCTACCTAGAGATCTAAGATTCAAAGAAGAAGAACAGATATTCTTTGTTGATCTCAAAAAGTAGAAGACTTCTGATTTGTTATGCTTAATGACTAGGCTAAACTAGTTAAATAAAGATGAGATGATATTGTAACTACAAAAGATGTTCACATTTAATTTTTCATAACTCTTCTCCTGAGAAACAAAAAGTCTATCATCTACAAATAAAGAAATCAAAACTGGAATAGGAAATCTAGATCTTTTTTTGAATATGTGAACAATAGGAGCAATATAAACTAATTCTAAATTTGTTAATTAAATAATCAGAGAAGAAATTCAAAAGTCAAAACTTACTTTATACAGAATTTCTGGAAAAAGCTAATAATTTAAAGATAGAAAGAATTATGCTATGTCAAATGCAAGAGTGCTCATGTAAAGATCTTTTATTCATCCTGCTTATATAAGGTGAGTTATAAATATACCAGCATCTATAGTAGATCATTGTTTAATGCCTTTTATTTAATTAAGATGGATGAAGTTTGAAGTAATAGAATGAGCTTGAGGTCTACTGCTTATAACTTTCTCTATGAGTTTTCCTATCATATTGAGGAGAAAAATGGGTCAAAATGTTTTAGAGGTATTATATGATAGCTTGTTAGATTTTGGAATAATAATTGATGTCAAATTTTTGAAATGAGAAGGCCAATGACTGAAATTAATGCACAAATTTGCTATATTAACAATATTAGTGATACATTTATCATCACTTACTAATATTTAGAGAAAGAAGACCACTCCACATGTTGATATGATAGAATTTTATTCAGAAGTTAAAGATTAATCAGTCTATCTTAAGCTATATTATAAGATTGATAAAAAGCTTGCCACAAATTGTCCAATTCATTGTAAGGATACTTATTGAACTTGATGGCTTCCATAGCTTGTAATTTGCATTTTTTTATCCAATTCATCAGATCCTATGATCTTTTGTTAGTCAATGTGACTTCTTGAATTTTGTTATCAAAAAATATTTGTTTAGCTATTTTTGCTATTTTCCTATATCTGATCTAGTCTGTCCTACTTTTAAATGTTTGATATATAGTTAGATTTCTATTACACTCCTTATTCTACTATGCTTTAGAATATTTAGTAATATTACCATATTTGGAATGTTTGTACCAAAGCTCCTTTATAATAGAAGCAAGCTCTTGGATTACTTCTTCCAACATCTCACAGTTATAAATATTAGTTGTGTCAATATAACTTACTTTATTCCTCAATTCATTGATAAATTCTTTTTCTTTCTCACTGTTCTTGACAATAGCTAGTTTTCTAAATTCTTCCTTAATGATGATATAGACTGATAAAGAAGTGTGGTCAGATAGACCTCAAAAGTCTGGTAATATTATGTGATTGTTAAATTCCTCTATATTTGCATAGAGAAATATTAGATTTAATACTGAATTTAAATCTTGAGGACTATCCACATATCTAGTAGATACCTAATCAACATATAATGATATTCCTAGATTGAGGCTGTTAGTTATTTCCCTAAGTATATTTGTACAATAGATCTCAATTGTTATCTCTAATGTTGAAATCTACTATCATGATCAAGATATTATTTAAATTCATCTCAGTATTCTTTAGATACTTTAAGGTGGATTGTTGGTTATCTAAATAAACATTAATGATAAAACACATAATGCTGCAGTTGAAAAAGGAAATAAGGTTTATATCTCTATGATTTAAAATGTCTTTCCTGAGTGAAAAATGTAGCTTTATTAACCTGATATTAATGTAAGTGAGAGCTCTTGGATGTTTGCTTTTAATTTGTAATAACCTAGTAAACATAATCCATGATAGATGATTGGAGACTTTTACAATATCATCTTCTTTTTCAGATATAGAGTTTGGAATACTGCAAATGAATGACCAAGAAGGTTATTGAATGAAAAGAATGTCAAAGTCTTTATTGTTTTTTAAGATGGTATCAGTGAGAAGTCTATTCTTGAAAACATTCTGTGAAAATATTTTTAAAAATTTTAAAATTATTGTTTTACCCCACCCACAGATGAGTAAATTGAGTTGGCTCTGATTTCTTAGAGCTTTTAAGACTTCTTGTTGTGTCAATCATAGTTGAATCAATGTTTTCAGAATGAACAATTATTACTATCTGCCTAGTGATCACCCTTGCAGTTGATATATTTGAAAGAGTGAGTATATGATTTTTTTTCTTTGTTTCAAGCCTCAAAGGATTTATCTTGAAATTGGCTTTGCAACACTATGTTATTTCTCTGTAGTATTCCAATTTGTGTAGACTATTATATTTTTGACATTTTGATCTATGTATATAACATGTACATGTAATGTAATCCTACTTCCAGCAGTTCTTGCATTGAAAAATACTAGGATTCATATTGGTTCTTCTAATTGTAGCAATATGGCATCCTATATTGAAACATCTGTTAATAAAGCATTTTGCTTTTATACTATTTTGAGAATTTCAAATGTTAACCCATACCACAGCCATGTCAAATTTGGGTGATGTCTTGATAACACGAGATTGAGAAGCTAAAACTATGTCATCAAAGATGTGAGTAGATTTTATTACTCTTTCAATGATGTTTAATGTAACAGAGAGATTAGTATCTTCTATAAAGTAAGGAATACCCAAAATTTTGAGATATGACTTTGATTGTGGAAGCCTTGAGCTCATGATATTATTTGAGTCGACATTGTTTAATTCTTTCATATACTTCTCTACAACATTCAAATCAGAAAAAGTAGTTACTTTGTTAGTAATAATAACAACTCTCTTGTTATCAGAGCAAATGTAATCAGCAGAGATTTTGGATTTTATATCTTTCAGTAACCTGTTGATATTTGCAATGTGCATATTGGATTGTGCCATAACTCTTTCTACATTGTTTGTTTCCATAGGTATTATAATTTGCTTCCTTGATGAACTTTTAGTTATCATGTTGAGCTTGGGCTTTTCTCTTTGATTGGAGCTATTCATGACATTGTGGATCTCTGAAATCTCATTGGGAGATAGCTTTAGAAAAGCATCTTTGATCTTGATAATTTCATTGATGTTGTTCTTAAAAGCCTGAGTATATGATTGGTTCTTAGATTTAGGAGTTGAGTTCAAAACTTGATTCTTCTTGAAAAACTTGGATTTGGCTAAAATGCTCTTGCTAGGCCTAGGGGGAATAGATGGAGGAATCCTGGAGATATCAACTTGTTTACTCTTAGACAGTTTTTTGAAGATTATATTGTGTAAGAGAGTCCTGTTGAATTGTGAAGATATACATTGCCTGAAAGTCTTATTTTTCTTGTTAGCAGTTAGTTTGTCCCAACCAGTTTCATAAATGGCAGATAAAAACTCCTATGCCACAAAACTGAACTCTGCAATTTGTAGAATGTCTTTAGCTGTTCTGTTTTCTAGTGGGCATTGTTTGATAAACACTGCCATCCTAAGGAGAGAGTATGTGACATTCTTAGCATCATTATCTAAGTAGTTGGCTACCCCAAATAAAGAGATGGGGCAAAAGTTACCATCCTACAACTGTAGATCTACAGGTTGATTGGCCTGGTATGAAATAACTAAGGAGTCCAAACCTTGAGGAATTTTTTCACTGTTAATCTCTACTGCATGAGGTACATGCATGGACTCAACTGCATGCCCTATGCTTGCAGTGTCTGGTGTTACCTCTTTCAAGGATGCATAGGATAGAGAGGGATCTTAAACCTCTTCACTTTCAACTTGTTCTATCCAAGGGATATTATTAGCTTGAGCTTGTATGTGTTCTGCATAATCCATGGAGGAACTAGCAGAAATGACAGATGCTCCTCTGGAGCTATTGGGGTTTGGAGAAGTCAAGCATCCTCTGGAGAGATCAGTTTCAATATCCATTGAGTATCATTTAGACAGTTCTAGAAAGTTGTTTTGAAGTTTTGAAATAGGAGGATGTAATGTATTCGCTAATTCTCTTATGAGCACGACCATACAAGATGGTGGTCAGAGAGAAAGAAGCGATGGGATGGACTGTTTATGGACTGTTTTCTATTACATTGCTATGCTGACTGTTGTAAATCTACTTCAATTACATAAGCATGCCTACCTTAATATGCTATGTTGCCACCTGTGCTCCTCTAGAAAATGGCATTGAATCACTGAGTCAAACATGATATAGTACAAACAACTCGGATTTCAATGATCAATTGGAGTATCCCTCAAGTCTCAGGTGTGAGATCTTGATAGTGAAAAAGGTCAATGCATTCATATTCAGAAAGCAGCGTTCGTGGAACGAATACGAATAATAATCTACTTAAAAGCACTCTAAAAATCTGAGTTAGACATACGCAGAGAATACTGCGCAAACACGCACTTCGGTGGACAATTCCAGGACCGGACTCATCATATTCTTGCTTTGAACACCACAAGTTTTGGAAAGTGCTAAGAGATGCCAAGATGGAACCACCAATCCAGACAGAGTACTTTCTTTCGGGAGGGGCGACAATCTTGACTTTCATGCTAGCGGGCGAGAGTGCCGTCAATTCCTTTTGCATGCGATCTGCAATACCAGGGAACATGGTGGTACCACCAGATAATACAACATTCCCATAGAGGTCGCGACGAATATCAAGATCGCACTTGAAGATCGAGTTATATCTGAGAAAATGAGAATAATCGGAAGAGGATCAATGACTGGTGAGTGTGTGATGCTTACGTAGTCTCGTGAATACCGGCGGCTTCGAGACCAATGAAGGCGGGCTGGAATAAGGCTTCGGGGGAACGGAAGCTGGACGAAAGAAATCAGCACACAAAACTATGGAAATCACAAGAGGTACCACACCGCTCATTTCCAATGGTGATAACCTGACCATCAGGAAGCTCATAGCTCTTCTCAAGAGCAGAGGACTGAGCAGCAGTCTGCAGCTCCTGATCGAAATCGAGGGCGACGTAACATAGCTTCTCTTTGATGTCACGAACGATTTCACGTTCGGCTGTGGTAGTGAAGGGATAACCACGTTCGGTGAGGTTCTTGATAAGGAGATCGGTTAAATCTCGACCAGCGAGATCGATACGAAGGATGGCATGAGGAATTGAAAATCCCTCATAAATAGGAACAGTGTGGGTAACACCATCACCGGAATCCAATACAATACCAGTTGTCCGACCAGAGGCGTACAAAGAGAGTACAGCTTGGATAGACACGTAGAAGGCTGGGGTATTGAAAGTCTCAAACATGATTTGGGTCATCTTTTCACGATTGGCTTTGGGATTGAGCGGAGCTTCGGTCAAGAGAACTGGGTGTTCCTCGGGGGCAACACGCAGTTCGTTGTAGAAGGTATGGTGCCAGATCTTTTCCATATCATCCCAATTGGTGACGATACCATGCTCAATAGGGTACTTGAGGGTAAGAATGCCACGTTTTGATTGGGCTTCATCACTGTGTAATGAGTGTTGGCGTTGATCGCCCGCGGCAACATTTTGGTCGCGTACCCGACATAGGAATCTTTTTGACCCATACCGACCATGACACCCTGGTGGCGGGGGCGACCGACGATGGAACTGAATCCCAATTCAGATGGATGCGAAAGAAGATGAATCACGCAAACGTACGGGAAGACGGCACGAGGAGCGTCATCGCCTAATGCGCATGAAGGTCAATTTCTCACACAAATTAGATGAATTAACATACCAGCAACTGAAATAGAGTGTGTCAGTAAGTGGACAGCAAGAGGATGAGATGAAGTTAACTCACAACCAGCCTTACACATGCCGGAACCGTTGTCAATGACCTAGCCGCGATGGAGGTTGATAAGCTTTGCGATTAGTGTCAGAGGCACGCACGAGAGCAGCAACTTCGTCCTCCATGGCTTATTGTTCGTGAGGAAGGTGTGAGGAGGAGAAAGAAAAGTATGGGAGGTAACAGCTGAAACTAGATTGATGATCAATTATATATGCAATTAGGATCGGTGCGCTATGACATAGTACAGGAAAATGCTGTCAACCTTGTGCTTCGCTGCGGTGCTGCGCCCTTCTTAGAATTGGATCGAGACCAGAGTTATCGCATATGCCAAACCACCGCTGCATCTTCAGCTTTGGGCCCCAGGCTCGGCAATGTCAGTTCTCTTCTCTATCTGGCACAACCATTTCTTTCTTAGGAGGATGATTCTCAAGCTGGACGCCTACTTATGATCTCGAAAGCGATTCCCAGAGTCTAAGATTAATGGGCATTACCTTCACATTTTACTGAGCGTACGGTTCTGGCGAGATAGCCTTTTGCATGTTCTCGATCCACGTTGCCAATTGTCTACATTATAGCCAAAAGTTTTTTCGTATTTCTAATTGTAAGTCTATAACACCTCGGTTTGGTCTGCAAAGTTTGTCCGCCATGTCAACATATGGGTATTATATGATTGATAAGTAATTTAAAAGAAAGGCAACATGGCCGAGTGGTCTAAGGCGCCAGAATCAGGCTATTGCCAATCTGGTCTTCGGGCGTGGGTTCGAATCCCACTGTTGTCAATTTAACTTTACTATTTTAATATTATATAGTAAAAGTTAAGCAAAAGAATATTTTACTATCTTCTATATATTATGGATTTTACTCTTCTTTGTTCTATGGTACTTTTTTTACTATTATATTTATTACTTTTTCTCTTAATACTATTATCTTATATAATAATATCTAATGGAAAAATTATAAATACAACTTTTTTTTTTAAGTCAACAATTTATTACATAGGGCATAATAACAGTCCATGCCTATAGGAGGAATTATGTATGGAGTATCAAGATCCTAACTTTTTTATGCAGTTACCCAATACAAAGGACTACTAGGGAATTGAATCCATAACCTCAAGTAGGTTTGAGATAGGTATAATATACATGAATAAAGATCTCTTCCACTATGCCATTTCTCCTCCAATATAACTTTTTGTAGTTCTAAGAATACTCTACAGTAAATTCTAGCATGAAATTTAATCCTACAAGAAATCATATTATTTTATAAAAAGAATAAAATCTTAATCATTATTAAATACAATTCAAACATATAGAATATAGTTGTTAAAATGATCTTTAGCTTTAGCTTATATGTTGTATTTCTATTAGTTGTATGAATGGTATATTTTAAAAGAATACTCAGTGTTAAATATAGATCATATCTTATTATCTAAGATTCAGTAAGGTATCTCAGTAATCCAAATATATTGATTAGCATGTTATTTAAGAACATAGAAAATAGATTGAAATGATTTTTGACTTCAACTTATATACTAGATCTCTATTAGCCACACTAGTTACATATTTTGAAATAGGACTTGGGAGAACTTAGAGGGTTAGGGCACTAAAAAGTAACAAAATATATCATTACCAACATCAGAAGTATTATAACTTAAAACCAAGGGTTTAGTTAGAAAAAAAAACTGATATTGCTTAGTATAAAAGCACTTGGTAAGGTTCTTAGTATAGGTGTGTCTACTTTATATATCTTTGGTATACAGTCTGTATATACTTATATAC
>Ga0157368_1001250_pt1 | contig 10884 bp, 12 predicted proteins | sample AttbisABBM3_FD_113146 | JGI IMG/M metagenome (GOLD analysis project Ga0157368, IMG submission 113146) | Fungus gardens microbial communities from leaf cutter ant in Botucatu, State of São Paulo, Brazil - Atta bisphaerica ABBM3 | ecosystem: Host-associated > Fungi > Mycelium > Unclassified ...
ATGCTATAAACATGTATCTTGACATTATTTTTCCAGTTCCTTCTTTTAAGTTCTAGGCCTATGATATCATGTAATGTGACACATTAAGTGACTGCAGTCACATGCCTCTTATTGTCCAAGAAATCAAAGAAAAAGAAAAAAAAAGAAAAAGGGATATCAAAGAAAATAGATAAAAAGAAAAGAAAAGAAAAATAAGATATGAGGGTTCAAGTGTACCATGACATGTAACCCTTTCCATAGGTACTTATTGTAAAATAAATAATAAGGAAAATAAAAAACTAATTCAAAACAATAATTAGTTACAGCCAAGATAGCTCATAATATAGGCATGTACAAAGAAATGAGTCCTCTTATAACATTATTATCACTCTGTTCATAGATAAATGTTTTCACTTGATTCATACTGTTCTACTGTGACAATCATGTGCTTTTGCTTGAAGTGTGAACTGCACAACAAGATGTGAATATTAATACTTCATTGACACATTATCTATTATACTTTCTATATTTAACTGGTGGGATGGGTGAGCATTTCATTTCCAAGAGAGGTTCTATATTTGTATATCACAACATGCTAAGAGGTGGGCAGGCTACATAGTAGTAAACCACTGACTACGCTCAGGCTCCTAGGGTGAACTGCTGTACATATTCTACACGGGGTACGAATATAGTGGGTGTATGTGAGCTTGAGAAAATATTACAGCATCATCTGAGATAACATATCCCAGCTTCCCGATTCTCTTGTATGTGGAAACGGCCACTCAACCACTCTCATACACAGATATATTTTTTGCGCACAATTTTTCTCTGACACCTCGCGAGTTCGGGGTAGGAAAAAGTCGGTGCAGATATCCCCGAAAATTCCCGAAATCATGTGACCTCGGGTCCCAAGCCATGAAGTAAAATCCGTGGATTTTACGACACAACTCCTCTGTAAAATGGCGACGGATTACTCTAATGTCAAAGTTTATACTGTCAATGGAGCGACTGCAGGATCATCATCGTCTCTTCCGGATTGGTTAACTCATAAAAGGGCAGCAGCGGGAAGGGGCAAACGAGCGGTACGAGAGCAAGTGAAAGGAAATATAGAGCTCATTCAAGGCTTCGACTTTCCTGAAGCCAGTAATCGGATTAAAACTACACGAGATGGACACCATGTTATCGCAACGGGAACTTACAAACCTCGTATCAGGGTTTGGGACCTAGATCAATTAACGCTCAAGTTCGAGCGACACTCTGACGCTGAAAACGTTGATTTTGTTGTGCGTGAGTTGTTTCTACTCGCTCCTCAGATTGTCATACTATGCACGTACCTTACTGAAATTGAGAAATATCTAGTGTCTATCTGACGACTGGACAAAGTCAATACACCTACAAAACGACCGAAGTGTCGAACTCCATACCCAAGGCGGCTTCCATTATCGTACACGAATACCTCGTTTTGGTCGTTCACTGGCCTATCATTTCCCATCTTGTGACACCTACCTCTCTGCCTCCGGGAACGAGATATATCGATTAAATCTCGAACAAGGGCGGTTCCTGAAACCACTTCTGCTGGAAGCTGGCGAAAATGATGGAAGGATACTTGGTGTAAATGTCATCGACATTAACCCTGTCCATCAGCTCCTTGGCTTTGGCATTGATGGGAACGGGACTACACAGTTTTGGGATCCACGTTCACGAGTAAGTGTGGGGACCTTGCGGCTACCTCATCATAGACTTCTATCATCTACAAGACAAGGTTCAGGTGAGGGGCTGGGAGTCACAGCCATTGCGTCGAGGACAGATGGTCTATCTTATGCTATCGGGACGAGCACAGGACATACCTTACTTTACGATATTCGTGCTACTCTTTCATATGCCCTCAAGGACCAGGGCTATGGACTGCCTATCAAAAAGGTCATTTGGATAGAAGGTGGTAGCAGAATGGCAGGAGATGGAATGGTACTTAGTGCAGACAAAAAAGTGGTGAAAATTTGGGACCGAAATTCAGTGCATATCCATTCTACTCTCTTGATATCTCATCCTCACTATCTCAATAGCCCTCAAATAACTTTGTGTCAATCACGCCTGCCAATGATCTGAATGACATCCACCACATCCCTGGCAGTGGCCTTTTAATGACGGCAAATGAAGGCATCCAAATGGCAACATACCATATACCTCAACTCGGACCTGCACCGCGGTGGGCCAGCTTCCTTGAAAACATCACCGAAGAGATGGAAGATCAGGCAACACGTTCTGTATATGAGGACTACAAATTCGTTGAACGCGACGAACTCAGAAGGTATGTCATCCTTCATGGCTTGATTAGCATTATTGTTGAAGTTGTCATTTCCTCACGGTCAGACTGGGCTTGGATCACCTTGTTGGAACACCCATGCTCAAATCTTATATGCATGGTTACTTCATCTCTCTCAAACTCTACGACGCAGCGCGTGTCATTGTCAATCCCTTTGCTTACGCCGAGCATCGGGAAAAACTCGTTCGCGAGAAGATGGAGAAAATGGCCGAGACCCGTATTCGCAGCAAGAAAGACGCCGGCGTCAAAGTCAACAAAGCACTCGCCGAAAAAATTCTCAAAGAGGAAGAAAGGGCGAAAAAGCGCGAAGAGAGGAGGAAGGCGAAGAAAGCTGCCGCTGAAGATGGAGAGGACGTGAATATGGAAGACATGGGGGAAGAGAGTACTACTAAGAAACCGTCATTACTTAGTGATCCTCGTTTCACTAAAGTATTCGAGGATCCCGAGTTTGCGATCGATGAGAACAGTAGGGAGTACGCTCTACTCAATCCCTCGAGCGTTGCCCAGAGAAGAACAAAGACGGCAGTTGAGGATGAAGAAGACGAGAGCGACAAGATGTCGTCGGATGGTCTTGGCAATAGTGATAGTGAAAATGGTAACAATAACGACGGTAATACCTCTTCGGAGGATAGCAGCGATGCTGGTGGTATGTTGAACTTTTGACCATCGATTTGTCGTCTTTAATCACCGTATTGTTAGAACTACAACCTCGTGTCTATGTCCCTTGGAAGAAAAATGAACGTGAACGTCAAAACCCACGCGTTCGTGTACCAAATGTTAACCTAGTGCCTATGAGCACCCAAGGGGCCCGAGGAGTTGACAAAAATGCCTCATTCGGTGAACACTTATTCAATTCGACACTGAGGTACAAGAATATTCGTTCCGAGGAGATCGTACGGCAAACCGAAGATGGTGGCATGGAAATTACCTGGACGCCTTCAGCTTCTACCGCCATCGATGACAATTCGAGCAAAAAGAGGAAATCTAAGGATTCAAAAAGGAGGGGCGGCGAGTCCTTCGGTGCTGGTATGGAACGAGGCGGTACAGACGAAGTCGAGATCAAAGAAACGGAGAAAAAGGGGAGGACTCAAAGAAGAAGAGGTATCAGGAGTGGAAGCAAAAACTTTTTTAGGAACTTAGGAACTTGATGTCGAAGTGTTGGATATATGTACATCTTGTAATCATCTCCTAGTGTACATCTCCTGTAATCAATCTTGCGTGGCCTTGATAACGACTTTGACAGCCTCCCTACTATTCATTTTGTCCAGTGCTTTCTGGAAGTCTTTGATGGGGTAAACGTCAGTTACCTGATGACAGAATGTCAGTCCAACCCTGAACTTGGACCTATGAATAAACTTACAATACCCTTAACATTCAGTTTACCGCTGTCAAGATAGGCAAGGGCTCGAGGAAAGGCAGCTTTTTGTGCTAGAGACCCAATGATCTGATAAGTAGAAAACCTCTATCATCGGGACTTGCAGATGATAACAAGGGGTAAGCACGTACCCTAATCTCATCTCCGAAAATCTTAGCAGGTGACCAATGAACCATAGCGGACCTAGCATAGACGCCATAGATCATCAAAGTACCTCCCCTACGAACATAGTGAATTGCGTTGCTTGCAACCTTTTCTGATCCGGTCGCTTCAACCTAGAAGGATTAGGTAAATTTCCCGTCAACACAAGGAAAAACGGATGGGATTGGACTACGATAGCGAAGGTTTACATACAACGATGTCAAACCCAAATGGGTAATCTTCCTTGATCTGTGTCCACTGTGGATCTGGATTCTCTCGGTCTAATTCAATGACAACATCACTGGCATTGATATCCTTCGCAACCTGGGTTTTGATGCCTTTGTTGGCTGCGATAACGACTTTGGAGGCTCCGTTTAGCTTGAGGAGTTGTGAGAGTATCAGACCTACATAATATTGTTTTCAGGAGCGAAGGAAGGAAGAGAAAGGGATGACGGTCTACCTGTAGGCCCAGCACCGAGGATGAGAACTTCAGCACCAGGTGGAGCTTGGAGTCTTTCTACACCATGAATCGCACAAGCAGTGGGTTCTGTCAAAGTAGCGTCGATATCGGTTAGATTGTGAATCTTGAAGACTTTGCGAGCACAACTGCAAGCCAAGTTGAGAATTGCATCTTTTGATGGTACAAGGTATAAGTTCAACTGACGACACCACGTATTCTGCAAAACCTCCAGGGAGTGTTACACCCAAGCCGTCGAAATTTAGGCACATGATTTGGTTTCCGCGAAGACAGAAAAAACAGTGACCACATTCCTGGAGGCATTCACATAATATTGGTGAGTAGTGTCGCGATATGAGATAGATAACTGTACCAAGATAGTAGGGTCTATCACCACACGATCACCTACTGCCACGTTGGTCACATCGGTGCCGATTTTTGATACAACGCCTACGATTTCATGGCCGGGTATAAGCTGACGAATGAAGTTGAGTTATCCCTCCCTATCATATCACATATGTGATCTCAAAGCTCACAGGAAACTTAGCTAGGAAATCGCCCTTGAAATCAGATCAGTCATGAATCTGAGAAAAGCCATGCACAAACCTCAGCAACATGATGGTCGGTGCCACAGACACCAGTATATGTTACTGATCAGGACGTTTAGAATGGTCATGTATACTTTAGTAGCATTCAAGATTCCGATCAGCGAGTGCGGAGTACCTTTAATGAGAACTTGATCAGGGTCTGTCAGTTGTGGAATATTAGTGTGTATAATTTCTAGTTGATGTGGCTATATGTGGCGTTGGAGTGAGGGGTCTTATAGTGACACAGGGACCTACTGCATGCCAATAAGCAGCTTTCATGATCAAGACAAGAAAGGAGTAAGATTCTAAATTGGTCCTGGCACGTCACGTTTTTCGGAATTTCTATTCCGCAACAAGTAGATGCAGATCTACAAGACCCGACGCCGGGATACATCAGCTAAAAGCAAATAGCCAAAGGGAGGCAGTTCACTAGTAAGTTCACTAGTAAATGGGTAAAGTAGGGATGTGTTCGAAGGTGTTACTGCAACAGTAGGAAGAAGGAATAAATGACATGGTACATTCACTGTGGTTGAATGGGTGATGTAGGTGGCTCGTCCTCATGTCCCTCCTCGAGGTAACTGGGTATGATATCGATAGTTAGATTGTGCTGGGCAGGGGGCATGCTCGACCCGGTGTAAATGCCCGATCTAGTCAAGAATTCTGAATGGTTTGATATGGATAACCAAGGCACGCAACTGGCGAAGGCCCGAATGAGTCAAAAATTAATTAATTCCTTCTAGCCGACTCGAACGACTGACCTCGTCATTACTAGTGACGCGCTCTACCAACTGAGCTAAGAAGGAAACATTCTACCTATCTAGGAAAGATAGAACATGTTGATATGATAAGATATTACTTCGCGGCCTTCGGTTAATCATCGTTCCACCCTCTATATCGTCAAAAAATGGCTGAGCGCCTTGCGAGGATGGTCGCACGACTACAAAATTTACCGTCAATATCTCTCCCAACAGACTACCCACGACCAACTGGAGGCACCAGGCTTATCGAGGCTGCTTATGTCGCTGACTTATCCAGCCAGACTACCACTAGTTTGATGAGACTGGCCTTGTACACTGAGGATGAGGATGGCAACGAGGAAGACGAAACTCAGATCCAGCAGCCATCGGCGTTTCATTTGCTACTCGCTGCTTTTGTAATCCTCCTTCACCGATATACTGGAGATACTGATATCGTGATTGGATCATCGTCTGCGACCATCCGCGAGCCTTTAGTCCTCCGTCTCGCTGTTGATCCCTCGGATCCATTCTGGGCGATTGTTCGGCGCGTGCAACAGGTAGAAAGTGAGGCTGAAGCCAACGCAGTACCGTTTGAAAAACTGACGCGTGCTCTGAGCAAGGATGGATTGGAGTCCCCTATTTTCCGCGTGCGATTTTTTGACGAAACTGATGAACCTAAGGACAACTTCATCCGCACGACCAATCTCACCTCAGACTTGACCATATTTGTTACACGGCCCCCTGCCACTTCAAGAACTTCTCTCGCTCCTCATATTTCCCTCAGAATTATCTATAACTCCCTTCTTTTCTCTCAGACACGCATCTCCTATATCATCGAACAGTTGTCTGTGCTTCTTCGCAAGGTCTCGTCTAATCCTCTCGCCACCGTTGGATCTGTTCCTCTCCTCACACCTTCCCAAAAACCCATTCTTCCTGTACCCACCGCTGACCTTGACTGGTGTGGATGGAAGGGCGCCATCACCAATATCTTTTCTTACAATGCTCGTACGAATCCTGATCTGCCGTGTGTGATTCAGGGTGTACCTATGACTTGCCTTGATGATGCTCAAAGCACCATTACCTATACTTACGGTCAGATTAGACGCGCCGCAAATACTCTCGCGCACCATTTCATAGCCGGAGGAGTGAAGAGGGAAGAGGTAGTCATGATTTATGCGCACCGTAGTGTCGATCTTGTTGTTGCTGTCATGGCTGTCCTCAAGGCAGGGGCCACTTTCTCTGTCATCGGTATGGAGTGATCCTGACTCTGACTCAACCAGCCATTGATATCATATAGACCCTGCATATCCTTCAAGTCGTCAAACCATATATCTTCAAGTTGCCCAGCCTCGTGGCCTCGTTGTTTTGAAGGGTGCAGGGAAGATTAGTCCTACAGTCAGAGACTTCCTCTCGACTGAGCTCAAGATCCGCGTTGAGGTGCCTGCACTGGAGATTTTTCCCGATGGAACCATACTCGGAGGTGCTGGCCCTGACAGAGTGGACGTATTAACCCATCAACTCCAGCTTGCAGACGTTGATCCCAACATCATCCTTGGACCTGACAGCGTTGGTACCCTGTCCTTTACCAGCGGGAGTACCGGCATTCCCAAGGGTGTCAAAGGGCGTCACTTTAGTTTGACACACTTCTTCCCGTGGATGGGAGAAAGGTTCGGCCTCAACGAAAATTCCAAGTTCACAATGCTAAGTGGTATCGCTCATGATCCTATTCAACGTGATAGTGAGGCAATTCCTGCGTCAAATTGTCATCAAACTGATGTATGTATATATTGCAGTGTTTACCCCTCTTTTCTTCGGCGCTCAGCTACATGTACCGACCCCTGATGATATTGGGACGCCCGGGCGCCTGGCGGAATGGATGGCCAATAGCGAAGTCACTGTAACCCACCTCACTCCTGCAATGGGTCAATTGCTATCCGCTCAAGCTACACGTCAAATTCCTACCCTTCAAAATGCATTCTTCGTCGGTGACATTCTGACCAAACGAGATTGCCTACGCCTCCAGTCTCTTGCTGCCAACGTTCGCATAATCAACATGTATGGAACGACAGAAACCCAGCGCGCCGTCTCATACTTTGACATTCCTCCTCTTTCTGAGGATTCTAGCTTCCTCACCACTCAAAAGGACATTATGCCTGCCGGTCAAGGTATGATTGATGTCCAACTTCTTGTCGTCAATCGAAACGATAGGAATGTTCCTTGTGCTGTTGGTGAAGTTGGTGAAATATACGTACGATCTGGAGGTTTAGCTGAAGGCTATCTCGATCCAGCTGCTACTGCAGAGAAATTCGTGACAAACTGGTTCTCTTGTGATATTCCTCCCAGACATGACACCATCCTTCATCCAACACATGGCCTTACTGGTCCGGAGTCGTTGTATTGGAAGGGAGTTCGCGATCGCATGTACCGATCTGGAGATCTTGGTCGATATCTCCCTGATGGCACCGTAGAGTGCACAGGTCGTGCAGATGATCAAATCAAAATTCGTGGGTTCAGGATTGAATTAGGTGAAATCGATACCCATCTCAGTCAACACCCCCTGGTTCGCGAGAACGTCACGTTAGTTAGGAGAGATAAAGACGAGGAGAAGATTTTGATCAGTTATTTCGTGCCGCTTGATGGACCGGGATTGGACGGATTTGCTAGTGAAGCGCCCGAAGATGAAGGTGGGCTGGTGGCAGGTATGAAGCGCTACAGGAGACTTATCAAGAATATTCGTGAGTATCTCAAGACCAAGCTACCAAGCTATAGTGTCCCCTCCAGTACGCCACCCTCCCGATATTTTTTTGAAAAAGCTTGAACCGTACTTAAAACAGTTATTGTTCCCCTTCAACATATGCCTCTCAACCCCAATGGCAAGATCGACAAACCAGCTCTTCCCTTCCCAGATACAGCACAGGCATCCCATGTAATGGCTCCCGGCGGCGCTCAAGCAACGGTTAACCCCACAGAACAGAAGATGCAAAGCATCTGGGCAAGCATTTTGCCGAACGCACCCAACCCAATCCCTCTAGACGAAAGCTTCTTCGATTTAGGTGGTCACTCGATCCTCGCCACTCGTCTGATCTTCGAGATACGCAAAGTATTCGTCGTCAATGCTCCTTTGGGCTTAATTTTTGAGCAACCCACTATCGTGGGTTTGGCTGCTGCTGTTGAGGCTCTGAGAAATGCTGACTTAGGTTTGGCCTATGAACCCACGATCATGGCTGCCGGTGCTTCGACTATTGATGGTCAGTTGTTGGGCGCACGAATGAACATTCCGCGAGTAGAGGCATTGGAGAAGCAAAAGCCGGCGCCTCTGGAGTATGGTCAAGATCATACGAGATTGCGAGAGGAAAAATTAAATCCTTCATATCCTTCGCTTCCGTCTGATTTTTACAATCATCCTTTGACAATATTCTTGACTGGTGCGACCGGATTTTTGGGCGCATTCGTGTTGAAAGATTTGCTGGGAAGAAAAGCAAGGGTGAAGAAGGTTATTTGCTTAGTGAGAGGTACTAATCAGGAAAAGGCATTAGAAAGGTTGAGAGAGGGGTCGAGTGATAGGGGGGTTTGGGATGAGAGGTGGGTGAGGGATGGAAGCGTTGAGGTTGTGGTTGGGGATCTGGGGCTGGAGTCATTTGGACTTGGGAAGGAGATATGGGAGAGGGTTGCAGGCGAGGCTGATGTGGTGCTACACAATGGTGCCCTGGTATGTGCTATGAAATTTTTTTTATTGATGTTACCGATCTCTGGCTTGTGATAGGTTCACTGGGTGTATCCCTATGAACGGCTGAGAGCACCCAACGTGATTGCTACGCTCACGGCTCTTGATTTAGCTTCGACTACTAAGCCCAAGGCACTGGTGTTTGTTAGCTCGACGTCGGTTATTGATACTGCACACTATGTCAATCTTTCAGAGACTTTAGCTCAGGGCACCTCGGGATTGAGAGGTATCCCGGAGGCTGACGACCTTGAGGGGGCCAAGGTTCAACTCAAGACAGGATATGGTCAAACTAAGTGGGTTTCTGAGAAGTTGCTGCTTGAAGCTGGGAAGCGGGGACTAGCTGGATATATTGTACGCCCCGGATATGTTGTAGGTGATTCAAAAACAGCCGGTGAGTTCTAGTCGAGTCTGACATGTTCCATACGATTTATTTTTCGTGTCGTTAGTCACAAACACAGACGATTTTATCTGGCGCATGGTTAAGGGGTGCATTCAACTCGGCCTTGTACCCAATATCAATAATACTATCAACATGGTTCCCGTTGACCATGTCGCGCTCTGTACCTCACTTGCTGCTGTATCTCCTCTTCCCAACGCTTCTCTGAGCGTTCTCCATATCCAAGCCTCACCTTTACCGACATTCAATTCTGTGCTTTCTTCCCTTCTCAAGTACGGATTCGCTACAGAGCCTTGCGAGTATCTCGTGTGGCGTCGAAAGCTTGAACAGCACGCCGTGGAGGATAATGCACTTTTCCCGCTCTTACATTTCGTGTTGGATGATTTACCCACGAGTACAAAAGCCCCAGAGTTGGATGATACAAATACGAGGAGGTTGTTGGGGGAGGGGAAATATGAGGAAGAAAAGAGTGTGGATGACGAGCTTATGGGGCTGTATCTTGCTTGGTTAGTTAGTGCTGGATTTTTGCCGTCTCCAAGCTTGGAGGAGTCGGAGAGGAAATTGCCGGAGATTATAAGTGACGGGATTATCAGGGCTGCTGGACGGAGTGGGATTTGACGTGGGATTGTAGATATTTTTATCTATTGGTTTAGCTTCCATCTTGTTTGAAGCAACTATCTTTCCCGGTTGTCGGGGTGGAATGACGATTTACGACCCATTTCCAATAGGGCCTCTTGTTTGCCTCTCTCCAACACACAACACTTAAAGGAAAGTGGCCCAGGGTTATCTAGTTCTTTTTATTTTGTAGACACTTTTACTCCTGCTCAAGTACTTATATTCCTGCTGGTGAAACTACTCATATTTCAGCAGGTAAAAAATTACTTGGTAGAAGTCTGGAAGTTGCACAGAAAAGAATAGAAGGACTTATCTAAGGGTAAGTACAAAAACTTGTCTGGAGAGCAATGTAACTAGATATGGATAATGATCTTTGTCCGACTTGAAGACAGTGGACTTGTTCTATTTCTCTCCTATTATTTAAGTTTCTCTTATTTTTCTATTCCTCTCTATTCTTTTTTTATTTTGGACATAGTAAAAGTAATGTGACATCACAATTGTCACAAGTATGTCACACATGTCACAGTCACAATGCCATATAACATATAG
>Ga0157368_1001252_pt1 | contig 10864 bp, 11 predicted proteins | sample AttbisABBM3_FD_113146 | JGI IMG/M metagenome (GOLD analysis project Ga0157368, IMG submission 113146) | Fungus gardens microbial communities from leaf cutter ant in Botucatu, State of São Paulo, Brazil - Atta bisphaerica ABBM3 | ecosystem: Host-associated > Fungi > Mycelium > Unclassified ...
ATCTTCCAGATCCTTCTACTACATTCTATGCATATGATGTTATATCATGTGACATGTCATGTGACTGCAATGTCACATGCCTCTTCATTGTCACTAAAAATAAAAAAGAAAAGAAATATAAAATCAAGAAAAATAGATAAAAGAAAAAGAAAAATGTTAGTGTCTAAAGCGTTCCATAACAATCAGGCTATGGACCTGGAGTCTTGGGATGGCAAATTCCATGCAGTCTCCTTGCACAGATCCATGGAATACTTGGCATCTGATATTAAAAACATCAAAGATTCCCTTCATAGAATGGGGAGATACATCAAAGATAAATCTATTATTGATAGTAACATTAATAGCATTGGCAAAGTGGTATGGGAATTCCTCTCTGCTGTCTATGACTCACACTGGGACAGTTCTTATATGAATGACTCCAAGACGTCATTCAGAAACAAAATAAAATCCAAATTTAACCCACAGACCCCCAAAGCTCTGGTCAATAACAAGAGTAAGGAGACTGTTAAACCTATTTACATCTCTCCACTTCCTCCACCCATCCCAGCAAAGATATCCAAGGAAGTCAATGAGATTTCCAAATTTTTCAAGAAGAGTGATAACTTTCAAAAGAAGTCATATGCCCAGGCCTCTTCTAAACCCCAAAATCCCAACACAATAATGAACACTCTCAAGATCAAAGAGATATTCCCAAAACTACAAAATCAACCAAGTCCAAAAGATCATTAACAGTGGTGAGAGCAAATCCAAGCCTCACATTAATATGACCACTAAGGACCCTTCTCACCAACAGATCATTGTTCCCATGAACAAGGAAGCAGCTTATACATCAAGGATGTGAACTCTCACATCAACAGCATTAACCATGCACTTAAATCCATTAAGTCAAATATTCTAGCTGACTTCATACATATTGATAACAAAAGAATCATCACTTCTACTAATAACATTGCTTCTCTCTCTGATTTACAGAAAATCAAGAAATGCATCAAGAATTCACTTCTTAATGATGGTGATCAAGTCTCCTTCCCTAGACTCCCCCAATTGAAATCCTACCTTAAGATTGTAGGAATTCTGTTCTTAAACGGACAATTGAACATATGCATCTTGCCTGAAGACATCAAGAAAATTCTCAAGAATAACCACATCTTTAATGATATCATCCTTGCCTCTAGGCCCAGAGTCATCAAAGTCTCACCAAAATCTAACATGGCCATCATCTGGATTGACATCTGGGATACTCAAAATGGTTCCAAGGCCAAAACTATCATCAATTGATGTTTCAATGTGGGAAGTTTTATTGCTACAGTATGTGGTGCTAATATGAACCCAGATGTCCTGCAGTGTAAGAACTGTTGGAAGTAGAGACATACAGCAGGTGTTTGTCACATCCAGGGGGCCAAGTGTGTCAAGTGCAATGGGTCTCACCAAACAGTCCACCACCAGCATTATGTATGGTGCTACAAAGCTAACAAAAAAATAATCTCCCTAGACTAGAGATGAAGAAAGGTGATCCATGCCCCCACACATTCAAATGCTTGAACTGCAAAGGCAACCACCAATCCAACTCAAATGAATGCCCATTCTGGAAGCACAGATTCAACAAAGAGTGGCATTTTAAAGAATACATCAAAATTTGGGATAACTGGAAAAACTCAACTTGTTCAGCTGTGAACAGTAACACAATATGATTGTGAAGGACTTGAAGATCTTCTCTCAAAAAATTCGAAAGAATAACTTCATTATCAACACCATACTCAAAGTCAATCACAACTTTGATGTTATCTTCATCCAAGAGCCATCTTGGACAACTATTAGGTCTATTCCCAGCTCTAAGAACTGTAAAGGCATTCCTTTGGTAGGCATTCCCAACCACTCAAACTAGCTTACCTTTGCTAGAGAATCCAATTCAGTGAATGACTCCCCTAAAGTTATCATATATGTAAACATCAGAATCTCATCTCTTTGATTTTCACTTTGCAAAGACATTATTAATCACAAGGATATTCTTCTTGTTTCCTTCTTTAACAATAACAACAATTTTTGGATCATGAACATTTACTCTGATTCTTCTCACTCTGCCTTAAAGTATCTCAAGGATTTTGAGGCAAACATTCAAAACCTTCTCATCATGACTGGCAATTTTAATATTTGAGATAGTATTTGGGACCCATCTTTTCCTCATCACTCTTTCATTAGTAACAATCTTATTATCATAGCAGATTCATTTAACTTAGTTTTGTCAGTTCCCACTAACTCTGTCCCTACTAGATATTCAGACACTGCTGGCAAGTTGAACTCAGTCACCGACTTAATGTTCCTGCAAAGTGGTTTGACTGAACTCAACAGCCACTCAATCTATTCTGATTGGTGTCTCACCTCTAACTATGCCCTCCTCACTGTTTCTATCCCTATCATGGAAGAAAACGTTAATTTATCCAAGTTCTCTATTGTGAAAAACAGTGAAGAGAAAGCATCGTTCATCAAGGATGTCTCATCCATTATCAAGAATCTAGACATCTCTAACTTATCCATCATCAACAAACTAAAAGATATAGTCAACACACTCGCTTTAAATATTGAACATGCATGGAATAAGAATTTGAAGCTAGTCAATATCACAAGACATTCCAAGAGCTGGTGGATTGAGGAATGTAATCGATTCCTAGGGAATTATAGGACATCTAGAAGCCTTGAAGACTGGAAGACATTTAAGAAAATGGTCAAAAATACCAAGTAGTCCTTCTTTGATCTCAAAATCCAAGAAATCACCAACAAAAGACAAGGACCTTGGGAACTTATGAGCTGGGTCAATAAACACAAGTTACCAGCCATTGAGGCTATCAAGTATAATGACCAACTGTGTCTAACCATCAATGACCTATTGAATGCACTCCACTCAACATTCAACACTGCTCTCTATCATCAAGTCAACATCAACATCCTTGATAAAGTCACTGACAAGTCACCCTTCTCATGGACCCCGTTTTCCAAAGAAGAATTCAAGAGTGCCATTACTAACTGCAATAACTCCTCTACACTAGGACTGGATAAGTTGTCATAGAGTCACCTCAAAACCATTCTCAAAGATGATGGCTATTTAAGCAATATCATCAGCATCACTAATGCTTGTATTGATTTAGGATTCTGGCCATCTCATTTCAAAAGATCTATGACAATAGTCATTCCCAAGCCTAATAAGCAATCATATGACTCCCTTAAATCATTTAGGCTGATCATCCTACTCAATACGTTGGGCAAATTGATCAAAAAAGTCATTGGCAAAAGACTTCAATTCCTTACCATGTCAAACAATTTCATTTATCCAAATCAACTAGGGGGTTTGAAATTCAAATCTACAACAGATGTGGGTATGGTCCTCACACACATTATTCAGTCTAGTTGGGTTAAGAATCTGTCAACAAGTACACTTGCTTTTGATATCATGCAGTTCTTTCTGTCCCTAAACCATTGCCTCCTTACTTTCATTCTAAAGAAAGTAGGGTCCAACAACCATATCGTCTCATTCTTTGCTAACTATCTCATGGACAAAAAGATGAACTATTCCTGGAACAATTTCACTTCCCCTTTATTTGATGTTAATGTTGGTGTTGGCCAAGACTCCATACTCTCTCCTATTCTATCAGCACTTTATCTTTCTTTACTTCTCTACATTTTAGAAAAATGTTTAAAAAATCTCAAAATCCCCATCTCTATCATTTTGTTTGTTGATGATGGACTCTTCATTTCCCAGAGCAAATTACTCTACATGTCTAACTGCCACCTTTTTTGTAGTTACAATGTTATTTCAAATTTGCTCAAAAAGTTTGGTCTCATAGTAGAGCATTCCAAAACTGAAGTATTTCATTTTAACAGATCTCAAGGCATCTTCAACCCTCCTCCCCTCAACCTTTCCTCTATTGGAGGTACCATCCTATGACCCAAAAACACATAGAAATACTTGGGCTTCATATTTGACAGAAAGCTATCATTTTATCAACATGTCGACTTTTACTCCAACAAAGCAATGTCTATGGTCAAGTGTATGAAGATTCCCAGTAATTCAAATTGAGGCATCAATCCAACACAAAAATGCCTTCTCTATAGGACTTGTGTTCTCCCCATTGTGCTATATGGATTTCAGATATGGTTCTACAATCATGCTCCCATGTTATATCATTTGAAAATACTAGGGAAAATGCAAAGAAAAGCCACCATATGGATCTTGGAAGCTTTCAAAACCTCTTTGTTGTTCAGTATTGAAGCCATTGCAGGACCTATACCCATTAAACTCCATTTCCAGAAGCTTAGTAGAAGATTGCAACTATGAGCATACATGCTTCCTCCTAACCACCTCATCCATTCACTCATGAAGTTGCCCCATAGTGTATCCACATCTCAACATCCTGCCTCACTTGACTCCCTCACTAGATGTCAGTATTCCCTTATCAAAAGACACTTAGTAGATATGGACAACAGGTTTAATGAAAATTTCCCTTCTTTTACTCCTCTTTATTCTGAACTTTTTTCTGGTCATAGAGTTATTGACAATTTCTCAAATCAATTAGTATTTAATCTACATAGCAAACAGAATGGTGATAAAACCCACACTCAACAACTTGACAACATAATCATCGAGTTGTCAGACTTTCTCTCTACCACTATCATTGTCACAGATGCCAGCATCAAAAATAACATTGCTATATTTATATTGCATATGCACACATACAATAACCCCACTACCAAGACTGTCCATCATGTGGTTCACATCACTAGTACCGAAGTGGAGCTCTTTGCTATTAGGTGCAGTATTAACCAAGCCTCGAATTGTGATAGCATTTCCAAGATCATCATCATCACCAACTCTATTTATGCAGCCAAGAAAATCTTTGACCCCTCTTTACATCCCTTCCAAGTTCATTCAGTAGCCATACTTACTGAACTTTGAAAGTTTTTCTTACAACATCAAGACAATTCCATCGAATTCTGGGAATGCCCTAGCCATCTCAATTGGTCTTCTCACAAAATGGTTGACAAAGAATCAAAGGCCTTCAATTCTTCTCTATTATTTCCTTGCAAAACATCTTGGGACTTTAGCAAGAAAAGAGAATGTGATGACATTCCAAGTGTTAAACCTCAAGAGAAAACAATTCCTTGACTTGTTTGATGATGACAACAATATCATTGAACCATCCTACACCAAAGGAGGGTCTTGGCTCAAAGTCTTTGGCCATTCAAATTCTCTGTGTGTATGTGCTTCAAGAGCAATAACCAATCATGCTCTAACTAGCAAGTATAGACTTAGATTCTTTTCTAGGGAGGAGTTTAAATGTTTATGCAAATTATATCCCATTGAATCAAGACATCACATTCTTCATAAGTGTGATAGATTTAATGGATACTAGAATCCAAGAAGAGACTCCTTAGGCCACTTTGTCATGTTCTTGGTAGCCAACCTGAGTGCATTTGCATTTACTGACAATTTTCCTTTATCAGTCATGAATAGTCATCATAATTAATTATATATTTTTTCTCTAGTCTAGTTTTGATTTGTTCTTTATCTCTTTTCTTTTTCTTCCTGTTTACTTCTTCATATTAGTCTGCTTTCTTTGTATATAGTTATAATGTAGTTACTACAGCCTGTCCTCATGCTTCATGTAATAAATTGTTGGAATAAAAAGAAATGTGGTCTATGTACATACTATATCTAACCTACTCTAAAGTTCATATACTTTCTATAAGATCAGTATACTATTACTATGCTATATAACATTATCTATTTTAGAACCTTTTATATTCTTCTTTGTGATATGTGATTGTGTGACATGTGACTGTGACATAGGTGACCACCCTGGGACAGATGTCACACTTTGTGACTTATATGACCATCATGCATGATATTACATTATACTTTTTGCCTATATCTAAAATAAAAAAAAAGAAAAGAGAACAAGAAAATAAAATAAGAAAATAAAATAAAATGGAAAATAAAATAAAACCAAGTCTCATATTTACAACTCTGACAGGAGGATTGTTGTATCTAGTCTAACTTATTGTATAGTCATATTTTAGAAAGAAAAGTTTATATGTACTTAGTATAAGTATAGTATAGTCTAAGTTGATTATTAGACTAAAGAATAGTACATAGTAGCTAACATTCTTATGTGTCACACATGTCACATGTCACATGACATTGTCACAGTAATGATCACATAATCACATGGTCACTGGAAACATAGTAGAAGATTCAAGAACAATAATATCATACAATATACATAACATATGTTGACTTATGGCTAATACATGGTCATTTAGAGTAGGCTAAAGAAGTAGAGCACAGACCATCTGAGTTCTCTTGTGTTAACTCAATATAAGGTTCTTCTTATTAACTAATTCTAAGATTTTTGAATTGTAACAATTATGTAGCTATGACTATGGAATATGTAATATAATGTTATGTTGTGTGATAGTTTGTAATAGTCATATATGATATTATGCTAACCCCTAACCCTAAATTAAAAATAGAAAAATAAGATAGAAAAATAAAATAAAAAAATAAAATAAAAATAAATAGAGTTTATTATCTTTAATTCTAATATAATTGGCAACTTTATATTATCTAAATATACAAAATGTAAGTATTAGAGTGACCTTCAGCTTCAGCTTATATACTCTACCTTTACTAGTCATATAAATTACATATGTCACAAACTTTATTCAGCTTGTATCTTCACAACCAGTAGACCGATTTTCACAAATTAAGTTGTGCTGTAAAGCCCCAAATGAGGGCTATCTGCACATATGTGGGATGTACAAAAGTAACAACAAACAACTGAGATATCAAGTTATCAGTAACTGTAAGATCTTTGTTTGCTAATATCTCATGAACAACTTGACAAATTTGTATGATCAAACTTGCATTGGAAAGTGCTCATCAAACAGTTTTCAATGATATATAATATATTACATAGGGATAAGTATTCATAGAGATACAAGCATGTCAATGTAGTAATATAATTAGTTACCTTCTAAAATTAGCCTGACAGCTGCTATCAGGTACAAGTTTTGATTATGTGATGGCAACAGCTTGTGCACAGACCATCACTCTTTTGTATATATACTTCTATGTCTGAAGATTAGATCTTAGACTTAACAACATCAATTTACATTAATTATCATTAATTTTTATCCTTTATTATCTGTATTGACCCTAATTATCATTGTCATCATTATTGAACTTCTGAATCACTCCTAAAACTCTGAGAGTACACCCAAGGTTCAGATATCACAAATAAGTGAGTAGTTCATTTTGTGATAGTATATTTCAAAAGAGAGAGATACTTAGAATATCTAGTAGACTTGTTCACTAGAAAGTGAGAAGATATATTATTGTTAATACTGGAAAATAGTGCTAGTTTTTGTCAATTTTCAGAATAAAGACCTAGAGTAGTTATTTAGAAATAGAGACTATTAAGTGAGTTATCTGTTATGATCTTAAGTCCAAAGACTTAAATAAAAACTAGTCTATTAGTCTATACTACAGTACTATTAGCCTACTTTAAAGGGTTATATGTTATCCTTAAGGTCAATATATATCAAACATATTGTAATAATATCATTCTTTCTTGAACCTTTTATCTTTCTTTTTTATTGTGACATGTGATCATGTGACTTTTGTGACTGTGACAGCTTTGTATGATATCAAGTCATACCATATGACAATTTGTAACAGTGATAGTGATATCATGCTAGACTCTAACCTTAAGTCAAAAATGAAAAATAAGATGAGAAAATAAAATAAAGTCTATTGTTCATAACTCTAACATCACTCCCTCTTCAAGGTTTCTCCCCTGGAGAAACTGACTTCCATCTTTGCCAGTTCTTCTCCAACTTCTTTAAATACTTATTCTTGAATTTTCCATCATCCTATCTAAACAATATTTTTACAGTATACTTCCTTAATAACTCACTCTTCCTAAACTCCTCTATATTTGAATTCAATTTCACTTTCCACACTTTATTCAGCTCCTCCTATCACCTAATCTCTACTTCTATTCTTTTTTCAAACTTGTTTATTAATTCTTTTGTATTTTTTAAGTCCTTCTCTTTTTCCTATATATCATTCTCTGCAGTAAACCTCTTCCAATGCACTAAGTACTTCATCACTCCCCTCACTTTTCTTTTATTCAGTATCTTTTCTATCTTCCATTCTTCTACTTCATTTACTTCTACTGGTTTCAGTTTCTCTATTCTCTGCCTTTTCACTGGTTTCCTATATTTTACAATTCTGCTAATGTTCACCACTGAGTGGATTCTCATAGAGGCCAGTAGCTTCAACTTTACTACATTCTTTAACACTACTTCTTCCACTACATAAAGTTCTATGTATCTCTCCATTAACTTTTTTACTGGTCTTTCTTTGAATACCAAGTTTTTTATACTTAACATTACTTTATCTCCTTTCTTCCACCCTTTCACTTTTCTTTATCCCCTATCTGTTTGTCTCTTCATTTCTTCCTGTATCTTCCTCAATACTGCTTCTGCTTTCTCTTGTATTCTTCTCATTCTCTCTACAAACTCTGTTGCTTTTTCTATCTTTTCTTTTCTCCTAATATCTATTCCCATTCTTAACTCTCTTCCATAATTTTCCATAAAAGATTATACTTTCATTACTAAATGAATCTTGTTGTTTACTGTAAACTCTACTGTCACTAACTACTCTAGCTAATCTTTTTGTCTATACTCTGTAAAGAACCTCAAGTACTATTCCAACTCTTGGTTCATTTATTCCATCTGCCTATCTATTTGTGGATGGAACACTGTCAACAACCTTGTTTTTATTCCCAGTATCTTATTCAATTCCTTCATCAACTCTGCTGCAAACTATGGTTCTCTATTACTTATCACACTCTCTGGTAACCTGTGTAGTTTCTACATGTTATTCTTAAATAATCTTGCTAAACCCTCTGCTGATATTCCTTCTATAGTTGCTATAAAATGTGCTATTTTTGACAACCAATCATACACCACCAAAATCACATCCTTTCCTACTACCAATGGTAACTTAGTAATAAAGTCCACTATTAAGTGTGGTTATGCTTTCTCCAGTATCTCATTTGTCATTAACTTTTCTATTGGTACCTCTATTCTATTTTTATCCTCTGAAATAAATCACATCCTTTGTAACTTCTGGCTACCAGTAATTTCTTGTAACTAACTCCATCATCTTCTATCTTCCCTATGTCCTGCTACTGGCACATCATGATGTAACTGGATTATCTTTATCCTCAATTTCTCATTCTTTGGGATATATACTTTTCCTTCTTTCAACACTAAATCTCCTTCTATTTCCCATTCATTACCTCTCAAATCTCTCACTCCTACCTTTTTCATCTCTTTCATTACTTTTACCACCTCTTTATCTTTCTCTCTAGTTCTTTTTCTTTATTACTTCTGTCATTCTTCATACCCACTCTTCTTTTATCAACTTTTGATTTTCATTATCATTCTCTGCCTCAATTTTCTAATCTAGTCTCCTGCTTAATCTATTTATCTTTCCTATTTTTATTTCTGGAACATATTTCAAAGTAAAATTGAATCTTGACAAATATAATATCAAACAGGCTTGTCTCCTATTCAATTTTTATACTTTCATGAAATATTCTAAGTTTTTATGATTTGTCCAGATCTCAAACTTAAATTTAACAAATATCTCCAATTTTGAAATCCTCTGATTATCACCAATGTCTTCTTATCATGAATCTTATAATTTCTCTCAGTTTTATTAAGAGATTTTGAGAGATATGCCACTGATCCCCACCATCCATCACTACACTCTATTGACAATACTTCTTCTATAGCATAATCTAATACATCCATCTCCATCCTCATCTTCCTATCTAAGTCTGGTGTTACCAGTATTGGTTCTGTTGTGAACCTTTTCTTCAATGTCTCAAATGACTTTTCTTATCTAATCCTTTACTCTCATTTCTATTCCTTCTTTGTCAACTTATGCAACAGCCTCACTATCTTTGCAAACTCTTTCACAAATCTCCTATAGTAGTTTGCCAGCCCTAAGAACTTTTGTATGTCCTTAACTGACTTTGGAACTAGCCAATCTAATACTGTTTTCACTTTTTCTTTTTCTATCTTTATCCTTTCTGGTCTGATTACAACTCCTAAGAAATCTATCTCTCTCACTTTCCATCTACATTTCTCTGGTTTTATATACAAATCATTTTCCTTCATTCTTCTTAATATTTCTTCTACTAGTTTATCATATCCCATCTCACTTTCTGTTCTCACCATTCTATTATCTATAAAACTTCTTATCTTTTCTGTATTAATCAAATCTCTCAGCAACTTATTCATTATAGCCTAGAATGTTGTGGCAACCACTAGACACAAAGTCCAATAGCTACACAAGTGAGTAAAGCTCTCAGTAGGCAATCAAGTGGGGAAAATCACAAGAGAACTCGACAAGGAGTCTTTGCTGAATTAGAGTCTTATATATACAAAACATGCCTGGTCTGTGCTACCAATAATTAAGCCTGCCCTATTGTCTATACTACAACCTCATGTCTACCTCATTTTCTACTCAATATTGTGGCAACCACTAGACACAAAGTCCAATAGCAACACTACAAGTAAATCTCACAGGAGGGATATCTAGTAGGGAACACGAGTTGTATATTCACAAAAGAACTTGACAGAGAACCACAACAGTATTCTACCTACTATTTATATTACTCATCCACTATACGTCTACCTCAAGGCCACCATGCCATATCCATGTGCCCTAACATTATACTCTTTAATCTCTGTCATATATGCATGCACCATGTGTATACCATGAGGAATCCAT
>Ga0157368_1001253_pt1 | contig 10864 bp, 8 predicted proteins | sample AttbisABBM3_FD_113146 | JGI IMG/M metagenome (GOLD analysis project Ga0157368, IMG submission 113146) | Fungus gardens microbial communities from leaf cutter ant in Botucatu, State of São Paulo, Brazil - Atta bisphaerica ABBM3 | ecosystem: Host-associated > Fungi > Mycelium > Unclassified ...
AAAAAGTGATATCTACCAATGTAGTCAAACTGAGACTGTATCAAGATCATTGACGGTGGACTTCATTTTTTATTTTCTCTTTTCACTTTATTTTATTTTTATTTTTATTTTTATTTTTTTTCTATTTTTAGAACAACTCAGGTTAGGGTTTATCAGTCACGCTGTCACATCAGTCACAAGTTGATGGTGTAGTCACAAGACTGATTACGGGACTTAAGAGAATGGAATAGAAGGTTCTGAAATAAAGTGATGTCATACAACATGGACAACACATGTTGACCTCATATTATACACATGGTCATTTAGGGTAGGGTACACAGTAGTGAGCATGGACCATGAGTAGTAGTATATAAGGTAGACTACTTTGTACTAGGAACTCTATTGAGTTCTCTTGTGTTTCTCTAATACAAGAGTTGTTCTTATTTCCAACCCTAAGGAATAAGTTCATAACAGACTGCTAACTTTAATAAGGATTCACCTAGTAGTAAACATTAGCCAAATAGTGAGATATAAAGAACTAGTGGAGGAACAGAAAGTAGAGAAGGCAGAACAAATAGAAGTAGAAGGAGTTGAAGAGTTGAAAGTAGAAGAAATCCTAAATAAAAGAGAAGTAATAAAGTATCTAGTATATTGGAAAGAATTTACTGCATAGCATGATACATGGGAAAAGGAAAAAAATTTGGAGAATATAAAGGAAGCAATAGTAGAGTTTGAGAGGAGAATAAGTGTAAAAGTAAGAAGACAGAAAAATTTGGATATAATAGAGGAAAATTTCTAGAGAAGTATATGCTTCTAGAAGTTGGTCTGTACATTTCTAATCTACTCTAAAGTTATATTATATGCTAACTTCACATGATCAAAGTCTATCCTCTACAGCAGTATTTACCTATTCTCAACACTGACAAAAGCCCATCTTCTATGGTAGCCTTATTTCTATAACATGTTCTCTGTGGTAATGTTATACTCCATTCTAAATCTACAAGTATATAGTCTTCTATAGCAAAGGTACTCCTATCATACTTGGTCTTCTACAGTAGAGTTCTTCTATTCAACCCCTTTCAGTATTTCATTACTGTCATATCTTATTCCAGCCATTTATTTCATAACCATGGATAATGCTTACTTCCTCATCTACACTTCCTAAACTCTTCTAGTATGGATCATCTTTCTCCATTCTCTCTTAGATGTTCTTGCTGGTCTTTTGCTAAATTCTATGAATTTCTATTCCTGACATTTAAGAATTACTAGTAAACTAGAATAACTCACTTAACAGTCTCTATTCCAGATAACTATCCTAGGTAGTATACCTAGTATATAGACTAGTAGTTTATACTATATTAGCTTTATTCTAAAAATCAACCAAAACTAACATCTTCTTCCAGTGTTGGTAACAATATATCTCTTAATCTTTCAATACCTCCAAATCTTTAGATTTCCCAAGTTCTTTTTCAAAATATGTGATCTGTGTGATTTATAGAGGTACAGCATATAAGCTAAAGCCAAAGGTCACTCTAACTCTATCTTTTGTATTCTCAGATAATATACAAATAACTTATTTTGGACTTCTGAGATGCCTTATTAGATCTTGGATAACAAGCTATATTACTTGTATATAAGGCTAGTAATGTTAGAGTTAAACATGATGGACTCAACATTTTTATGTTTATTGATTTTTTGGACTTAGGGTTAGGGTTAACATAATATCATATGTTACTGTCACAAATTATTACATGATGTGACTCAGTATTACCAAATTGGTCACAGTCACACAGTCACATGATCACATAACATAATAGAATATAATAGAAGATTTTAGAAGAAATAATAATATTATAACATGTTTGACATATATTGATTTTAAGAATAACATATGGTTTTTAGGGTAAATTAATAGTACTATAGTACAGACCAGTAACTTAGTATATATAAGATAGATAATTCTGTACTAGGAACTCTATTGAGTTCTCGTAACTCTTATACAAAATTCTTTTACTTGACTCACTCTAAGGTTTTGTAATCATAATAAGTAGATACATTATATTTTACTAGTCTGATAATTGACTATTTCAGCTGAACTCTATTTTTGGTATTTTTATCACTATCAGCACTCAATTCTCTTGAACTTCATCTATTTGCTCTTTTTATAGAAAGCTAGCTCCAACATGTTATCAAAGTCAATTGCATTCTAAAATAAAAATACACATAGTTCTTGAAAACCATAGTCTATGTTGGTTGAGACATAGTATTTAAGCAGTTTGAGGACAAATACTTGGGCTATTTTTTGATGTGCTTGTTAGTATCTCACATTGTCAAAATGTAGTATAATGCCATTAAAACAAGGTATGAAAAACAGATTTTATGCTACAACGAAATGACCTCTATTTCTCCAAATTCCACCATTTAAGTGTTATCAGTCAAAATAGCCTAATTGTTAGCAGATATCAAATCTAGATTACTCTGTCCCATTCATCTCTAAGACATTCCATGTTACAAAGCATTCTACTTAATAAGTATATAGATTAGATAGTCAATATAAAATTTTCACATAGGTTAAACTACCACCAATACTACTTGTCTTCTGTTGTTGCTCACACTTTCTTAACTCTCTATTAAAGTATTTACTATAGATAAGTAGTTGCCAGTTGTCCACACTGCACCATGCTACTATGCATTCTGCTTCTTTTAATACTCTGGGCTGTTATAAAGGCTTTTTGACTCCAAGATGATTGTGTACATGTTGCTGTATTAAATGCATGATGATAATAGTAGCTAGTAATAATCATAGGACTTGCACCCCTTAGTAATGTTTTAGAGAACTGTTATATTCTTGACTCATCATCTCCAACCTAGGTATAGTGTGCTAGCAGTTATTAAGGCAGAGTATTATCTTAGTGTCCTGTATTCAATATATTCACTTGCTGTTACAAATGAACACTAAGCTCTTCTCTTTTCTCTTTTACTTGTTCATAACAACAAAAATGTTATAGACTTAAGTCCTTAGGTTTGGATGAAAGAATAAACTCTTATATAGGAGTAACACAAGAGAACTTGATAGAGAGCTCTTTACAAAATAGTCTACCTTATATACTTCTACAGATGGTCCATGCTAGCTACTGTATACCCTACTCTAAATAACCATGTGTCAAGCATGAGGCCAATATGTGGTGTCCATGTTGTATAACATCACTTTGCTCTAGAACCTTCTACATCCTTCCATGTGTCTCGTGACTCATGACTGTCACTAACCCTAACCTTATGTTCTAAAAATAGAAAAAGTAGAAAATAAATCAAAAAGAAAAATGAAAATAGGAATGAAAATAAAGAAAAACTAAGTCCACTGTTTGTGAACTTGACAAAAAACCTTTGTCACTACTATGGAGGTTTAATCTCAAAACAGATATATGTCATATAACTTGCCTATATGAGCTTTTATTCCTGACTAGTAGATAATAAAATAGACAACACAAATGCAGTATGATTATTACAAGCTCAAGTCAATTTAGATACTAATCATATATTATTGACTTGCCTAGAATTGCATTAGAAAGGGTATGTTCCAGCAATGCAACAAAGGTAATTTTGATTCTGATCTAGATTCTTCTAGGCCTCACTGCTACACTGGCTTTGCTTTAAACTAGCAAGGATGTCTTAAGTTATGCAAGCAAGCCATCTGAAATCTGTATTTTCTTTACACTGTTTAGCTACAATAGCTACCAGGAGAATACAGCTTGTTAGTATAGTTCATAAATTTTCTACATACTACAGATTGTTGCAAATATATTTAACAATACCTCAGATGTTTGTTAGGTTTATCAGTAGTTGAGACTTCCAAAAATAAATTTTACCTTGTGTACCTTCAAGGACATCACCATAGTTTGATGTCAAGAATAAAGCAGTGCTCTTGATTTCCACTCTTACTTTTCAAAGAAGCAGGGATATGAGTTTTGAGAGGTTCCCACAACTTATCAGATCTATATACTAAGATGGTTATGAACTCTCTTAGAAATTACATTGCCTGTCAAATAGCTATCAACCAGCATTTTCTGCACAATACTACATTCGAGACTAATTCTTGATCTGAGAATTAAACCAGGACCAATTCTGACCAATTCTGACCATCTCTTGGCAGTTAGAATAATGGTTTACATGTGTTGAGATAAAGCTTTGCTCATGTACCAAATCAGGTGGACTGGGTTGCCATGGTAGAAATGCTGTAGTGGCTTGTTCATGAATTGTAATCATAATATGGGCAGGGGTGAATCCTTTGCAGATGACTTGAATGGGAACAGGGTACTGTAAGTGGTAGAGTAGCCTTGTTGCTACGATCCACTGAGGTTAAGCCCTTGTTTTATAGATTTGTTCGACTTTGTTGAACTATGGCCCAATATGGCAGCGATAAAGTCCCTGACTGATTGTATTACACACAGAGAGGCCAGGAAAAAACCGAGCGTAAATGTGACTTCTTAATCCCAAACATTGCTGAAGGCAAGGAAGAACCATTTTAACTACATATACTATGAGCTTGAGCTTTAACCTGCCACATTTGCGTCCTTGATGGTATGCACCGGCCCCCTGAACCAATATCTCCCACCATACTTCGGGAAGAAGTAATAAGCCAGAGATAGTATAATGACCCCTCCGGTTACGACAACGGTGTAATTCATGCTCTGTGACGTTGTTCCTGGTGATGGAGGAAAGAGGAAGACAAGGATCATGAATAACATATAAGAGGAGGCAATGAATGCAACTGGTCCACTCTGGTATATATAATTGGTGAGTGGTAGATGATATGTTCAGCAAATGGTACCTACCATAATGCCCAAGTTGAAGGGCCCATGAATAAATTCAGAGCCTCCTATAAATCGGGCAATAATCGGTGTTACGAAACCGATGTACTGACACACCACCGACATCGTAAACACTGCTGTGATAGCAAGAGGGCCCGCAAAAGAGATCAAACCAAGTAGGAGGGAAAGGAAGGCACAGAAGCAGACCGCATGGATGGGCGTCTGTGTCCGTGAATCCATTCGGTACAAGAGCTTGGAGAATGGAAGTCCCTGGTCCCGAGAAAAAGCAAAAATCTGACGAGAACCAGCTATCAGCTAAGTTGGTGGAGAGAGCTGTTGAGCAAGAGCTGGCACAGAGAGTGAAAGGTACACACGTAATCCATCCCAGTTATGAATAGAGTGATAACCATAAATGCCCAGATAACAACAGTACCCGTGGATCCAACACTATTGGCGAAAATCTGAGGATCAATATCATGAAAGGGTGTTCTACGGATGGGAAATAATTGTGAACATACAGTAGCCATTGGTTGTCCTATAGGATTCTCAACAACACTCTGCAAATCGCTCCCGATATGGAAGGCGAGGACAATATTAACGACTGCAAGAGCCAGATTAAGGATCATAGGAGCAGGATATATCAAAAAGCCATTGCTCACTCCATCCTACCACAAAACTCAGGATTGTTGCACACATTATCGCAAAAGGAACAGCTCGTGGGGCATTTCTTGCCTCTTCACTGATATGAACACTGGTGTCAAAACCCGCTGCGAAGGGTGTAAGTAGACCATACGGGAAGAAAATTGAACTGGGACCAACCAACTATCCAAGCAGGGGCCAGGAAGCTCAGGATGAATGCATACCCATTGGGCCATCCGGATACTGTCAATTAATCAGACAACTGATTGGACTAAATTTATCCAAATGTACCATTCTCGAAGTGGCCGAAAGCGAATGATGCCGGATTCACGAATTCACGGGGTGTGGCGATTGGAAGAGCAATGATAACGGTCAGAAAGAGACTGCCATAATCAGTCATTTCCCCGCCGAATATCAAGTTCTCTAAAATATGGACTCACGCAAGGCTTAAGGTGACATATAACCACTGCAACCGAGCGACAATCTTGGTAGCAAGGCTGGCCAAAATGGCATGAAAAAAGAGAAGAGCACAATAGACACCACTACAGGGTTATTTCGTATCTCGAGTGGTTCAAAGCCCTCTGCGAGGGAAACTCACAAGGTCTGTGCATTCGTTGCTTTGAATGCTCCACCCGAGCCGATATTGACCGCCGCTACAAGCTGGGTCGCGCATCCCCAGTCCACACTGGCCATGCCAGCAACGTACGCTGATGTATTTACATCTGCAGTATCTCGATAAGTCATAAGAATGCACTTCAAACAAATCGCCAGCTCACATCCAATCAACCATGAGAGCAGTTTTCGGAAGCGAGGAGAGGAATATTTAAATGTCCAATAGTAAAGGCCACCAGCAGTTGGTGCGGCAGAACCAAGCTCAGCCATGGCCATGGCGACAAATACCAAGAACACACAGCATATAAACCACTGAAAATAATCAGCATCAACCCTCTTGGTTGAGAATTTGGAACTTACACCCCAGACCATGCCAACGGGACCGCCATAAGGGATTGAGTATAAAAGTACAGCTCTGCTGATGAATGAAAAGATCCATCAGGTATCTGCTTCGATGGAGACTCACGCAATTGACTGTACAACGCCAACTATAGTGAACGACAACCCGAAAAGCTCCAAGCGAGTAAAATCTCTCTTGAACTCTTCTTTGTATCCTAGCCGAGCCAAAACAGCTTGGTCGTTGAGAGAGCGTTCGCTGTCACTTGCGGAATGCTTCTCATTCACTGAGGACATAATGGCGGAAAAGTAGCACTGCCATCGCTTTGGATGCTTGATATATGAGTGTTATGGTAATCTCCAAGGACAAGAGAAGCTCGGTTCCTGAGAACTAACTATAATTGGAAGCGATGGGAGTGACGAATTCTCTCGACCCAGTCAACGTCGAATACATTGTACCAGTTTCATAAGCAGCCGATGGAACGATCTGCATGAGTTGCAGAACCCTCTCAGTCGCTTGACGTTGACTATCATTTTTGAGAAATAAATCGCTTGACCATAAATCGCTTGACCATCACAAGGGAAATATACTTATATGCGACAGACAAACACAAACTGGTATTGATATAGACGTCAAGCAGGGAGGCAGCAGAATAACTCTCCAGAAGTGTGCATGGATCTGTATAGTTGACTTGTGGCTAGGTATGACATATGCCACCAATGAGCCACGGAAACTCGGTTTAGGTGTGAAAGGCAGCATCCCTGCAGTCACTTTTCCCCCATGGGGGATCTATTTCTTCTCGGAACTACATGTACGTCGTGGTTCTATGACGTTGATAGTTGGAAGACAGGTGGTCGTGTCATAGTGAGAAGACTAGTCATATGTCGCTGCCATCGGTGGAACATGATGTTTTGGATGTTTTGGAGTCAAGCAACAGGTGGACAACAGTTATTTTGTGACACTGAGCTGGTTGTGAAACCAATCAGTCAGTGGTTATTGAAGAATGTAAGAGTTCGTCGCTTTTATGTTTCTTTATGGGAAAAACTGGATCACATGGTGGTTCAGGAACACAGGTGCCAATTTATCTTATTCCAGCATGTGCGCAGCAATGGGAAAAAGGAATAAACCATAATGATGATATAATGCATTGCACATAGAGACGAACCATCTGTCTACATTGTGAGAAGTATAAAGAGCAAGATTTTTCCGAGAGATCTTGTTTAATAGAACTCTACCAAGCGAGTCAGTTGTGCAGCTTCGTCTTGGTCCTGAAGTAATGCCCCTTCCAGAGTCTATCAAATCAAAGTGAGTTTCAACTTCAACTAGGGCCGCGGAAGTGACTTGCCTTGCTAACTGAAATATACTTCGCAACTAAATTCTCTCCAAGGACCTGTTTCAGTCCTGTATCTGTCACGAGGTTGTGTCTCGCCTCTTCAACATCAAGTGGCATCCGTTTTGTGATCCCTAAAGCCTTCCTCTCCTCCTCCGTCATCTCCCAAGCACATTTTGGACCAGGACAATCCTTCATCTGTAGAGGTGTGGACGCTTTCAGGCCGCTCAAACCCGCGCCAATGATAGCTGCCAATGCCAAATGAGGATTGGCTGTGCCATCTACGAAGCGCATCTCGAAGTTCCTTGATTTAGGGGAGGTTGCATTCGTTAGGCGAATGGGTGCCTCGCGGTTTTCGGTTCCATAATGTACATAGGTACCACCACTCCAGACGCCATCAACCATGCGTTTGTACGAAGCGGGAGTAGGGAGGGTGATAGCAGGAAGAGAAGCCAGATGCTCTATGATGCCAGCAAGGAACGCCGATTCATACTCTGACAGTCGATCCGGTGGTTTATCTCCCTCCTTGGCTGAATGCACCGAGATGTGAGTGTGTGCAGCAGATCCTGCACTCGTCATGAACGGTCTGGGAGCAAAAGTGGCATGCAGACCATGTTTCGATGCAATGTTAACTATAATTTCGCGGGTGAAAATAAGTTGATCTGCCGCATCTAGGGGGTTGAGGGGGCCTCCGACCACCTCGTATTGACCAGGGGCCGCCTCTGAATGGATCATTTGGAGTGATAACCCCGAGGCCTGCACAGCTTTCCCTATCTCTTCCAGGATGGTGGCCTCCTTGGATCCGGCAAGGAAACCAGCAGCGGAGGACCATTGGTGAACATTTGAAGGCTTCACAGGATTGATAGAGCTGAGAAGGATGAATTCAGATTCGAAACCAACAAGGAAGTCGGCATCGCATGATTGTCTACCATCCCTGCAACGACTATTGATCATTTTCTGTACATATTGGAGGGAAGGCTCACTGGATGATCCTCTTGAGTAATGTCCGAGGACATAAATCAACCTGAACGCTAGTCAAACCATCGGTAGTTTGATAGGGTGTCTTTTCCTCAAATCGGCCAAGAACACCTAAGTGGCCTTCCACAAATGATAGTGGTCGTAATGTAGACACGTCTAGTGCATAGAGATATTCTCCGATAGATGAGAAACCTGGGGACGTAACAAGATACACGATGCCAAGACAGACTTTTGCGACGTTTACGCCAGGCCGATTTGACGCCAGGAGCTGCTTGAAATATTCAACAGGTACGATTCGACAGCGTCTTACGTTGGCTAAGTCAACCCAGTAAATCCGAACGTAGGCTATTTGATTGAGAGCGTTTTCGTCCAAGATTGAGCTTGATCACTCACAGTAGTTCGATGGAAATTGATCAAGATGATAAACGACCGTCTGCAAGTCATCAGGCTTGAATACAACGCCGTGGTTGTACAAGTCCATTGTGATAAGTGAGTTCGATCGCGTTGCTATGTACGGCTATCAACGTCAAACCCAAATTTAGGATGTCAACTCTTACTAAGAGATAACCCCATAGCATTAGGAAAGTTTTGAAGAAGCTGCTATAGCATAACAATGCCCCAGCTTTCTCCTACAGATCATTATCAATTGATTCCTGAAGCATAGATTAGTTATTGAGACCAATTTACTGTGACTCTGGCCTGGTCCTAAGTCGGGGCAATACCTATTTGCAGATATCAAAGAAGATGTTATGATTTCTCAAATTGTTGCCTCATGTTGGCTTCATGCATGTTGTACACATTTTAGGTGTGTAGAAGAGGCCTCAGATCTCCAGGAAAACCTAAGCTTTATTGCAACTAAGATACTAGCTACACAACTCGCCTGCAGAAAATCCTACAAGAATGGGATAAGTATAAGGGAACCAGCTACCCTTGGTCTTATCCGTGCCATTAATAATGTTGGAAGAAACAGAGAACAGCACAGCGTGGACAACTGATGACTACTTACCAATATCAGTAAAGCTGTTAGTTAGTAGAGAGCTGGTGCAAGAGGATCCACCCTTCTATGTGCATCAATTCTTCCATGACTGAATGTCTCATCTGCTTTGTTTTTCTATCTATTCCAACTGTTCTTAACACTGATGATGACATTATTTAGTACTCATGTAAGTAATGATCTAACGGATTGGAATAGTAGTCAAGTATATAGGGCAGCTATTACCTCTAGAAATCTTGTTCTATCAGAATAAAGAACTTAGGTGTAAGGAGATTAGTCTTACTTGAGGAGTTGTAAGTGTCCAGAAACTCCAGATATTCTACTGTTACACCACTACCATATATACTATAGTAGGATGGTCCAAGCACATAGTCCATACACTTGACTGATCAATATCTACAACTACAATTAACTAAATAACTATAGTATGTCACATCCTGTTCTGACTGCATCTGTTCCAACCCATGGATAATCTCTTTTCTCCTCATCTGTATTATAACTTAAGTTCTTGAGTAAAGACAAAAGATGACTTTTGTATTGAGTAATATAAAAGAACTCAATAGAGTCCCAAGTACAAGTTAGTCTACCTTATATACTACAGACTGTGGTCTGTGTACACACTACAACTAACCTACTCTAAAGTACATATGCTTTCTATAAGGTCAACATGTTATTGCTATACTATATGATGTTACTTATTCCAGAACCTTCTATATCCTTCTTTGTGTCATATGATTGTGTGATCTGTGACAGTAATAGGTGTCATGCTTTTGTCACATATGACATCATCTCACATTCTTCATCTATGTTAAAATAAAGTAAAAGGAAAAATTAAAAAAATAAAATAGAAAAATAAAAAAGAAAGGAAATACAATTAAAACCAAGTCCACCACTCACAACTCTGATAATCTGCACTTCTCAACTTCTTTCAGTACAAATTATACCTCTCTATTCTATCTTGAGTATCTTCACTAGCCTTTGTTAGCTCTATAGTATTAGTGTCAGACTTAAGAAGTTTGGACCCAAGTTTCTTTTAATTTTCTTTTCTTTCATTTCATTTTTCTTTCTTTTCTTTTAGTTTCTATTCTGAGAACTGGAATTGAGGTTTAGAGTGATATAATAGTCATAACCATCACACAGGTCACAGTAACAGTCACAAGTCATGTGGTAGCAATAAAAGGATATAG
>Ga0157368_1001254_pt1 | contig 10857 bp, 12 predicted proteins | sample AttbisABBM3_FD_113146 | JGI IMG/M metagenome (GOLD analysis project Ga0157368, IMG submission 113146) | Fungus gardens microbial communities from leaf cutter ant in Botucatu, State of São Paulo, Brazil - Atta bisphaerica ABBM3 | ecosystem: Host-associated > Fungi > Mycelium > Unclassified ...
GGGGGGGATGGTAAAAAGTAAAGTTTACGCACGACATGTTGGGACCAATCCATTTGCTTTTGGCCTTGACGTAGGAGTAAGCACCTTGCATACCCTCCAAGGCCCAGACTTCTGGGGGGACAGAGGGAGAGCGGTGGGCTGCTGCGCGCATGACAAGGGCGATGACCATGGTAGCGGAACGAGAAATACCACACTGACAACTTTGACGGACATGAGAGTGGGAGAAAAGAGATAGAGAAGGGAACTGACTGGACGAGAACACCGTCGCCACGAGCGAAGGCAGCATCTGCAAAGGCCATGCCAGCCTGGAAGCCATCGTTGACGAGATCCTTTTGACCATGGGACCACTGAAGCTTGAGATAATGCATAGGGGGCCTTCCAGTGGGAATATGGGGGGGATAGTAGGTGGGCTGGAAGGGAGAATTAAGATTGGGAACGGAGGCGGTGGAACGCAAGGGGTCAAAGGGGGAGGACACCTCCTTGGCGACGTTGAGGATGGCGCCGATGCGGCGACGGCGGAGGCCAACCCAGTCGCGGGCATTGTCCTCGGAGCCAATCCAGAGCCCGGGGATGACCTGAACGGGGCCGTCAGTATAGGGGAGAGAGGGAGAGGACCCGTCCTCGTCTCTGCGGAGGAGGGCGACGGGGGTTGGGCGGGGGGAGTACGGGAGGATGAGGGAGAGTTTTTTTGTGTTTTTGCGGGAGCCCATGAAGAGGCGAGGGAGGAGGGAGGTTTTATGTTGTTATTGTGCTGCATTTGGCTGCTCTTGATTCCATATTTGATTGTATTTGACTGTGCTTGCCCTGGATTTAATCCTGCTTGACTGTATTTGTCCCTCGACCATGCCGAACCGCTACCAGCTCGCGTTGGTCGTCTCTACCATCGCGTCCTTCTCCGCCCTCTTCCTTCTCTCACGTGCAGTCCTCGGCCTCCTCTCACGTGCAGGCTACGACCCTGCCAACATCATCCTCATCGGCCTTCCCTCTACCCCCGCCCAGCCCGCCATGTCCCTCCTCTCCTCCGTCGACCTCGGGCATGTCCTCACCTCTCCTGCCTTGGTCGCACTCGCCGTGACCATTGCAGGAACCTTCTACTACTTTTTTTACTCCAGTTCGTCACCGTGTCGCTTCTCCTTCCTACACAAATCTGACGCTCAGCTCCCGCAGCCAAGTCCAGGGTCCTCAACCCCCAGGAGTGGCAGCAATTTCCTCTCCAGGACAAGATCAAAATCTCCCCTAACACTGCCATGTAAGTTCCGCTCCCCTCCACCACCTGGTTCCCCTTTCATTTCGCAGCTATCGTTTCAAGCTTCCCAAGAAACACGATATCCTCGGCCTTCCCGTTGGCCAGCACGTCTCCGTCTCCGCAGATATCAACGGCAAGCTTGTCTCACGTAGTTACACCCCCGTCTCTAGCGACGAGGATCAAGGAAAATTCGAGTTGCTTGTCAAGGTAGGCGATCAGCTTGCACAAGTGCACTACACTACCACTTCCTATTTTTAGACTTACGAAAAAGGTAATATTTCTCGTGTCTTTGCCGCCCTCAACATAGGAGACACCATCCGCGTCAAGGGCCCCAAGGGCAACTTTGTCTATACCCTTGGCATGTGCGACCATATCAGCATGATCGCCGGTGGCACCGGTCTTACCCCCATGATCCAAATCATCCGTGCCATCCTCCGTAACCCAGCCGACAAAACAACCGTTACCCTCATCTATGCCAATGTCAACCACCAAGACATCCTTCTCAAGGACGATCTTGATCAGCTTGTCGCTAATCATTCCCCCCAGTTCAAACTCTTCTATGTCCTTAATAACCCTCCCTCTGACTGGAAAGGCGGTGTTGGCTTCGTTACCAAGGATCACATCAACGATCACCTTCAAAATCCCAATTCCTCCAATAGCAAGCTGCTCATGTGCGGCCCTCCTCCCATGATAACCGCCATGAAGAAAAATCTTAGTGACCTTTTATTCCCCCTTCCCAACACCATCAGCAAACTCTCCGACAAGGTCAGTACACCATCTGTCGGTCTCATTTTCATAGCCTCATACCCTTCAAGGTCTTTGTTTTCTGATTTTAGATCTTTTCTGGTGTAGACGTATATAGAATAATGGTAAATGCGGTGATCAAATGCGGTGCTGCTAAGATTCGTGAGAGAAATCATCAAGTTGAGTGGACATCGTGTCTGATCTATCTGGCCGACACATATCAAGACTAGAGAAATGAGTTTGGAAGTAAGCAACCCCAAGTTATTCACCACACACACCTTTTCATAATTTCCTCAGCAGCTTGCATCCCGGTGGCAAATTCCTCTTCCGTCAACTCTCGCTCCGAGATCCTCGCAATCTGGACCGCAGCGTCGTAATAATGTAATGGTGAGATCTTATCCTCGTCTAACGGCAATAATGGGGTTATAAAACGGAAATGATGAAGCATTCGGGCGTGTGGCTTCATTCGAGGTTGAAGGGGTATCACGATACGTGCAAGAGCATCTATATATCATAAGAAAAAAAGCGTTTTCGTTTCAAATGTGCGTTTTGTTGTACTAATACGTACCTATTTGGGGCATAGTATCGAGAAGAACATGACGAAAACGTTGTCCGGCAAACGGTGTTCCTAAGACCGACCAACTTGGAATACCGAATCTCAAAATTTTTCTTTTTCACTCACCTGGTCGACCCCATCCCTCATGTACAACATCTTTTGGTAACGATTCATAAGAAATGAGGCATGCTCGGTAATATTCCTGAGCAATATACCGATAAACAGTCTATTCATGAATAAAATAAATAAATGGCCAAGCAACAAATCATCTCCGCAAGGGGTAAGGAAACAATGACATTACCTTTGGAAGATCTCCTTGTCCAAGCATCTTTCGACGTTTTGAGATCCGTTGTAATTTGAGTCGAACAGCAATACGTCGCTTGACACATAACAACAGAGATACCACAATCTGATTTTTTTAAAAATTAAAAAATAGCCTCTTAACAAACAAACCAAAAAAGAAAGAAAAAAGAGTACGCAATAAAGAAGAAGAAACTCATCGTACCACTAGAAGATAAGAAGCACCAATAACCAAAACCTTAGAGTTCCTCCAATCTTGATTCGGAGATGTCCTCACTGCTTGTGAGAGGATAGCTGCACAGGACAGTGCAATCGCGACAACAGTAAATAAAACGAAGAGGACATAGATGATTTCAGACAATGTCCTAAGCAATTTCGGCGAGAACATTCATGGTCAACGAACGAACGGATACACTAGTTGATTATTAACGTCGCCTCGTGCTTACGTCAGCATTCACAGCACCCAGAAGCGAAAGAAATTGTTGCCATGTATTAAAAAAGTAGGTGACCAAGAATCAATTAGGCTGCATCAAAATCTATGACCGATCCAAAGATGCAAGGCTTCAAACGTGCAAGGCCCCTCCTTTTCATCAGTCCTGAACATTTGCGCTGAGAGAAAGAATGTATAAAAACGCAGGGGAAAGGGGACACAAACAGAGAGAGACTCACGCAAAATAGCCAATAACATTGCCTGCAGGGAAGTACTCACAAGCATAATACTTGGCCATCTGTGAATTAGGAGCTGTTGATCAGAACAAATTCTCTCTTGAAATTCTATTCTATGAACACACTCCAAACCGAGCTGGGAAGATGCCACTGCACTCCTGAACAGCACAACCGAGTTCATGGGAGCCTTTCCAAACCATTTGAGTGAAATGGGAAGATTGCGGATTGTTGGCATCGTAATCGCCTGTTTCCATAAGCACCAGCAACCTCCTGAAACGACCGATACTCACTTGATTCGTCAGCCCACGACTTTATCGCCTGCAGTATACCGTATGCCTGCCCAGTGCCAGCTGCGAGGTTTTCTACTCATCAGAACAAGGAGTTAGAAGCTCAATTTACTATTGATCAGAAACAATGAAGACAGACCCCCGTAGGGCCCAAGGGAGCCTCCAGAGTGATGGAATTCACAGCCGTTGACCCACTGCTGAGCTTTGTTGGCTAGCTCACTATTCCAGACCAGGGGAGAGGCTCCATATTTAGCACGTAAGTTGTTATGGGCGCTCAGATAGGCCTGAACATCAGGATATGAAGTTGTCGCCTTGGACATCACAGGCGACTCAGTGGTGACAAGCTTCGGAACGTTGGGAGAAGATGACGCCAAAATACTCGTGATGACGAACGAAGATGTAGAAGAACTGATAGTGACTGACGAAGAGGCTGATAAAGACAACGAGAAAGTTGCAGATTTCGCAAGATCAGAGCTGATGCCAGTCGCAAAGGTACACTGAGGGAACAAACCTGAGCTGCTTGATAAGTGAGTGGTGGCACTCGGACTGGACGTGACACTGTCATAGACTCTATTCATCACCCAGCCTATAATTGAGGGTAAATCACTTACAACGAACCACGAATTTCAGTAATATTACCCGCCGAGTTCCATTTTACCTTGCATCGTTTACCGCAGTCCGTAGTGCGACATTGTTGACGTGCACAGGCCGGACCAGCGAACCCACTTGGGATGACAGACAACACCAAGACTAGAAAATAGAAAGCAACAAGATGAAGCATGACCGTGTCTTAGTGCGCGAGAATGAAAAACCAGTTGCGTTCTGTTTTTATAGCATCCCGCTTATCGCAGTGATTTTGATATAGGTCGCCTGAGCCGAACAAATTGAAACAAATTGAAACCGATTAATGACGTGCTTCGTTTGAGCATTGTATCCATCCAGCTGCTGCAGTCCTGAAGACATTAAGCTTGCCCGCAATGATCTTGCTGACCTGTCCAAGCCATCTGAGAGCCTCTTGCACACACCGAAAGACCTCGGAGGTCGTTGGATCGCGAACAGAGAACGTTCAAATCATTGAAATCAGAGCATAGCCGATCTATGGAATGGAACTTTGATTACTATTGCTGGGTTGGTTGTACAACGCGAGCAATGGCGACTACGCCTTGAAATAGACAATTCCTAATCCATGTCAGCATGCTGCATCCAATAGACGTGGTGGACGAAACCAAGGTTTCGATCTTCCACGATGGTAGTCACATATAAATAGGCATCATTATTACTCAGAAAAGCAATTTCGTAGTTTTCGTTTCCTTAGTCACCTCAGCTCTCCCCCATTAGCAAATGGACTCAAGCAATCAGTCTCTGCCACCATATTATATTCTGGTATCCCATTCCTCCATCGACAATACAGCTCCAGGTACACCATCGAGCAATTTCAGCCATCCTATCATTCAATATCAGTATCGAGATGATTCAGCAATTCCGCTTTTACCTCAACATCCAGATGAGCATGTTCTTGTACTGGACTATGATCCCTCCCCAAAATTCTCAACCGTCAAAAATATTTCCGGTGGGATGGTTGTTACAGATTTGAAAGTAGACGAAGCTCCAGGCACCACTGTTGCGGATGGTAAAAACAACCACATGTTCGTGATAGAAACCACCAGTGACGACCAGTACGTTGTCAACTGTTCCTTTGCGACTAAGTCACCTGAACTTTGTGGAGTGTCCAGGGTTCTTCTGTCGCGGGAAGATCTCCACATACTCTCTTGACACAATTTAAACATAGGTAAGGTACCAACCAAGCCCCCATTCCGTATTATACCACTGTTAAACCACTGTTCTCGTAGAAATTATATTCTCCGCCGTGCACTGGCTTATCCAGAAAGCTCACACGGATCAGAAGTTGACGAGCCCGCCTCTGAGCCTACCACTGCGCCACCAAACGACACCCCAACTACTCAACCTCTCAACCTCACTTAAATGCTGACTACCGCCGAACCTTCCTCCCTCCCCGTTTTGCTGGTCCACCTTTACTTTGATCTTGACCATCGGACTCGAGACGATTCGGAGCACTGGGTGAACAAGTGTTAGTTTTATGAAAGACTACCGCATCCTGACTCACGGTTCATCCGTCTGCTTTGCCGCTTCCTGCAGCGCGTTAACATCCACAAACGAGTTGATTCCAAGTAGCACAAGACCGCCAATTGCGAATAAGACCATCGGATTCGTCAGCAGGCTGTATAAGTCGAAGGACTGCTGGGCTGCATAGAAGTCGAGTTTCTCCTTGGGTACTAATTTCACTGGGTACGGGAGAGAGATGGTTGAGGGGGGATTGAAAGGCGTTCCAAGCGAGTAAGGGTAGACCTGGACAATCTCATTGGCGACATCGACTCGCAGCTGTTGAAAGTGCTTTTGAATGAAACGTGAATGATAATGCAGGGACGCTACATACAGATTCGAATGAATAATCATGAGATATCACAGAGAGCAGGTGAGGACCCATTGGTACGTCTGAGCTAGCAAGGACGTCAGGAATCCGCATCGAATCCTGGGAAGTCGTTTCAGCATACATGGTAAAACTACCATTAACCACGATTCCACCAGCCAATCGTCCGCTATCAAGCACAACCTTTGCACGTCCGAGGGAGATACTGTCTGCGAGATCGTGTATGTCAATCTACCGAAAATTAGCTGCAGTGAGCATACAAACCTGGACATACGCCATTCCATACCACTTGACCGGTGAGATCAAGTGCAATCACACCGAGCAACCTGACTCCTTTTTTTGAGTCCATCAAGTACGCAGAAAAAAGTTTCGACTTGCCATGACAAAAGTAAAAGTGTCTGAAGTCCTAGTCTCAACATGGTTAGGGCCTAAGAATATCGTGCGTGACGTGATCACATGTGTGCTCAAGAGAAAGCTATATCATTTGCTACTTATCACATTTCCGCAAAATGCGTCACAAGCGAGCGAAAGCATATCGCAAACTAATGCACTTGTACTGCCAATCCTTCGGTTTTCGTCAGCCTTATCAAGTTCTTGGTCAGCTTACACGGTCATATTCAGTCACATAATCTGCCTCATACGAGTTTCTCTAGTGGATGCCGAAACCTGTAGAATAGCCGATTCACATAAAATCGACATCGTTAAACAACTAGGTACTGTTCTTCAAGGTGAAGTCAAGCCGAGTATGTGATGAATAGCTTGTAGTATTGGTACGACTCGACTGACTGTGTATCCAGTGATCACCCAATGCTGCATCCATGAGCTCTATCTCCAGGGAAAATCTCAACAGACCGCAACAGACCTCGCTAAAACGTTTGAGAGACGGAGATGTAATCACAAGGAAGCGATCCCTGGAGATGATTGCCTTATGAGTGTTGTTGGTGCGATATCTCCTGCTTGTTCTTCTTCCCAATGCATTGACGGATTGTTCCTCTCATGTTTCGCGAACGCAGGTGACACGAATAAGCATCGCTATGTCATTACAACACAATCACATCCGCTTCGCACTCAGCTTCGTACAGTATCGGCGACCCCAATAGTCCATATTAATCGGTCGGTTGTTATCCTCGAACCCCCGAGTGACATCACATTGCAGGCAAAAGCAAAGGTAAGAGCGATGGCAATTGGTTCAGCAGTCCTTTGACCCCCTTAGTCAGGCAGAAGAACAATTGCTGCATCCAGCGGTTTCAGGCAAGGAATTAACTTCAACTTTCCCGGCTGGTACCCCATTAAAGAAGATAAAGGGAGCTAAAGGTCCCAACCCTCTCAGTGTCAAGAAGAAAAAGGTATTGGTGCCAAATCAGCACAAGGTAGAAGAGATGGACAAAAGCACCATAAAAACGGGTCTCAAAAGACAACGGGAAGAGGGCACTGATGCTGATGCTAATACTAAGCAAAAGAAACGAAAGCGGAGGCATACTAAGCCTAGGACTGGGTCCGAAGCTAACTTTAATCAACCAACTTAGTGCTAAAGACCACCGTTGAGGAGAGTACCAGGTACTTAGACAATTGAACGTGACACAACAATTGTAAATTGGTATGATGGTATGATATTGTACAGAAAGAATGCAAACGATCACAATCACAGCAACAGGCTTACTCCAGTAAGGCGATACCTAATACCCATCCTAATAGTAAGCTTGGCAAGCAAAGGGATCAGTTGCCACCACGGAGACGAAGAACTGGAAATTTCATCAGCGCAGCACTAATCTCAGACAAGCAAAACTTACCGAGGTGAAGGGTGCTCTCTTTCTGGATATTGTAGTCGGAGAGAGTACGGCCATCTTCGAGCTGCTTGCCAGCGAAGATAAGGCGCTGCTGGTCAGGAGGAATACCTTCCTTGTCCTGAATCTTCGCTTTGACATTGTCGATTGTATCTGATGATTCCACCTCCAGGGTGATGGTCTTACCCGTGAGGGTCTTGACGAAAATCTGCATACCACCACGAAGACGAAGAACCAGGTGAAGAGTAGATTCCTTCTGAATGTTGTAATCAGAAAGAGTACGGCCATCCTCTAACTGCTTGCCCGCAAAGATAAGACGTTGCTGGTCAGGGGGTATACCCTCCTTGTCCTGAATCTTCGCCTTGACATTGTCGATCGTATCAGAGGACTCCACCTCGAGGGTGATAGTCTTGCCGGTCAAGGTCTTGACAAATATCTGCATACCACCACGGAGACGAAGAACCAAATGGAGGGTCGACTCCTTCTGGATGTTGTAGTCCGAAAGGGTACGACCATCTTCCAACTGCTTGCCGGCAAAGATGAGACGTTGTTGGTCAGGAGGAATACTAAACAAAGTTAAACGATCCACTGCCACCCAATAACTCACTACTCACCCCTCCTTATCCTGAATCTTGGCCTTGACATTGTCAATGGTATCCGAGGACTCTACTTCGAGAGTAATAGTCTTGCCAGTCAGGGTCTTGACGAAAATCTGCATTCCACCACGAAGACGGAGGACAAGATGAAGAGTGGACTCTTTCTGAATATTGTAGTCGGAAAGAGTGCGCCCATCCTCAAGTTGCTTGCCGGCGAAAATCAAACGCTGCTGGTCGGGAGGAATGCTGAGAGTAGAATAAGCAATAAGACGCTATATACTTGGGCGGGTAGGTAGAACTCACCCTTCCTTATCCTGGATCTTGGCCTTGACATTATCGATGGTGTCAGAAGACTCAACCTCCAAAGTGATGGTCTTGCCAGTGAGGGTCTTAACGAAAATTTGCATGATGTTTAGTCGATGTGGTGGTGGATGATAAGGAGTGGATTAAGGTGCGTGGGTCTTATATGGAGAGGGCGGGGCGGAGTTTGAAAACGACATAGCCTGAGTCATTGTCCGATCTTGGTCAGCTTGAAACAATGATTGTCGAATCTGCTAGAACAGCCATATAACAGCCATATAACTTGAGCATTGACTTGAACATTTTTCTTACAATACGGCATACATAACTCTGTCTAGGTGCTGAGGTATGTCGTCCTCAGACCCCTAAAACATTGGAGTGAGTTTTATTGACCAAGCAAACAGATGCTTTACGTCATAGACCACGATGCAGATATATTAATGTCATTTCTCCTCATCAAACCACAGTCGGATAGCTTTATCCTTCTCCATACCTGCGGAGGCTACGATACCACGCAAAGGATGTGCCTGTAAAAAAGTATTTGATCAGAAATTCTCACAGGACTATCATTGTCAGCGCACCGCCACGGAAAGAACAGTATCTAGACGGGAATATAAGTGTCCATGTGGTTACAGTATCCTCATTCATACCTCGGTGTCCATCAAGATGCTGAACTACATGCCGCGTTTGCATATTCCAGATATAGACCTTATTGTCCTCGCTCCCGCTAATGATAAATTTCCCCCGGTTGTAGAGGAGAAAGCACGAGGGGATGCAATAGGTTCGGTTAACGTGTCCCACGTATGTTTTCGCACAGTGTGAAGTGGAGTAGTTCCATAATCGGATTGTCGAGTCTTGTGTTGATACCAAAACGAATTTGGAGTTAGGGGAGAAGCGAGCATGGGAGCTGACTGACCATGAGGATAAGGTGATGATGAGCACAAGGAGCAGATTCCATACCAGATGGGGTTATCATCATCAACCAGCGTCTTGAGACACTGGCCGGAATCCGCATCCCAAATCCGTCTTTCAACGCATCAGAATCCAGTTCACCAAAAGGGGAGCGATAGTTACCTACATCAACCCGTCCATCGCGCAAGAAACAATCAGAGAACCATCATGATTGAAGCTCACCGCGGTCACTGGGTCGGAGTGAGCGGGGAGAACCTTTAATTGTCGACCTACAACGTCACTGATTGGAGTCTGTTTACGAAAAGGCTACGACTTACCTCGTGCGACATCCCAAACACGAATTGTCTCGTCGTATCCCCCGGACACGAGTAAATTGGTATCGGGGTTGAAATTGACACAGAACACGAAGTTAGTATGCCCACGAAGTGTCTTGAATGCTTCGCGCTAGTAAAATTCGAGGGCTGGACGAACTGCGAGGACTTGCTAAAAACTCACATCTTCGAAACTCCAAACAATGATGGTCTTATCGTCCGAGGCCGATGCTAAGTACTCTCCATCAACCGACCAAGAAACATCCGATATCCCTTCCGTATGACCCATAAATGTATGGACGAATTGCCCTGTTTCTGTCTCCCATATTTTGATGGTTTTGTCCGAGGCTTTCCTCCACTGTCAGGCCAGGCCAGGTGCCACCGAAACCTGAAACAAAGTTCATGGACGTACATGCTGATGCAAGATAGGTACCGCCAGAGTTGAATTTCAGGCATGAAACAGCCCGTTTATGGCCATTGAGGAGAAACCGAAGCTTGAATTGAGGACAGTCGGGATCGACAATTTCCGCCTGATCTTCGTTTTGCAGCCCTGACTCAGATCTGCTCTCTGAATCCTTGGACAAGGGGTCAGATGGCATAGGGGACACAACAACGCCTTTCATTTCGATATCTCCAGCAGAATCCATGACAGAGTGTTGAAAGTAGAGATAGTCGGATTCTACAATAATGAATAATGATAAGTTCA
>Ga0157368_1001255_pt1 | contig 10853 bp, 6 predicted proteins | sample AttbisABBM3_FD_113146 | JGI IMG/M metagenome (GOLD analysis project Ga0157368, IMG submission 113146) | Fungus gardens microbial communities from leaf cutter ant in Botucatu, State of São Paulo, Brazil - Atta bisphaerica ABBM3 | ecosystem: Host-associated > Fungi > Mycelium > Unclassified ...
GTAACTTATATAAATAGGATAGCAATGCAGCAAGGGCTCCTTGTCAAGTTCTCTTGTAATCCCCACTACAAGATAGTTAGTTTAGAGCTTTGCTGAAGTAAGCAAACTACAAGTGCTATTCCGGCAAGTAGTTGCTACAATAGTAATAGTCTTAGTTCACTTTTCTAAAGATTTAATTATATACAAGAAAAGCACTCCAAATACATTGATATTTGCTATCACTATATAAGAGATTTAATTGAGAACAAACAAATTAAACTATATCATATTATTAGGAAAAATAATCATACTGATATATTAACTAAAATTTTTGGTCAAGTCTTATTCAGTTATTTCCATTTATATTTTGGCTTGAAAATACTCTAAGTTTATTTACTTATACTTCTATTACTTAATAGCTGATGTCTTAAGTGAGAGGAAATGTTGCAAAGCATTTCACTTACTAAATATTCATATTACAATCAATAATTTGACTAATTAGGTAGTTAATGTAAAATTTACACATAAGTAGATCATATTCTATCATTTTATCCTCTATTGTTACTTGTGCTTCTTAACTCTTTATTACAGAACTTACTCTTGATAAGTAGTTGTCAGTTGTTCATACTATACTATGTTATTGTACATTCTGTTTCTTTCAACACATACCTTTTTCAATTAAGTGATTATAAGAATTATACTATTTTACATAGTTCAGTTTATACTATTAAATCAGCATTAGTGAAGATAAGTAGGAATAAGCTAATGTTAATGTTGGCTATTGTAGATATACATGTATACATGTGTATATGGATTTTGAACTGAGTAGATAGAACAACAAGAGACATTGAGTACATATCTAGGGCTAGAAGAAAAAGAACTGGCCCTAGTACAGTCTAGCTATGAAATAAGTACTGACTGTTCAAGTATGTACCTATTTACATAATAATGAAGAAAGTCAGTGGATGTAACTATAGAGACCATGAAAAGAAAAAACAACAGAGGTATAGAATGAAGGAATATGAAATGAGGAATAAATAAGGAGTGATGATGAGATGGGAATGAAGAGGAAGTGAATGAGCATAGCTCACACTTCAATAAATAAGTAGATAATATATCTGAGTATAGATATATAGAGAGAGACAAATTCTCTTATACTAACTTGGTCATAACTATTCTTTTTATACTTATTGAGGGAATCATAAAAATCTAAGATGATAGTAAAGAAGGGAATAGCTAAGGAAATACTATAAAGACTAACTTCTAGCAATATGATATCAGAGAGTCTAGAAAACAGTTCACTAGATGATAAAACACAAATACATAATCCATGATAGAAGAGTGTATAGATGTAGAATAGCATTTGAGATTGATGCAAGGCTTATTTATTGTGGAAAACAGATAGTCTTGAATAGATTTGTGATAGAACCATACTTCATATAACATATAACTTGTTGAGTAAATTTTAGCTATTACTAGTAATACTTCTGAAATGGAGTTGGGATGGCATAGTGATAATAGTCCCCTACCATGTATATTATGCCTACCCCTATCCTACTGTAAGGTTGTGGGTTCAATCCCATAGTAATCCCATATGTAGGCATGGATTGCCACTGTGTCCCATGTAATAAATTGTTGATTTCAAGAAAAAACTTCTAGAATAAGATACTCTTATCTGATTAAGCTGGGCTATGATGGAATAATCTACTCTGATAAGCCATTCGATCCCAAAACCATTCTGAATTTTCCCTCTTCCTCAGGTATAGAAGTAAACTGAAAGAAAAGTAGATGAATACAAAAAGATGGTATATGGGAGACACCCGAAAACCTACGAATCAACAAACTACCCCAACTACTAAGCTCTTCGTACACAACACCTACCAATCAATCAAAACGGACAACCCGAAATGGAGGCTACCTAAGCAGAAAATGCTAAGTTACAAAAAAAAGAATTTTGTAGAATAGCTTAAAACCAAATATCATCCAAGTCGACTATAATTTAGCTTCTCAAATAAATCCAGAAGTTTACATTTTTAGTTGGTATGTTCATTTTCTGAGATGTACTAGCTTACTCTCTAAGATACTGTTTTATCCCTTTCTAGTTGTAGAAATGCTATATATAAAGTCTTTGATATATAAATCACACAAAATGATATTAGCATGAGAAGGATCCGTTGGCAGACTCATGATTGGCAGACTCATGATGATTGGACAATTACTCGTCTACTCCCAATGTGCAGATGCCACAGAACGGTGGCATGCTCCGGAAAGATCTATACATACGAACAGCATAGGACATCAATTACAACGAGAGATTAACGAGTTTATGAGGACACTGTCAGTTCATTTCCTCCATCGACGGGAACCTGAGATTCGCTGCGAATGGGATCTTGAAACCGTTGAGCTATGGATACGGAGAAGAAGGGAAAAAATAAAGATCTGACCAAAGTAGGGTTGTGCCTGTGCTTCACGAGCTGTTAGACGTTCCTGATGGTCATATCGGAGTAGCTTATCCAGCAAATCGATTGCTTCATTCGAAATATATCTCTGATTCTCTGACGTGATAAACCTTGTCCAGGGCTTCCTCGGGTATCTGACAAATACTTAGAGATTTGCATGCATGTTTGAGGAATGTTGACCGACCTTCCAAGTAGTTCATCATACTGTGAATCCAATCGAATGTTGTACTTATCGATGTATGCGTATAGTTCATCTGTTCCAAGCACTTTGGTTATCTTCACCAGTTGGTCGTAGTTGTCATGACCATGAAAGAACGGTTCTTTACGGAATATCTGGGGAATCGTCAACATGAGGCACCTAGAGCAATGCAGGCACCCTCTTACCATTGATGCGAACATGCAACCATAACTCCACATATCCAAACTGTAATCATATTCCTGGAAGTCTACAAGCAGCTCCGGTCCCTTGAAGTACCGGGACGCAACACGAACATTGTACTCAGTCTTTGGGTGGTAGAACTCTGCCAGTCCCCAATCAATAAGCCGAAGCTAAGGCGCAAGTAAATTCTAGCTTCGCAGGCCTTACATCGAGACATACCTTTCGATGTTCATGATCTATCATGACATTATGTGGCTTCACGTCGCGATGCATTATACCCTTAGAATGGCAGTAGTCCAGAGCCTAAGGGAGTTGAGTGGCATCTAGGGAAGGCACCAGTACATACCTTGAGCAATTCAAACATGTAAAATCGCACATCGTAATCTGTGAAGCGGGGATATAGTACTTTGAAGTCGATGTTGTTAATGTATTCGGTGATTAAGCTAGGGATCTTCGATGCAGGATCGCGTACTACGTCAAGTAGAGCAACAACATTCGGGCCACCTGCAAGATTCTGCAGAATTTTGATTTCCCGTTTGATTTTCTTCTTCTTGACAGGTTTTAAAACCTTGATGATGCACTTTTCTTCCGTAATGACATTCACACCCTCGAAGACCTGGGAACGTGATCGATAGACTGCTTTCAGGAAGAAGCAAAATAAGCAACCTCAGAGTATTTTCCGCGTCCCACTTTTCTGACAATTTCATAATGGTCCTGTGAGCCCCACTGCACCTGGAGATTGTCTAGCAAATGAAATCAGACGATGAAAGATGATGAAAAAGCCACCATACCGTATTCATGCCAGGTTGGTCCTAATTTAGCATTTACATCTGCGTAGACGCGCGCAACGGACTTTGTGGCAGCACGGCCCATGGGCTGAGGACGGGTAGAAGCTGAGTGGATGCTGTGACTTCAATTCGACAACGAGGAGACAGCAGCGCTGCCCAATTGATCCAAAGTCTTTCTTTCCCACGGGTCACGCTTCTTGCAAATCTGCAACCAAAGATAAAATGACATATAGACAACGTCAGATAAAATTGCCAGCACATTGGCCCAACGACGTCCACTACCTTCGATCCTGCCAGTTTCATGCATCTGTAACACCGTCTCTCCGTGATTTTGTCAAGGGTGATCCCTCGATCGCCGGCCAGCTCTCGGTTTCTTATCCAACCTGCGTTACAATCCGACATATTACCAGTTCAGCCCATCCTGCAAACGGGCAGTGCGGACTGTTTGTTACCTCTCATATTGAACCAAATACACGAATAATTGATTACACTGGTAGGCCAAGCCTCGGGAGATCGTCACTGTTATGCTGACGGAGCTATTCATCCAGGTGAAATACATTCTGATGATCGCTCTACGTCTGACTACGACCTCTGTCTGCACCGCTCCCCCGATGGTCTCAGCTTGGGGATCGACGCTCACAAATCTGGTAACGAGGCGAGATTTATCAACGATTACCGAGGAGTCTCAAAGAGACCTAATGCTCTCTTTCGGGACAATAGGCTTGATTCTGGTGAGCTTCGAATGAGTATTTGGAGCTCTTCTGAGGGGATCCGGAAAGGCGATGAAATTCTCGTTTCGTACGGTAAATCATGGTGGCAAGCGCGTAGTGAATGCAGCGCACTGTGAAGTAGTTCTTATTCACACCATGCGAGGCTCCTCCAAGGTATTTACCTGCTTCACATAGTTTGATTAGGAACACTCGGATTTTGAAACGGTCTTGTCCGGATTTCGTGGGTTCATCCTCTGAAAATATCCCTGCATACACAGTCTATCTACTCATGCAAAGGTCTATTTCAACAACTTAGTGAGAACCAGGAAATCAACTGAGGAAAGAAACAATATATGCAGAGGTTGGACTCAAGTGGTGGTCTTGGTCTGCCAAACGATTGGTAATACAATATCTGTGATTGAGCGGAAGTGCAGAGGAGTTTCAAGAAATCCTAAGTATATTCTGGACTAGATACTAGTTATATAACCTATCTTCAGAAAATTCTAAGAGAATAGAACAAGGGTGACAGTTATTTCTAAATGTTACTTATCTGAGTATGAAATGATTGTACTACTATGGTTAGAACTGTAAGAATGAATGATGAAGTAGATAATATGAAAGAACTAGTTTTCTCATATTCATCTCCTTTTTAGATTGCTACAATTCAAAGCAAGGGATATGGTTCTGGATTTAATGAATTTGAGACTTTGGATTCAAATAGCAATATTCTATTATCTGATTCAGTATCAACATATCCAAGATACTTTTCTAAAAATTAGACTTCAGACCAAAACTGTCAGGTAGTTACTAGATGGAGTGTTTGTGATCCTTGCTTCAAGTAGAAGTTCACAATTAGTCACACAGAAGTGATCAGATTAAGTTGGCATACTTATCTATCAAGCTATGCTTATCCATAAAGTTGCAGCTGAAATAGTAGATGATAACCTTGGCCTTAACTTATATATTGTGCTAGCTACTTATTGTAGGATTGTAATTTTAGAAGGAGTCAGAGTTCAGAAAGTACAGAAGAGAAAGCAAGTTACTAAATTTTGATTATTAGACTTAGGAAAGAAAACATTAGAGAGATGATCTCTGTATTTATGAGTAGAAAACAAATACTTCAGATATCTTAGAAGTAGATCTATAACATTTATAAAAAGACTTGTTCTTCTATGTTTTCTAATTGATCTGCTTTTCTATACTTTGTTCTATTATCTACATTCACCTGCTAATCTGCATATTAGTACTAATCTACTTTCCTGTGCTCTAAACCTTTCTAAGTTATCTATGATTACTCTTACTAGTCTAGATATATTAACTAACTTCTCTTTCTTGTACTTTCTTATCTTTCCATGATATTTAGTAGTCTTTTGTAGTTTGTTATTGTTTTTCACACTTACATTGATCCACTTTCCTATGCTCTAGATACACTTGCTAAACATTTTAACTCTTGATCTTTTTATTCTTAATAGTTTCTAATTACTAAAGTATCATTATTTTATACTTATACAATTAGTACTTTGATATATTAGAATGGACTTGATAGTATTTAGAGTAGTTGTTATCTTTAGAAACTCTATTTTGATTTCTTAGAATTTTCTAGAGTTTCAAAGTATGTTTCATGTTTTTACCAAGTTGTTCTGACAAATATGGAGTTTGTACTCCAAGCTTCAGAAGAGATTTATAAGAATAAAATGAGATCTCCTGAAAATAATAATAATTCTAAATACTCTAAAGTCTATTTTAATCTAGCAGAATAATACTGATATAAACAAGGAATGATAGCACTTAAATAGTTAGAAACTATAATTGAAATATTTAAAATATTTACTGAAAATATTAGAACAATTGGATAGAAGTACAAATAAACTTTTAAGACTAGACTTTTTAATAACTCTATGAAATACTCTTCTAATATCTAAAAACCATCCAGATTTAGGATAATTACTTACAGCCTCTATTTTATAAATACTATCTTAGATAGAATACTTAGTTATTGTAAGAGAATTCAATACTTTTGCACAGCAAGCTCTAGACTATTCTAAAAGCTTATAGTATTCATTATCTAAATTTCATACAAAGTCTGTAGTGCTTAATAATAGTTAAGAACCCTAATACAAGCATATAGTGCTCTTGTTATAAGCTATATGTGCTATCACTAATTCTATTAGTGTTTCTCCATATTTTTTTTATTTAGCCAATCTTTTAGATGTTTCTATTCTAGCTATCTGGCCTTTATCATTCTCTACTTATATTATAACTGTTCAACTTGATTAGTATAGACTGTAGAAATACTTATACTAGCTATTACCTTTAAGAAATCCTATTCTATCCTCTTAGAATTTTTCTCAAAGTATACACTGTTTTATTATATATGTAGATAATATACTTAGAATCTTTTTGAAGATGTAAACTCTGCTGAAATATCACAGACTTTGTTTATTTATTCTAATAATCATGTTATAAAGTTCTTATTCTGAAAATTGACTAAAACTAGTATTAATTCCTAGTATTAGCAGTAATATATCTTACTTTTCTAAGTTACACTTATAATCTAACTCTTATGGTTCTTCTCTAAAATATAACAGATAAGTACTAATACTTTTTTATGTTATTGAAGTACAAGTTATACTTACTTACTTTCTTATTATTTCTATCTTATTACTTCTCTTTGAGTTATTTATATTTCTGTTATTTTTATTTTTATAGTTTCTATAGTTATATCTGCTTATATATATATATTTACTATAATTTGGATAAATATAAGAATCTTTTTTATTACTATGTAAATAAGTATTTACTTAAATACTTATACTTATACTTAGTTTATAGCTAGAATATACTAAAACTATTTTTTTCTAGTCTTAATTATATTCTTAATATCTCTTATTGTTCTATTTACTTAATTTTTTCCTCCTAGTTCTAGTAATTCTCAAATATATTTATTCTAAGTTACTATATATATATCTCATTATATATATCTTTTATAAATTTTTATTTCTAAAATATCAATTATACTTAATAAAAACAACTACTACCTTATACCTCTTGAGAGTTTATTTTCATTTACCAAGTTATTCTTATTTAAGTATAGAATAATAATACTGTTTTGACCAAGTATAATAAAAATGGAAAAGCAAGATTATAGATAACAAGCAGATAAGTGCTAGATAAGTAAAGAAATAATTGACTGAAAACTTGGATATTATTATAAAATAAACTACTCACTTATTTGTGATATCTGAATCTTAGATATACTTTCAAAGGTTTAGAAGTGATTCAGAAGTTCAATAATAATGACAATAATGATTAAGATCAATATATACATATCAATAATGAAAAGATGAATATTAATGGAAAATAACAAAGATTGATAATAAATGATATTGTTAAGTCTAAGATCTAATTCTCAAATACAAAAGTATATACAAAAGAGTAATGGTTTGTGTACAAGTTGTTTCTATCACATAATCAAAACACATATCTAATGGGGACTATTATCTGTCATAGCAGATGTCAGGCTAATTTTAGAAGATAACTAGTTATGTCACTACATTGATATGTTTATATTTTTATGAATACTTATGGCTTTGAGATATACTATATATTATCAGAAATGGTTTAATGAATATTTTCCAATACAAATTTAAAGTTACTGATGGCCTAATATCTCAGTTGTTTGTTGTTACTTTTGTATATTCTACATATATACAGATAGCCCTTATTTGAAGCTTTTTAGCACAACTTAGTTTGTGAAAATTAGTCTACTAGTTATAAGGATATAAGCTAAATGAAGTTTGTAACAAATATTTATAAATAGTGGAATATGATATTAGTGATAAAAAAAAAAGAAGTTCTGAAAAAGCCTGTTTTTTTATAGAAAAAGTCTATTTAAAAATAATAAATAACAAAAGAAGTCTTACTATAGTTAAAATAAATAGCTATTAAAATAAAGTTAGATTTCTTTTCTTTTTTAATCAATATTTTATTTTAAATCAACAATTTATTATACAGAGCATGTAAGCAAACTGTGGCAGCTACTTTGTAACTACATATATAAAGACAGAAACAACATGAGACAATAAAAATGAAAAGAAGATTAAGGAAAAGATAATAAATAAAATGTCAAGAAAAAGATTCAAAATAAAGGAAATATCACTAGCTATGAGCAAAAAGCTGAAGCAATGCTATCTTTGAAAGAGAAAGTCTTGCTATTGTATATAAGAAATTGTGAAAAATACCCAATAAAGTTTCTTCTTGGATTTCAGTAGTTGTTAAACCTCTTACACTTATATAGAATATGTTGCCTCATTTCAATAGGGTATAAACTGTACAGACAGAAAAATTCTTCTCTAGGAAAATATCTTAGTTAATACTCCCCAATAGGAGTATAATTGATAATAGTTCTAGTGGCTTTAGTGCAAAGAGAGTTAGAATTGCCAAAGTATTGAAGCTACAAACAACCTTTGATAGTCAATGGCTCAATAGAGTTTGATTTGTCATCAATTAATTCAAGGAAATTTTTTTCTTTTAGATCTGACACTCAGAAAGTCATTCTCCATTGTGTAATAGTAAAGTTGCAATTCTGCTTATTGCAAAAATCCCAGAACAATTTGCAGGAAAGAATTAGGGAAATGTCAAAATTCCTAGTATCTTTGTCTACTAAGAAGTGGAGCAGCTATTTTTCTTTACTAGGACAATTCTAGAAATCAATGTAATTATTACTATCTCTCTTGAAGAAATCTCTTAGTTTATAAGAAATAGCAGTGGAATGAATTTGGAATGAATGTAATGAGAAGTCAAAGATTTTCATAGCAGTGTGTAAGGAGTCTGTGATGACAACAATATGATTGATAATAGGACAACTAATAGCTTGGTTGATTTCATATCTGATTGCAAAGAGCTCAGCTTCCATGGTAGTTATGTTAACTGCATGATAAACTGTTTTGGTAACTGGCCTGTTGTATGAGTGGATGTGCGCTATAGAGGTAGTAACATTGTTTCTTATACTAGTGTCTGCAATGACAACTGAGGAGTGAGGGTTATTAAAAGCATTAATAATGGTATTGTCAAGAATGCATATATGATTTTCAATATTGTGAGTTTAGGCATGGAAGGAGAACTTGTCTGAATAAGAATCTATGAGTCTCTTTCCCAGAGAAAATTCTTCAATTAAAGGGAAAAAAGACAGAGAGAAATTTATTACACTTGTCTTCTATATTGATTAATGGACTGTATAAACAGGATTGCTACTTAGGCATCAGTTTATTGAAGAATAGGCAATGGTAGGTAATACAATCATTTGTACTCTCAGTATTGATGATCAACTTTATGATATGATTAAAGGAGAGTAAGAAACCCCTAAGGTGAAATCTTCCGTACAACTTCTTGAATTGGAGATGGATAGGTATTAAACTCAAAATAGCTTTAATACCTACTATAGAGAACATTCAAAAGGTACTGGATATCCAAAGAGCTACTCTCTACTGTATTTTCCTTAGAGTTCTAAGCAGATAATTAAGGAAGGCTTTCTTATAGTACCACAGTTGGAACCCATATAAAGCTATGGGAAGTGTACAGCTGATGTATAGTTATCTCTTTTGAAAAGGAATAAGACCCCTTGACAAGTTTCCCAGCATTTTCATATATTTAATAGTAGAGATGGCTCTATTCATGTAGAAGTCAATATAATAGCAAAATGTAAGTTTTTGGTTGAAAAAGAATCCTAGATATCACCATGTAGTTTTGGAGAGTAGTGTGGAACCCCCAAGTAGAGTAAGATATAAAGAGGGAGGATTGAATGCTCCATGCAATCTAGAAAAGTGAAACACTTTAGTTTTGCCATGTTCTACAACTAGTCCAAATCTCATAAAAAGAGTAAAAATTACATTGTAATTACAATAAAGGTTTGTATTAGACACAGAAATGTATTTGTGTTGAGTGATAAAGAGACCATCATCCACAAAAGAAAGAATTGAAATAGAAATTTTTAGATTTTTTATATAGTTTTTCAAAATATAAAAAATAGAGGAAAAATAAAGAGCAGAAAGAATAGGTGAAAGGGCTAATCCTTGACTAACTCCAACATCAACAGTATAGAAAGGAGAAGAAAAACTGTTGCATAGATACTTCGTTTTTCTACTGACTAGATAGTTCTTAAAGAAATTTGAGACTTTAGGATTAAAACCAGCTTTGGCTAAGATAAATAAAAGAAGCTGATAGTTGAGTGAGGGAAAGAATTACATGATGTCAAAAGCTAATGTGCTCATAGTAAGGTTCTTGATCTATCCTAATCTGATAAAATAAGTAAGAGCAATCCTTATATTAATAGTGGATCTGTACTTGAGTTGTTACAACTCAAAGACTTTAGAGTTGGTCAATGGGAAGAACCTTGTATTGGGTTAACACAAGAGAACTCGATAGAGAGCTCTGTAAAAGATAGTCTCCCTTATACACCTTGGACTCATGGTCCATGCTAGCTTTTTCTCCCCTACCGTAAACGGCCATTTGTATCCCAGAAGCCAAACTTATGTTTAAC
>Ga0157368_1001256_pt1 | contig 10840 bp, 6 predicted proteins | sample AttbisABBM3_FD_113146 | JGI IMG/M metagenome (GOLD analysis project Ga0157368, IMG submission 113146) | Fungus gardens microbial communities from leaf cutter ant in Botucatu, State of São Paulo, Brazil - Atta bisphaerica ABBM3 | ecosystem: Host-associated > Fungi > Mycelium > Unclassified ...
CTAAGGAGAGAGTGAGTACTGATGTCAGTGTATTACCATTGAACACTGGAAATTAAGTTTAATAGAATTATCTTTATTGATTATCAGACTGGCAAATTACAATATAATTACTAGTCTTATATACAAGTCAGATATAGAAGATAATTAAGGTTTTCAGTATATAGCCTGAACAAAGGTTTTAGTAGTGAAATACTGAAAAGAGTTAGATAGGAGAACTCTGCTATGAAAAACTAAGTCCAGTAGGAGTATTTCTATCATAGAAGACTAAATGCCCAAAGTATTGCACCACTACTACAGGAACATGTTGCAGGAAAGATGGCTGTTGTAGAAGATGGGCTTAATACAGATTTGTTATAATAGCATCACTACTACAGTGATGTGTCTTTGAAAATGGGTGGACTGAACGTATGATAGTTGTTAGGCACTATAGAAGTTGTCATTCAGAACTTTATGGGTTGATAAGGAATACAGAGTTTGTTCCTTAGATTAATGGGTAATTAGAATGGAGTGTAATCTACACTAGAAGAGAGTGGGAAGAGTACAGATGTCAGATAGTATATGATACAGAGTTTGTAAAAAGAATAAAGAAAGCTTAGAAAGAAACTGGAGTGGCATTAAGAAAATTACAAGAGGAGATAAAAAGGCAAGTGGACAGAGAAAGAAAAAAAGTAGAAGAATGGAATAAAATAATACTAAGTACAAAAGACTTAGTATTAAAAGAAAGACCAGTAAAAAAGTTGATAGAGTGTTATATAGAGCTATATGTTATAAAGAAAATAGTGTTGAGGAATGCAGTAAAGTTAAAATTACTGGTCTTTATAAACTGAAACCAGTTGAAGTGAATGGTGTTAGAGCAACTAGGTGAAGACTGCAGTGATGCAGCAGAGATTATGACTCCAGAGAAATCCTAAGTATCATTGTTCAATAGTACTATATATACAACTCACCTCCAGTAAAATCCTAAGAGAACAGGATAGGGTTTTCTAGAGGCAACAGCTACTCTAAGTATCTAGAAGTCTATACTAATCAATAAAACAATGAAGCTATATAGTTAGAAACCTTAATAGAATGTTGCTGAATAGTAGAGGCTTATTAGTTGATGGCTAAAAGAAGTGGGTCAGTGGTTATAAGGAGATGAGTGGGGTCTAGAGGGTCTAACAGTATTGTAATGAGATATCAGTGTAAGGCTTGGGAAACAAGATGACTATGGGGATGACTTGGGCTTTAGCAGATACTATAAACCTGAATTTAGATAAAGTAAAAGATTCCTTTACAAAGTTATACTAGATATAAAAATTCATACAAAGTGCATAGTGATACAGACTTTCTAGAACAATCTTAGCTTTAGCTTATATAATATACCATCTGTCTGCCATAAGGTTACAACTTGAGAAGTCCAAGAGGAGTGAATTCTGATAGTGGTGTGTCACTGAAGAATATTAGAGATAGAGTTCAACTTGTTATTGTTATGATTACTATGATCTTATGTTCTATAGGTGTTTGCCTTATATCTGACATGTGCTGGGGTTTGTTTCATCTCTGACTCATAATTAACTGTACCTTGCTCTATCCTCATATAATATCAGTCAGTGCCTCATATAGTAGTGAAGATTCTCTTATGTTTTCCTCATTTCTTTATCATTGTTTCCTCAAGGATGCTTAATATATTCCTCATGGTTGATAGGTATATATAGTAGAAGATACAATTCTGTATCCTTATGCTTTACCAATTGATTATTCCTTCTACTCTTACTCAAGTCTTTGCCTAAGTTGCAATCTGAGCCAAGCTTAAGATCATAACAGTTATAGTTGATTATCAAACTAGTAAAATACAGAGTATCTACTAGTTCTTATATACAAGTAAGATTAAAGAAGAAACTTGGAGGTTTTAGTGGTGAAACACTGACAGGGGTTAAGAAAGGAGAACTCTGCTATGGAAGACTGAGTTGAATAGAAGAACTTGTCAGAATTGCAAATAATGGACTCTGTTTTTTTTATTTTTATTTTTATTTTCTATTTTGGGGTCTAGGGTTAGGGATAGAGTGATATCACATGTCACTATCACAAATTGGTCACTGTCACATTTCACACAATCACAAGAGAAAACAGTGGAAGATTTCAAAAGAAATGATGTCACTACAACATGTTTGACACATTGACCTTATGGATAACATATGATCTTTAGTATTACAAATCAAAGACCTTATAGTGGGTCAATGAAAAGAACCTTGTATTGGGTTAACACAAGAGAACTTGATAGAGAACTCTGTATAGGATTGTCTACCTTATATACTACTACCTAATGCTATTTCTAGCCTACCCTAAATAACCATGTGTTTCACATATTGTATGATATCATCCTTCCAGAACCTTCTACATCTTTCTATGTGTCATGTGACTTGTGACCATATTATCTGATGTGACCTGCTATGTGACAGTGTGATCTTATCACTCTAACCCTAACCCTAGTTCTAAAAATAGAATAAAGGAAAATAAATCAAAATGAAAAAAGAAAATAAGAAAATGTTAAGTCTACTTCTTTCATTCTTGACATTTAGGGTAGGTTAATGGTACTGTAGCACAGACCAGCAACTTAGTGTATAAAAGGTAGATAGTTCTGGACTAGGAACTCCATTGAGTTCTCTTGTGTTAACCTTAATACAATGTTCTTATTGACCCACTCTAAGGTCTTTGAGTCATAACAGAACTCTACTATGGAAGGCCAAGTGGAATAAGAGTAACTCCACCATAGAAGACCAAGTACTTGTAGAGTTTTGGACAGAGTATAACACTACTATAGGGAACATGTTATAGAATAATGCTGTCATGGAAGACAGGCTTTTATTGGGGTTGGGAATATGATAACACTGCCATGGAAGATAGGCTTTGATTGGTTGGACTTAGCATATAGCATAATTATAATGCCTAAAAGGGAAAAAGAGAGAGAATAGAAAGAGAAGAGAAAGAAAAAATAAAATAAGAGAATAGGAATCAGTTTATAACATCTATTGCTTCTGCCTTAGCTGCCCTGATAGCAGAACAAAATCTCTCTCTAAAAGACCTCAGAATATTATGTGACTTAATAACCTAAGGTCACCCTCACCTTCCTGACCTCTTTCATCTTTTTTCACTTCTCAGACAATGTCTACTCCAGCAGAGCAACTCCAAAATCCCATCAATATGGATGAAGCTCTGAACCTTATGAAGCATCTAGACAATTAAGAGTGGTTTTTTTCGAATCCATATTTTCAAATCAAGAAAGGAAAAAGGTGTTTTAATGAGCAGTCATCGAAGAGTTTGTATGATACTGTATGTAGTCACACTCTGAAAACCAACTTCACATGGTTAGTATTCTATTGTCTGCAACTCTTAGTTTCCGAATCACTCGGCTGTCTGCATTAAACTTTGAGCTCATGTGAGGCAGCTTTATCTATTTCCCCAAAGCCTGACGAATGGCATCTTGTAGCGTAACACCATCATCCTATTCGTTTTTTTTCTCAGGTCAATCGTACTTGCGGTGGGAATGGGTAAGAAAGAGCAATACAATACCTGATCAAGTGACCATGTGAAACAACCTGCCATCCCACTCGATTTCGCGAATTGAGCTTTATCCCCGAGTGACCATGTATCTGATAAAAGATTCATGATTTGTTTCGTATTCGTGATTTTTGACCACGACTTACCATCATAGGTGACTACAGTTTTCTGACTGGTTTTGAATAAGAACTGTGAAGAGGGAGAGGGAGAGAGGAAGAATGAGGATCAGTTATCAAAACTCGTGATGATAGGATCTTTATTCCATGACGTACTGGTGTGTCGCTGCAGTCATCCCAAGCTTATAATTCACAAATTAGGATGAACAAGTAACCCTCAAGAGAGAAAAAAGCATTTTACCCATTGTGAATCCTCCACCTTGACCGTAAGTTCCATCTGATTTCTTGATGAGAGCACCCGACTTGACAAGTTCATTGAAAGGGATTTGTTGACCGTACCATTCTTGTAAATTTGTATTTTGAAGAATCGTGTCGACTGGATTTGTCTTCTTGTTTTTGTTCTCCTTCTCTTTCACAGGATCACGCCTATGAACCCCATGGCCCGATTCAACACCAGAAAACGACGGCGACGACGATACCAAACTTCCTGTTAATGTAGTCTTGGTACTTTGAGAAACGTAGCCATAAAGTGGAAGACCAAGAATTTGTTGATTCGCAGGGAATCCAGCTTTTTTCCATTGAGCAAGAGCGGCTTGAGCAGTAGCTTGAGGCTGCGTGGAAGTTCCACAAAGGTCACCTTGTTTTAGCGTAACGTTAAGAATTAGAATATCAATATCTCCTTGGATTCAAAAAAGAGGGCAATACCAAGAGGGGCATTAGGTCCAGGTGTAGCAGAAGCACCCCAGACATCATAATTCCTGTTCAATTCCGGTCAGATCGCGAGAAAGAAAACTAGAATGAAAAAAAAGAAAACTTTGCACTACATACATGATATTGACGTAATCTATGACTGCAGCATAGGCAGAAACGTCACTTGATGGCTTTCCATTAGTTCCCAACCAAGGAAGATGAGGAACGGCTGCTGATAAGATCTTTGGCGAAGCTAATTTTTTTGAGAAAAAGTTGAGGACATTTCACTGACAATGCGGAGAAGAAAAATTATGCTCACGAAGTGCATTGCGCAAGGATTTAAAAAGGCTCAGTAGATTTCCAGCATCTGCGGATGAATGAGGGTTCCCAGCTCCCTCAGAATTAGGGTATTCCCAATCGATATCAATACCTTGAGAACTTTATTTGAGTTTCACTAATGGCATACATAGAATGACTTCTTTTCCTTTACCATCAAGTTCGTATCGCTTCACGGAAGACACCATGGCATTCACAAACGTGGTGCGATTTGTCGAGTTTGAACACGCTTGACTGAAATAGTGACTACCACCCCAACCACCTCAAAGAGCGCGATAAGTCAGCTGATCATTTTTTTGAGAAGAGACAACTTACCAACGGAAAGTACGATCTTGGTGGATTTACCACTAACTTTCTTGGCATTGATGAGTCTCTGAAGGATAGATTGACTACCAGAATCCCAAGTCAGAGTCGAAGATGAATTGGGCATTGCAAATGCTATGAAAGATGTCAAATATCATTTGAACGAACCCGATGGAGAACATAACCCACCAAAGAAGAGAATGTCAAACTTTGAAAAATCAATTTTCTCAGGGGGGTTGGAATCAGCACTCCAGTCTGGATAATAGGCAGCAGCGATCATTGTGTTTTGAGCTTCTACACCGTCCACGCTTTCTACATTCATAGCGGCTCCATGGCAAAGTGTAGTCGGGACTGAATTGAATCTCGTGGTGTTTGCACTAATAATATTTGGAGTAAGAAACTGAACCAAGATAGGGGAGTTCTCGTGATCTGGGATCGAAAGTAGATTGGAAAGATACTCCTCCAATCCTGCCTTGCGTTCAGCAATTAAATCATCATCAATCCAAGCAGAAGGGATGAAAGACGTCGTTAAAAGACGTTTCGGTGGGAGTACGAACGGGTCATTCAGAGCCCCTATGGGTGTATGAGCGGAGATATATACGGATTCATGGACTCTTACTATGGAGAGCCTCAAACTGTGGATTTTGGATGAATTGTTTATGGAGTAATCAAGGAATTGCAATATTGTACCTCAGAGTATCTGCGACTAACGACAGTTTCTTTTCCGCCGCAGAAGACTTGGATATTATACAAGATGTGAGGGCGAGGACTAGAGGATGTAGTGTGAGTAGCAATCACAACAACAGGAGCCATGTTGACACTGTGCCTAAACAGTTACAACGATTTTTTATATCCTCTCGTCTTCTGTGTGAATATTATAAGCATTACACCTCAAGAGTTGTTTTAAGGAAGAATTTTCACGCCGTGGCTTCGAACGCCCCGCTATTGATGCTCGCAAAAGTGTATCACACCAAAAGATGTAATGCAAGATCTAAGGACATGCCGTCCTGACAGTTGTTGGCGGAATCGTACTGGAAGCAGGCAGGAGAAGTGGGTCGCTAGAGTACCCAAGGTCTTCTGAACAACATACCGCGTGCCCAGGCAGGGGAACTAGGCATCTTTAGGCATCTTGTGCTCGTAATTGTATTGAACCTTCTGAAAGGTGACAGTTAATCAGGTTCTATGGTTCACACGAGATTACATAACTGATTATCACTCGAGACTTGGCCTTCAGAAAGGGGGGTCTCTTGAATCCCGAAGCAGAAGGGAACCACAAGAGGAAATCCAAATTCAGATCGTGAGAATACGAAGAGAGTAAAAAGCAAGAAAACCCTTCTATTTTGTGCCCAGTCCGCCACCGCCATTACTTGAGTGCTTAACGTGATTAGTGGCGCTAGGAGGCCAGCAGAAATCACAGAACCATCGTTCCTGTAGTTCAGTGAGGATGGTCAGAAAGCGGTTCACTTGGAAGACGAGACTGTGCGCTGAAATCCAGTGGAATACAGTTTCAGAACGGCGAACTCGGCTGGCGGTTACTAACATGTGGTCAGGTGTGCTGGAGAAGGCATGACATCTCAAAACGAAGTTCAATGACAAAAATATTGATAGGATGTGCCAAATGTGATCCACAGTCGTTCGCACGAGTTACTCGTATTGTGACACTGAGGTGAACCTATATTTTTTGATTGTTAAGGGAGGTCTTGTCAGGTTCTGATCTGCAAACTGTGGCAGCTCATATGTCTTACAATAGTGGTATTTTTTTTTAAAAAAATCAACAATTTATTACACGGAGCGCGAGGGCAGACCGTGGTAGCTACTTCGTAACTACATACAGGGAGAATGAGACTACATGAAGACTAGAAAAAGGAAAAGAAAAAGAAAGAAAAAAAGAAAGAAAAAAGAAAGAAACTAAATATAAAGAAGAAGAAGGAAAATATAGTTGCTAACTACAAGATAAGCCCATAGCAAATTAAGTAATGTCATTTGAGAAAGCAAATGCATTATGGTTGTGTTCAAGGAACATAACAAAATGAACAATAGAATCCCTACGTGGATTCCAATATTCATTAAACCTCTTGCAATCATGAAGAATGTGTTGTCTTGATTTGATGGGATATTGGCCACATGGACAACTAAATTCTTTGTTAGGGGAGAATCTGAGTCTATATTCACCTGTCAGTGCATGATTGGTAATAGCTCTGGTGGCTCTAGCACAAAGCAAGTTAGAATGGCCAAAGTTTTGGAGCCATGGGCCACCCTTGATATACGATGGTTCAAGTGGTTTATTGTCACCATCCATGAGGTCAGGAAATTGGTTGCCCTTTAGGTCTGATGCTTGGAACATCATTTTCCATCTGTTAGTGAGGTCATTGCATTCTAGTTTCCTGCTAAAGTCCCAAGAGAGCTTGCTAGGATATGTGGGAGTTAGTCTGAAGGATTTAGTTTCAGAATCAACAGCTTTGTGAAGATGCCACTTGGAGTGACTTGGGCATTCCCAAAACTCAATGTGGTTGTTTGGGTGATGGGAAAAGAAGGAGCAAAGCTCCTTTAGAATGGAGACTGCGTGTTTTTGGAAAGGATGAGAGGACAGATCAAATATTTTCTTTGCCATGTGGATTGAGTCCATTACAATGATGATAGTAGAGATGAAGTCATGATTGGTAGCTTGGTTGATGCTGCATCTGATAGCAACAAGTTTGGCTTCAGTGCTCATGATGTTTAGAGCATGGTGGAGAGTTTTTGTGATAGGCCTATCCCTTATGTGAATGTGGGCAATAGATGTAGCAACATTGTTTTTAACACTAGCATCCAATACAACAAGTGCTGTTGAGGGGGATTCCAACAATTCAATTGCGATTCTGTCAAGTTCCTGAACTTGAGAAGTAATGTTGTGATTTACTTGTTTGTTAAAGGGTTGGAAAAGAAAATGATTAGAAAATGTATTTATAATTCTATGACTAGCAAATAGTTCTGGATTAATAGGATCAAATAAAGGAAAAACCTTATTGAAACAGTTGTCTATATTTACCAAGTGGCCTTTAATAAGACCATATTGTCTTCTTGTTAAGAAATTAAGCAAGAGAGGATGTTGATGAAGGGGAGATTCATTGCATGAGCTCATGAGAGAGTGAAGGATGTGGCTGGAAGGAAGTGAATGTGCCCTGAGTTGCAATCTGCCTCCAATTTTTTATAGGTGGAGATTGATAGGAGTAAGGCCAGCAATGGCTTCAATACCCATCAATGGTGCTATTTTGAAACTGCCTACTATCCATAAGGCTACTCTTCTTTGCATCTTGTTTATAATCTTCATTGGATATGAGAGAGAGGCTTTGTTGTAATGCCATAGTTGAAAGCCATAGAGGGTGATTGGCATTGCACAACATTTATAGAGTAAACATTTTTGATATAGGTTTAAACCTCTAGTGGAATTGCCAAGAATTTTCATGCATTTGATTGTTAAGATTGCCTTATTTGCATAGAAGTTGATATGGCTATGGAAAGATAATTTCCTGTTGAAAATGAAGCCGAGGTAGTGCCAAGAAGACTTTAGAGAAAGAATCAGGCTGTCTAGAGGTGAAAGATCAAGGGGAGGAGGGTTAAAGGTACCATGCACTCTGGAGAAGTGAAACACTTTGGTTTTTGAGTGTTTGACTTGAAGCCCAAATTTGGTGAGAAGGTTAAGAGCAATGTTGTAACTACAAAAAAGATGAGTGTTAAAAGTTTCAAAAGACTTGGTTTGAGTAATAAGCAAGCCATCATTAACAAAGAAAAGTAAAGAAGTTTGAAGATTGAGACTTTTAAGTTGTTTTTCTAAAATGTGAAGAAAAGAGGCTAGATATAAAGCCAAAAGAATAGGGGATAGGGCTGAGCCTTGGCCTATACCAATGTTAACATCAAAAAAATGAGAGGAGAAATTATTCCAAATATATTTTGTTTTCCTATTGACAAGATAACTGGAGAAAAATTGGATGACACTAGAGTCTAAACCAGCTTTCCTGAGAATGAGAGAAAGGAGGTGGTAATTAAGAGAAGAAAAGAATTGGGAAATGTCGAAGGCAAGAGTACTGGTTGACAGATTCTTGACCTATTCAGTATAAATAAAATGAGTGAGAGCGACACCCACATCAGTCGTGGATTTAAACTTGAGACTACCAAGTTGACTGTGGTGAATGAAATTATTGGAGACCACATGAAGTTGTAGTCTATTGCTAATGGCTTTTTCGATGAGTTTACCCAACGTGTTCAAGAGAACAATAGGTCTAAATGCCTTTGGGGAGTCATACAATGTTTTGTTGGGTTTAGGGATAACAATAGTTGAAGAGATCTTGAAATGAGACAGCCAGTAACCCAACTTACAATAGTGATATATCATGGGTAATTTATTATAGAATTTAAATTTAATCTGTAGAATACCAAAGCTTATTATTAGGTAAATAATTTTTATTTTATTTAGAAAATCTTTCTAACAGATTAGTTAAGTTAGTATTTTTGTTTGTTTTTGTAATATGAATTCTGCTAGTCAGATATATCACTTGCTGAAGAAGACTTGACAACCATAAAATTTTTTGACTTTCTAAACTTATAGAATATAATAAAATTACTTGGAAATCCATAGAACCTATATAGTTATAAATCATTAAAATAGATAATAACATAGGTAAACTACTAGCTAAAGTATATAAGAACAATAAAAATACAGATCTAAATCTGTCCAAAAATAACAATAACTATAAATAATATAGGTAACACCATGGTAGTTAGCTTTATCTTGCAAAATATGATCATTAAGAAAAACTCCTTTAAATCAAAGCCAGAAAAGAGAGAAATAAAAAATTTTCTCTTTTAATTAGATTCTATAACTATTTATGCCTTGTTTTATTAATTTTATTTGATTTAGTCCATCACTAGTAAGATGAGTTTTATTATTCATTAAATTAGCTACTATATAAAAATCTTGAAAATCTAATAGTTTTTGTCCTTGAATAGAATATTTAAGAAATAAAAATATAATTTTTTTATAAATATCTTTAAATCTTAAAATACTAAATTCAAAAAACTCAGTATTATTTTTACTGTTTATTTTTTTAACTTTTCCACAATTTAAATAAACAGCTAAACTTTTCAATAATAGTTTATCTCTGCTATGTTGACCTATACTAAATTCTAGTACTAATAAACAATTGAATGAAAGCGAGATTCATCCATGTCAAGATTGCAAGAAGTAGACTTAGTTTTTTCTTATTTTCTTATTTTCATTTTTCTATTTTTAGAACTTAGGGTTAGGATTAGTGATGACATCACTTGGTCCCACATCAGTCACATCAGATGACATGGTGACAGTGACAGTGACAAGTCATGAGATGCATGAAAGGACATAGAATATTCTGGAAGAGATAATGTCATACAATGTGTAATACACATGTTGACTTTAAGGCATACACATGGTCATTTAGGGTAGGCTAGAAATAGCTTGCACAGACCATTAGGTATTTGTATATAAGGTAGACAGTCTTGTATAGAGTTTTCTATTGAGTTCTCTTATGTTAACCCAATACAAGATTCTATTTATTGACCCACTCTAAGGTCTTTGAGTCGTAACAATCCACTCCTAACATATTATATTCTAATCAGTGCTAGTACACATGTACATATTTATAATTAACAATTTATTACATAAAGTACATAGACAGACTATGGTAGTATAAAACTACTTATCTTGGAAGTAGAAATGTTATGATCGATGCCTCTTCAGTTATGCATGGACATGGGCAAAGGGTATGACAACGACGATCGGCTGTGCCGAAGTAGTCTCAGTCAGCGCCTCATGTGGTAGGCATGACATCCTAGCTTAGTCCTCA
>Ga0157368_1001257_pt1 | contig 10834 bp, 11 predicted proteins | sample AttbisABBM3_FD_113146 | JGI IMG/M metagenome (GOLD analysis project Ga0157368, IMG submission 113146) | Fungus gardens microbial communities from leaf cutter ant in Botucatu, State of São Paulo, Brazil - Atta bisphaerica ABBM3 | ecosystem: Host-associated > Fungi > Mycelium > Unclassified ...
AGTCTTTGCTGTATTACTATCCTATTTATATAAATTACACATCGTCTATGCTATTTAATATTTACCCTACCCTAAAGTCCATGCATCATCCATTAGTACACCATATATACATCATAAGGTAGCCATGTAGTTAATATACTTCTTGACATCATCTATCTAGACTGCTCCAGCTCACTCTAGTCTGTTCTAGGCCTTTATAACATCACATCATGTGATATGTCATGTGACTACAGTGTCATGTGCCTCTTCATCATCAATAAAAAGAAAAAGAAATTCAAAAGAAAAGAAATATAAAATCAAGAAAAATAGATAAAAGAAAAAGAAAAATGTTAGTCCTTACATGCATCATAACACTAACCTTTGGACCTAAGTCATAACAACTCACTTATTTGTAATATCTGAACCTTGGGTATACTCTTAGAGGTTTAGGAGTGATTTAGAAGTTCAATAATAATAACAATGATGATTAAGATCAATACAGATGAGAAAGAATAAAGATTGATAATAAATAATAAATAATAAATAATGATAATTGATATTATTAAGTCTGAAATCTAATCCTCAGACACAAAAGTATATATACAAAATAGTGATGGTCTATATGCAAGCTGTTTCTATCACATAATCAAAAATTATACCTGATGGAAGCTGTCATCTGTCATAGCAGCTGTCAGGCTAATTTTAAAAGGTAACTAATTATGTCACTACATTGATATACTTGTATCTCTATAAATACTTATTACTATGTAATATACCATATATTATTGGAAACAGTTTGATGAGCACTTTCCAACACAAGTTCAATCATGTGTATCCATCTGGTCATTCATGAGATATTAGCAAATGAAGATTTTACAGTTACTGATAACCTGATATCTTGGTTGTTTGTTATTGCTTTTGTACATCCTATATACATGCAGATTGCTCTTACTTGGGGCTTTATAGCACAACTTAGTTTGTGAAAATCAGTCCACTGGTTGTAGAGATACAAGCTGAATGAAGTTTGTGACATTGGTGTTAGAATTGTGAACATTGGACTTGGTCTCATTTTATTTCCTTTTATTCTCATTTTCTTTGATTTTATTTTTGAGTTTTCTTTTCTTTTTCTTTATTTTTGACCTAGACAAAAGTGTAACATGACATCATACAACATGACAACAACATGTTAGCCTTATAGCAAGTATATGGACTTTGGAGTAGTATTACAAACTCAAGTCCTTAGAGTTGGACAAGTGAATGAATCTTGTATTAGAGTTAATATAAGAGAACTCAATAGAGAACTTTGTACAAGATTGTCTGCCTTATATACTAATACCTAATGGTCCATGCAAGCCAATTCTAGCCTACCCTAAATAACCATATATATGCCATAAGATCAACATGTGTTATATACATTGTATGATGTTATCTTTCCAGAATTTTCTATGTCTTTCCATGTATCTTATGACTTGTGACTGTGTTATCTGATGTGACCTGCTGTGTGACAGCATGATCTTGTTACTCTAACCCTAACCCTAGTTCTAAAAATAGAATAAAGGAAAATAAATTGAAAATAAAATAAAATAAGAAAGAAAATAAAAATTGTTAGAGTCCACTGCTTTCAACTTTGACAAGTAGGTTAGTTATAGTATGTGCACAGACCACAGTCTGAAGTATATAAGACAGACTAACTTATACTTATACTTGGAACTCTATTGAGTTTTCTTGTGTTACTCAATACAAGAGTATGTCTTTCATCTTAACTCTAAGACTCAAGTCATGACACTTGGCTTTAGCTTATATATTGCACTATTTACTTGTTGTTTGGTCATAACTTTAGAGAATAAAGAATGAAGTTCAAGATAGTGAGTATTGATAAAATAAGTATGTTGTCATAGACACTAGAGTTTAGTGTTAGAAATAGTTGATTATTAGACTGAAGAATACAAAGTATCTACTAGTCCTTAAATACTAAGGAAAATGTCTAAAAAACATGGATACTTAAGTAGTGCTATTACTATAGTCTAGAAATTCTCTATATTGAGTGAGGTCAGTGTCTATACCTGGCTCCAGTAGCTGGGCAGATGTTTAATTGAGTTGATCTATAGTAAGACACTGTTAGGGTTTGAGCTTTGGATAGAAGTAAACTTTGCCATAGGAATGAAGTACTTGCAGAGTTTTGATGTAAGTAAGTCTGCTGTGGAAGATAAATACTTGTGAGATTTTGGATGAGAGTGATCTACTGTAGAAGATGTCAACACTTGGGGTTTAGACTTTAACATATGACACATCCTTATTAAGTTCATTCTATTACTTTATGAAAACACCTTCAAACCTTTTTGCATAGCACCTAGGAAACTGTTCAAGTTCCAATAAATGACCTCTCCACTATTCTGTCAACAGGAAGAATAAATCATCTATTCAACATTTACTTCCTAGTAAAACATTTTGGGAATTTAGCAAAAAAGATAAGTGCAATACATTGATTAAACATTGGTGTTATTTCAAGCTTCTGACTTTAAAGGAAGTAACTTGAACTAACAGACTTGATCAGTAATCCCTTAATCCCTTCATGAACTAAGGGAGGATCATGACTCAGACATGTCAGACATTTCAATTCATTGTGTGCATGGATCACTAGGTTGATCATGGACCATGCCCCCATAGTGGCTCTGTTTCTTCTCTTGAGAATCATGATTGCACTAGATACAATGGTCAACTAATCGGTGATACTTTGGTTGACATTATTGGTTTTCTAGAAGACAACCCAGGTGTTTTTTTGCTTTTATGATAACATTTCATAGGTGGTTATATATTTGTAGGTGGTTATATATTTACTTTTTCCGTTTCCTTTTAAAATAAAAAAGAAAGGTTTATTTTGGCGTGATGGCTGATGAACGCTGAGCTAGTTTATTCCGAAATTATCCGCGACGGTCGTTCAGTCATCACTCGTTCGGGGGCCGCCATTGTATAACACCTACCTTAATTTTTCCTTCCTCAGACTCTACAAAATGTTATCCGCAAGAGCGCTGAGTATCCAGCGCCTTACTTCTTCCTCTGCTGCGGCAGTCAAACGCAATTATGCTACGACAGTTGCTGATGTGACTACTGTTAGAGGAGTGAAAGTTGCTTCTGTTGATTTTGGCCAGCCAACATCTGCAGTTACCATTTTTGTGAAAGCAGGAAGTAGGTTTCAAGGTAAGGAAGGACTGGCTAATGTTTTGAAGAATTTTGCATTCAAGGTATGTGAAATTCTTTAGAAAATCTGAGCGATATTCTCAAACGCGTGTTTTTATTTTGTATTTGTGGATTAGAGCACGGATAAAAGATCTGCTATTGGGACTGTCAGAGAGGCAGAATTGTATGGAGGACTTTTGTCTGCGAATTTGGGCCGTGAACATTTGGCTTTGACAGCAGAATTTCTTCGTGGTGACGAGTGAGTTCATTATGCCTTTACTCAAAGCAAAATGAGTTGACTTAATTTCAATTCAAAGAGCATTCTTTGTCGATGTTCTTTCCTCGTTCCTTTCGTCGGCTCGATTCACACGTCATGAATATGAAGAATATGTTCGATCCCTCGTTTCGTCCGACACACTCGCAGCCTCTTCTAACCCTTTAACACGCTCACTTGAAGCTGCTCATGCGATCGCCTTCCGTTCAGGATTAGGTTCCTCGCTTTTTGCGCCGGAACATCTGCATATCAGTGTTGATGAAATTAAAGCTTACGCTCAGCGTGCATTTGTGAAAGACAACATTGCGGTTGTTGGCATGAATATTGAAGCTCCAAACTTGAATAAGTTGGTTGATGCTTCGTTTACCGGTGTTGCTACTGCGGACGGGGCAGTTGATACACCGGCGAGTCAATATTTCGGTGGTGAAACGCGCCTGGAAGCGGCACATGATGGTCTTCAAACTGTTTTCATTGGGTTCGGCACGACCGATGTCAGCACTTCAGCTGAACTTGCGACACTCCGTGCCCATTTGTCTACTACGCCTTCAGTGAAGTGGGCTCAAGGACTATCACCAATTGTACAGGCGATTCCGGAAGGAACGAATGTGCAGAGCGTGTGGTTGCCATATTCAGATGCTAGTTTGTTTGGATTGGTTGTGAGTGGAAGGACAGTTGAGGGTGTAAAGGAGGCTGGAAAAGTAGCCGTTGAGATGCTGAAAAAAAGCACGAAGGGGTTGAACGAGGGAGAGTTGAAGAGTGCCCTTTCCAAGGCCAAGTTTGGAGTTGCAAGTGCAATGGAGAGCAGGGAAGGATTGGCTCGTGAGTTAGGAGCGAAGGTATGTTCGAAGTTGGGTTGTAAATGTACGGCTGATCGGTTGATGTTTTGTAGATTTTCACTGGAGATGTATCTGTCGAGTCGACTCTGTCTGCGTTTGCCAAGGTCACGACGAGTTCTTTCTCTCAGGTATGTTTCATAGTTGTGCGGATCAGAGTTGTGTCTGATGCTTGGTTATAGGCGGTTTCTTCGCTCGTCTCGGCCAAGCCTACCTTTGTCGCTGTCGGCGACTCTTTGAAGCTTCCATATCCTGATGAGCTTGGCCTCTAAATGAAAGAGGCTTGTTAACAAAGTGGCGGAGGCAGTGTAGTTGTACATAAAATTTCCGCGTCATACATTTGTTTCTTTAATGGCAATGCCCAACTAGTCTACTCTATTATCATTTCAGAGGTCTGGGAACTGATACACGACGACTGATGTAGATGACAGTGCAAGTGATCGGAGAGGGAGTAATTAATTGTAATGTGAGAAATTTGCAAGATCACTGCTAAAAGACAAGAGAAAAACAGAGAAAAGCCGATATAGCGGGATCACGTGTGACATGGAATGGATGGTTCTGAGGAGGACTCGCTATGTATTTGTGGTTCCTCGACGTACACGGCCAATCACTTTTTCTTCCTCTACCATCATCTACATTGTGATTCGAGAAATCAGTTACGTCCTACGCGTGCCACGATCTGAACGACCCGGGAACGGTTGCTACAAACACATTTGATCATACACGTATATCATCCCAACGATGTCCATGCGTTTGCCGGAAGATATTCTCCGTGGTTTAGAACAGCTTGAGGCGCAATTTGCAGAGGCACTGTCGGTGCACAGTGCGCTAGTTGGTGGGACCAAAGTCGTGCCACAACGATGTACGGGTACTGAATCAGTAGAAGAAGGTCTTACAGAACGTGGTCCTCATGGGATAGAGCAGCTACGCCAGCGGCTGGCAGAGGTGGTTGTGGGTGAGGGTGAGGGTGAATACCTGTCGCAAGCAGCGGCAGCGATCTTCAGAGAGACCAGATCACCCGACGGAACGATGCAGGAGGTCAAGTTGGAGATGCTGAGGAATGTCCTGGCACAGACTGTGCGTGGACGATGCTCTGATAATGCAAATAATATACATACTCTTATCCAGGCGGGCAAGGCAGACGAGGAGGCTGATGATGTCCTTCCGGACCAGACCGCCCATCTCCGGCAGGGCTCCGTTCTTCCCCCCGGACCACGCCGCCACCGCAAGAAACGCAGGCGTTCCCGGGCGGCGGATGCCGACGATTTGGGTGAGATCTCGGAGGGCCTGGGGAAATTTGATGCCGGCTGACCAAGCTTTTACCCAGTCTCTTCTCCTGCCAGTCGTCCCACACCACCGATGGCCACTCAGCCGTCCCCGTCCCCAGCCGCAAAAGGCAAAAAACCTATGGCTTACCCCCAGCACTCTCAACAGATCATCCAGACCCAGCAGGCTCAGCAACAGCAGCCCCGTTCAGAGCGCGCAGCTTCCAAGGCTCCTCTTGCGTATCAGGCCCCGACTCCGGCTCAAAATCGCCACCCTTCTCCACCCTCGTCCAACACCAGCAAGTCCAAGAACACCAATCCACTCACCAATCAGAAAGGCAAGGCAAATGCAAACAAGATATGGAGCACCAGCACAACAGAGGAACGTGAGCGTATCAAGGAATTCTGGCTGGGTCTCAGCGAGGAAGAGCGCAGGGACCTTGTCAAGATCGAGAAAGACACCGTGCTCAAGAAGATGAAGGAACAACAAAAACACTCATGTAGTTGTGCTGTATGTGGTCGGAAGCGGTTCGTGTCTGTCCACTTTTTCAAAATGCTCTGCAATTTTTTCCCCCCGATTGCATTGATTTTTTCATTTATCATGGTTTTCGTGACTTCTGACATGTTTACCTTTTCGGTTTCCCTGCTGCAACCGCGATTTTATCTCTTGATCAATATCTGATCGACTTGTGATCCCACCGAACTCGCAATTGTTTCTCGTCTATCCCTCAATCCCCCAAAATAAATAGAAATGCAATAGAGGAGGAGCTCGAGGTACTGTATGATGCTTATTACGAAGAGCTAGAACAGTACGCGAACCACCAGCAGCGTTATGTAAACTCCGGTGGCACGATCCCACCACCCCCTGGTCCTGGCCCCTTTCCGGGTAGCGTCGAGCTTGACAAGAACGGTGCCGTGGTATCACACATACCTCCGAACAATAACGGCGACGGTGACAATAACGTCAGTGGAGGAGGTGGAGGAGGGAAACGTCGCGGCGGTAAGCAACGTCAGCAGCCACCGTCTATAAATGGTAGAATAGCGCACCCGACAGCACCTTATGATCATGTACATCTGCATCCTCATCACAACCATCATCATCACAAAGAAAGTGAATTCGAGGAGGACGAAGGCAATGTGTATGAAGAGGAGGAATATGAAGAGGAAGAGGAGGAGGAAGAGGAGGAAGATGATGAGGACGAGGACGAGGAGGACGATGGGAGGTTAGTTAATGGGAGGGGGAAGGCTACACGACAAATACCTTTGGGTAGAAGGGGTGAAGGAGGCAAAGGCGAGCGGAAGATGAACGGGAAGCAGCGAGATGGCTTCAACTTGACAAATTTGGCAGTAAGCGGTGAGTATATCCAGTCCTGCACGTCCACGAGAGTAGTGCGGATATTGTCCCATTAACGGCATATCTGGTGCTATTTTAGGTCCCGGTAATATCCTAACTGTAGCCGATGATTTGCTGAAGAACGATGGTCAGAAATTTTTGGAGATGATGGAGCAACTAGCAGAGAGAAGGATGCAGAGAGAAGAAGAGGCAGCCGCAGATGTGGAGGACAGTGAAGAGGACAGTGAAGAAGAAGAAGGTAGCGATGTGGATGATGGTGAAGATGGAGAAGGCGGAAGTGAAGATGAGGAGGACGAAGAGGATGAAGAGGAAGAGGTATGTGTCTTTCTCTATTTTCAGAATCCTTTTTTGTGCTGTGCCTCTGGGCAGGGCGGGAAAGTGCCGTTCCAAGCAAGTGCACTTTGGTGGATGACTGGTGAAAAATACTCACACTCCTCATTTCAACTCTTTCTGGTTTTGTCTGAAATAACAGTGATGCTGACTGCCCCTGTCTCATTTCTTCCCTTGCCCCGTCGCTTTCTTACTTGCCCCCAACATCAACACTTCATATGGTGGTTCGAATGCAACACGCACGACGGTTTCCTCTCCTATCGTGTTTTTATCTGCCAAATATCAATTATACCGTCAATGTGTATCTCTTGGGTGGTTCTTCCGTGATATATCCTAATCGCATTGACAAAATCCACAAATTGCTTACTACACCACAACCACTTGCCGCGGTCTCTAATTCCATATATATGGTCTTTCCTCCCTATGTTCTTGCCTCCCCGGAATTATCTTCTTCGTCGCCTCTGCCGTCACCTTGTTCTTCTCCCACCCCATCTTCATGTTCATCTCTTTCTACCACCTCATCTCTTCCCTCTTCCCCTTCTGCGCCCTCTGCGGCTTATCCTGTCCTTTACAAATTTCACTACCTCGATCCCAAACTTGTCCTGCCGCTTTCTTCTTCGTCTGCCATGGATATTCTACCTCCCGAACACGAACCCGCGCTCCACTGTCGCTACACTGATGGCACACCACTCAACCTATCTCGTATCATGATGTCCTTGATTCAGATCATGACGGAAGAGCAGAAGATGGAGGAAGGGAAACGAATGTTTTCGATATTTGCAGCGAGAATGTTTGAGCAGAGAGTATTGCAGGCGTATAGGGAAAAGGTGGCACAGGAGAGACAGATGCAGTTGTTGAGAGAGTTGGAGGATGAGGATAAGCTGACAAAGGAAAGGGAGCAAAAAAAGCAGAGTGCAAATCAGAGAAAGAAGGATAAGAAGCGGTTAGCATACTTTTCTTTTTATGGTCGCATGACCGTATCATTTATTGATATTTATGATTTTCTAGGCAGCAGAAGCTTGCGAGAGAGGAAGAGAAGGCAGCCAAGGCAGCTGAGAGAGCAGCTGAAGAGGCCGCTGTGAAAGCTCGACAAACAGCGATAGAGGAAGAAAACAAAAGACGACGCGAAGAGGAACGCGCAAAACGAGAAGCGACACGTAAAGCTGCGGAAGAAGAACGAGCACGTAAAGAGGAGGAAAAGCGGAAGCGTGTGCAAGAGGAACGTGAACGTGAAGCTGCACGTGAGCTGAAGAAGAAAGAACGAGAAGAGAGATTGAAGGCTGAGAGACGAGAGAAGGAGGAGAAGGAGAGGAAAGTGAAAGAGGAGAAAGAGGCGAGATTAGCTAAGGAGAGAGAAGAGAAGGAGAAGGAGAGGGAGAAGGAGAGGGAGAGGGAGAAGAGGGAGAAGGATGAGAGGGATGAGAGGGAACGCATTGAGAAGGAGAAGAAAGCGCTAAAGGAAAAAGAAGAGAGGGAGGCCAAGGATAGGTTGGCTGCTCAACAGAGAACTGCTGCTGCTGCTGCAGGTCCTTCGTCCGTAAAACAGGCGGGTCGTAATATCCCACCGGCTACGTCGCCTGTAAAATCCAACAGTAGTGGACTCAGTACCTCTGGCTCGTCACCTGCAGGACTTCAACGTTCCCCAAACACCAGCATGAACAATGCGATCAGCAGTCATGTTTCTACTTTGGCCAAAAAAGGAAGCTACAATAATAACAAGCCTCCTGTTCTCTCCACATCCATGTCATCACCAAACATTCTTGTTAATCCCAATCGTGCACCTGCGCCTCCACATCTTGCTCAAATATCTCAGCCCAGTGGGTCATCTTCTCGAGGACCTCCCGGTATCTCACAGCCACCTACGCCGCATACACCTCAACTTCCTCATTCTTCGCACGTCCCTCCAACTCCAGGCATGATGTTTGGTAGTCAAGGTCAACCAGGTGGAATGATGTCTTCATCAGCCTTGTCTCCTCGTCTGGGTAATTTCGGACATGGTACTTTAGCTTCTGGTCACGTCTCTTTCGGATTTAATGCTGCCGGTGGTGGTCCATCAACCCCGCATCCTCAGCATCTGGGAATGCACTCTCACCAACCGCAACCTCAGCAACTTCAGCCTTCTGCGCTACCCAGAGGTAACTTCAATAATGGACCAACATCATTTGATCCTGCATTCCAACGGGTGCCTGTTGGAGGATTTAATCCTGCTTCAGGCGCAGGAATGCCGTCACCTATTGGTCCGCCGTCGAAACCTAAAACTCCGATGACGATGAATGGAGGTTCCGCTGGATCACCCACAATACCAGGAGGACCTTCATTGGCTCCTGGATCTGGAAGGAGAAGCATCCATGATCTGCCCAGTGGATCGAATGCCCCTGGTGCGGCGCCGGGTCCGATTTCCCGACCGATTGCACCGATCGCAAGACCGACGGGACCAATAGGTGCAGATAATTCAAGCCCTCGGTCAAATTCACCTGTGAAGAGGTCACCGAGTCCGAAGGGTGTTGTGTTGGGATCGTCAGCACTTGCGGCAGACGATGATGAGGTTGTACCTGTTGCAACTCGTCGATCTACAACGACAACACCTTTTGGAGTAAGCAGTATTGGGAGTGGCGTGGGTGGTGGCGTGGGTATCGGTGTAAGTGGTGTTGGAGTAATTGGACAACCTCATTGGGGACCCTCAAGTCCTCGCGACGCTTTGACACGGTCAGCACCGTGGGGTCCTCCGTCTGGGTTCTCCGCAGCTCTAGGTACTCGACCGGGAGGTGCGCCTCCTTTACCCATTGGCTCTTCAGGCATGATGAACCATAATCACAATCATCACGGGAATCCATTACATCCCATAAGCAGTGGCCATCCACAGCATCCAGCTGGTCCTCCTGGTGCACTTCCTGGTAATGCCGGTACATTCTCATTATGGAGGACACCTGCACCTGTTGGTCCCTCTAGTGCAACGGCAGATTGGCATACTGGCCCACCTGGTATTATTGGGACTCCATTCTTCAGCAATACAGCATCGTTCATGGGTCATAACCATAATACTGCGCCAGGCTCCCCTGTGACTCATACTGGTGCTGGTGCTGGTGCCGGTGGGGGCGCATGATTTAAGTCCTTTGCTGTGATCTCTTGTATGTGTGAAGCCGCAGCTGGAAAGAGATCATGAGAGGAGAGGAAAGAGGTTAAGGATTGTCGAAGAGCGACTGACCGAAGAGGATTATTGTTGTTGTTTTTTCTTATTCTTCCACTTACTCTCAGTCCCTAAGCATTTTTCTGTTAGTCAGTAATCCGGTTGATTTACACGTATTCAATCTTCTTGATCTCGTTGTACATGCACTCTCTCTCTCTGTCGTTAAACGCAGTCTTTTTTTTTTTATACGTACCCACAACATAACACTCAGACCTGCTTTTTTCGTTTTTAACTCTCCCTTGCATCGGATTTTGAGTATGTCGACTTTGAATTATGATTTTGTGTCTCTTAAGATCATCCATTCATTCACTCGTCCCACTGTGTCGTTTGAGGAATGTTACTTTTTTCATTCGTTGACCATTTCCTCAAAGTGGTGTATAACCATTTTTTGTGGCTTTGGCGTTCGGCGTCTGCTCCGAAGGGAAACAGTAATAA
>Ga0157368_1001258_pt1 | contig 10817 bp, 10 predicted proteins | sample AttbisABBM3_FD_113146 | JGI IMG/M metagenome (GOLD analysis project Ga0157368, IMG submission 113146) | Fungus gardens microbial communities from leaf cutter ant in Botucatu, State of São Paulo, Brazil - Atta bisphaerica ABBM3 | ecosystem: Host-associated > Fungi > Mycelium > Unclassified ...
ATTCCAAGAGTTGGTGGGATGCTAACTATAACAGAGACCTCAAAAAATATAGGTCTTCAAAAAGGATTGAAGATTGGAAACAATTCAAGGGTATGGTTAAAAGAACTAAATGCCTATTCTTTGACCAGAAAACCCAGGAAATCGCCAACAAAAGATGCAGCCCATGGGAACTCATGAACTAGGTCAACAAACAAAAGCTACCAGCTATTGAAGCTATCAAGTACAATGATCATCTTTATCTTGAAATTGAAGAACTTTGGCAAGCTCTGTATTTGACCTTCAATATAGCTCAAGACTGCTATATTGATATCAGCCTGCTAGACAAATTTTCAAATAAGCATCCAATGAAATGGCTACCATTTTCTGAAGCAGAATTTGTCAGTTTTATCAACAAGTGTAATAATTCATTGACTCCTAGTCCTGAAAAGTTATCATAGAGATATCTCAAACTTATTGTCAAAGATACTATGTGTTTGAAGAAAATTATCAATATTGCTGATGTGTGTTTTGAATTAGGCTATTGGCCTTTGCATTTCAAAGTATCAACATACATTATCATTCTCAAGCCTAACAAGGATTCATACGATTCCTTTAAGGCCTTCAGACCTATTGTCTTCCTCAACACATTAGGAAAAGTCAAAAAAGTCATTGGTAAAAGATTACAATTCCATTCAATCTCAAATAACTTTATTCATCTGAGTCAACTGGGTGGTTTGAAGTAACATTTATTGTCTGGCACTGAAGTTGCTCTCACACATTTTATTTACACTAGTTGGGTCAAGAATAATACTACAAGTACTTTGGCATTCAACATTGTCCAATTCTTCTCATCATTAAACTGTTGACTTCTTCCCCTCATCTTTGATAAAGCTGGATTCAATCTCAAGATCTTTCTTTTCTTTTGTAATTATCTAGTAGGAAGAAAAACTCAGTATTTCTGGAACAATTTTTCATCTCCTTTTTTCAACATTGATGTTAGAGTTGGTCAAGGTTTAGTCCTCTCTCCCATTTTATCTGCATTATATATTGCCCCTATTCTTCATATTCTTGAAAATCACTTAAAAATCCTAAATATTCCAGTTTCTATTCTTTCATTTGTAGATGATGGCCTTCTTGTGGCCCAAAACAAATCATTGACAATTTCAAATTCTTTACTCCTTTATAGTTATCAGATTACTTCATCTCTTTCAGAAAGATTCAAACTAATGATAGAATATGGAAAGACAGAAGTATTTCATTTTTCCAGATTGTATGGAGTTTTCAATCCTTCTTTGCTTGACCTTTCTTCAATTAGAGGTCTGCTTCTTTGTCCCAAGAATATGTAAAGATACTTGGGGTACATTTTTGATAGGAAACTATTCTTCTGACAACACATTGACTTTTATGCAAATAAAGCTATCTCTACTATCAAGTGTATGAAGATTCTCGGAAACTCTGTTTGCAGTCTTGCTCCTCAACAGAAATGCCTTTTATACAGAAGTTATGTTCTTCCTATCACTCTATATAAATTTCAACTATAATTCTACAACAAAGCTCTATTATCTTATCTACTCAAAGAGCTGAATAAAATGCAAAGAAGAGCCACTATTTGGATTCTAGATGTTTTTTGTACATTGCCTTTATTCAGCATTGAGGCTATCATAGGTCTTATTCCCATTTGTTTACATCTTTAAAAGCTCAGTGGTAAATTGCAACTTAGAGCTCATTCCCTTCTATATAACCACATCTTGAGATCCCTCCTAGAATCAAGACAATCGTTCATCAACATCCCTCATCAGTTGTTGTTGGATACTCTCATTTTCAATCAGTACTCAAAGATCAAAGGATCTATTGTCGATATGGACAATAGGTTCAACAAAGTTTTTCCCTCTTCTGATCCATTCAATAAAGAGTTTGCCCCAGGATCTTGACTTATAGACATTTTTTCTAGTCAGTTTTCTTTTCATTCATCAACTAAACAAAGTAATAATAACTTGAAAACCCATATTCATCTCCTTGACAATATAACTCTCAAATCTTCATCAGACCCTACATATGCTCTCATTGTATCCAATGCTAGTATCAAGAACCATATTGCTACCTCCATTTCATATATTCACATTCACAACAAGCCAGTTATCAAGACTTTCTATCATGCTGTAAATGTAACAACTACTGAAGCTGAATTATTTACTATCAGATGTGATATCAATCAAGCCACCAATCTGAATGGCATCAATAAAATCATCATCATTACAGATTCTATTCATGCTGAAAAGAGAATTTTCAATCCTTCATCACATTCTTTTCAAATCCATGTAGTATCAATTTCTGATGAACTCAGAAAATTCTTTGTCAAAAATTGTGACAATTTGATCAAATTATGGGAATGTCCTAGTCATTGTGAATGGTTTCTTCATAAAGTTGTCAATAAGAAAACTAAAAAATTCCATTCTAAACCCTATTATCCTTACAAGTCTTCATGGGACTTCAGCAAGAAGAGTGAATGCAATAACATCCTTATGAGATGGAAGATGACTTTTCAAGCATCAGACAAAAAAGGACATCAATTCCTTGAACTCCTCAACAATGATAATAAACCTTTAAAACTAACATACTCTAAAGGTAGATCTTAGCTCAAGTATTTTGGGTACTCTACTTCACTATGCATAAGAGCAACAAGAGCCATTGTAAATCACACTTCTATTGGCAAGTATTGGTTGAGATTCTTCCCACGGGAAGAATTCAAGTGTCTATGTGGAACTTATCCTATTGAAACTAGATATCATGTTCTTTTTGATTGTAGAAGATATAATGAGTATTGAAATCTAAGAAGGGATACTATAAGTTATTTCACACTCTTCTTAGAGTTTAACAGTAGAGCATTTTCTTTTGGAGAAAGTATTACTTGACCCATAGTTTTTGTCACTTTTTTTTCACTTCATTTTCTCTTTTCTTTTTCCTCTATTTCTTTTCTCTTTTCTTCTTTATGTTGTTTGCATCTCAATATAAGTAGTTACAAAGTAGCTACCATGGTCTGCCCTCATGCCCCATGTAATAAATTGTTGATTTAAAAAAAATACCTTACTTTTTTTTCTAAGTTCTCTTGATACTTCTATCCTTTCTCTAAAATTACAACTACACAACAAATAGCAGCATAATGCATAAGTTGAAACCAAGGTTGTTATCTGAAGTTCAGTCACAAGTTCATGAATAAGCTTGATCTACAACCCAAGTACTTTACCCACTCTCATAGATAACCACATCTGTTTCCAGATAAGTTTCCATACTTGATCCAACCCCCTTCTACATAACTAACTGTGAATACCTCTTGACACTTCCAGGATATGGAATTTAATTAAGGTAAGTATTCAATAATACACCAAATATACACTAAGTTATCAGAACAATGGGAAGAAAATTTAATAATGTAAAATAGTCCATGTTATGGTCTAAGGGGTTGTCACATTGATGACATTGATGCATTGATCTACCTTCAAGTCATCATCCACGTCGCACATACCTCCCATAACCCTCTTTCCACTTCTAATAAGTATTCCCCAACATATCCAACAATTTGGACACTTTGATATTTCTGGTCTTGTGTAATGCGCTAAAACCCGGCGAACAGGGAATATCAGCCTTGCTCCTGCAGCTGGTACAGCCAATATGTGCTATTGTGGATGATGTCTGAATAAAGGTGCCTACCGCAATTCCTGCGGTACAAGTGACAGTATACTTATGGTCAATACGCTTACACTTCAACAAGTACCAAGCTAGCCTCAAAAGGTAGTAATGTCGGGCCAAGATTCGGAAATTTTTTCTGGAATACAGCTTGAAGGCTGCAGCACTGGAAAAATGAATGAGGCACAACCTGATTTTATAAAAGTGGCTTAGTACGTGGCTATCATTCTTTAACACTTCTTAGGTTTGACCTTCTCTGACGGGTTGCCCAGACCTTGCTTCATATAAAACCAGTCTTGGTCGGAAATAAATATTTTCGGAACGGATCAGTATTGGAAGAGCACCGTCTGGCAGCCTCCAAGGGTCTTTAATGTTCAGCATGGAGATGAAAAGAGGATAATAATAGATGGGAGTAAGGAGGAACACCATACTCGCAAGCAGCAAAAGGATGAAACGAGCCTTTGCAGTGAATCAGCAAGTCTTAAGCAGTCAGAGACAGCAACCTACAACGTCGAACAGTGTATCATATACCAGCACAGTTGTCAAAAGGAAAGCCAAGAGCGAGAACATAATTGTTTCGAATGCTAGTTGAAACATATCTTGCTCTCAGCTATCGTTTTGATTCTGAGCAGATATCTAACTGTGTAATAATGATAACAAATTACAATCAACGATCCATACCTTAGAAGAGGTTGGACAGTGATCCAGCTATCTTTCATATAGATGAGGCCAGTGGAGAAATGGTGCACGTATATGCATATGTATATGGTGAGATACCCATGAAGTATGGACAAAAACAAAAGTAGGGATAATCCGGGAACCTAGAATTCCCATTCATCGTTATGTTTTCTCCAACTTCTTGCATCTTAGTTACGCATGCTGCCCGCGTTTCTCTACCCAAAACACGTCCGTTCTCAGCATTCTCGCCAGCGAGAACCAACAGAGCCATCGTATATTCTCGGAATGGAACCCCAGCTGAGGTTCTGAACGTGTTGACCTATCCTTCACCCCCCCCTCCAACTTCTGGAACAGTAAACATTCGTTTCTTGCTTTCCGTCATTAATCCTGCAGATGTTAATGTGGTAGAAGGGGTATACCCTACCAAGTCAACACTCATCAGTAATCTAGCAGAGTCGGGCAAGGGCAGCAAGGATGAACCTGTTTACATCGGTGGAAATGAAGGCCTTGCACAGGTCACATCTGTTGGCGAGAATGTGGATAAATTATCTGTTGGCGACTGGGTCGTGATGGTTAGACAACAGTCTGGAACTTGGTCGATAAGTCAAAACGTTGGAGTTCAGGATGTAATCAAAATTCCTGATCACCAAGGTCTTTCAGAGGTTCATGCTGCAACTATCACTGTGAGTTGGATTCAAAGTTTCTGTTGTCTTCGTGCACATGATACAATGTCTCAGGTCAATCCTCCTACAGCATACAATATGCTCAGGGACTACGTGGAACTGAAAGAAGGGGATTGGATAATACAAAACGGAGCCAACAGCGCGGTTCGTGTCTGTCTGATATGAAGCTCTGGCTGCAGTTGAGAATGAACAGGTAGGCCAAGCTGTCATTCAGATCGCTGCTGCACGAGGCCTGAGGACATTGAACTTTGTGCGGAGCCGGTATATATCACCACTTGTCCATCTTACACTTCTAACTTGATTGTTTCGTCTCAGGAACCACATCTCACAGCTGAAAGAGCACTTGCAAAATCTCGGAGCGACCCAAGTGCTCACCTACGAAGATTTGAATGACTACAGCCTTCGTGACAAAATAAAGACCTGGCTCAATGGAAAGGTGAATCAGATCAAGCGAGACTGAACTGTCTGACACATGCCCTGAAGGAAATTCGCTTGGCCCTTAATTGCGTCGGTGAATACCTAGGAATTTTAGCCAGCAACTCCAGTTAACTAATAGGCTTTTTAAGGGGGAAGCGAAACTGTAGCCATGCTTAAGTACATTGGCAAGGACGGGCATCTTATATCTTATGGAGCTATGTCCAAACAGCCACTTCCGCTACCTACGTCGGCTTTTATTTTCAAAAACTTGACAGCCCACGGCTTCTGGCAAAGCCGCTGGTATCATGATCATTCCATAACTCAGAGGGAGAGGCTCATGATGGATTTGGCGGAGTTGATGAGGAAGGGCAAGGTGAGTGACATGTCCCATTCACACTACAATCCTGATATTTTCGTAGCTGCAAGAACCGGAACATGAGATCATTTCCGTTGATAAACAAGACAATGATAGCCAAGCAACCAGTAAAATCAGAGAGGTATTCCAGAGACTTGCGACGGGTCGGTATGGCAAGAAGGTGCTTCTCAAGTTTCATGACTAGTCAGGCACGCCAAAGTGCCACCAATGTATAAAGTCTGATACCGTTATTATCGCATCTTCCTATCTTCGAAAAAGCGCTGCGCAAGACATGAGCATGAATAGCATAGGATCAAAATTGTATCTATACCTTCAGATGTCTCAGTTGCCAAGCACATGTGCCAAGCAAGATGACTATCTGAGCTATGCTATACCACACAGCTCTCGCGTTTGTGGCTTCACTAAGGTCGCGATAGTCGGCTTCACGTTCTCGCTGATACTGTTGTTCCCGGCGGATGTCCTCGAGCTTTTGGTTAAGATTCCGGAGTTTGCTGGAGAGCTCTGAGACATGTGAACGGTCCTGCTCGACGTTAGGTCGTGTTGAACCAACAACGATGTCGAGGTAGAGTCGAATGTGAGTGTGGCTGAACCAGGACGTGTAGTTGGTTGAGAGACAAATGGAATGATCACCCGCCTCATGAGAGGTGAATGTAAAGATGCTGTCGCTTGGTCCTCTTGTCTTGACGACAACATGACCCGAAGGCTCTTCCTGAAAACAATCGTATCAAAACTCTACAGAGATTCCAGACAAGACTCACCTGGACCTCAACATTTATTCCCAGCTCTGGGTTTTCAACATATTTTTGTTGTTGTTGTGACCATTCCAAAGCACGATATTTGCCTATGTTCTGACAATCAGATTTCGAAAAAGTTGGTCTGAGGGAATAAGCATGCCTTCAACGACAGTATCTGTTGGGAGCTCCTCAATGAAACAGCGTTTCTGATTGGCATCAAGGTAGAAGTGGAGAGCGTCTGCTGCAACTGCAATGACCAGGACAACAAGCAAACGCATCCCGACAGAGAAATGTACAAGTGAATGAAGGCTGATTCCTGTTTCCCACGCAGCATAGCCGTGCCGATTCTTGGCGCTGTGTATACCAGTCCAATGATCAAGGCAGTCAAGCCCACAACAACAAATTTTTTCTACCTGCTGTGCTACGATACTTGATGGGTATAAATCTGACCTCAATATTCCCCTCCTTTCGATTCATGCCCATGTCCAGCCCTTCGACTAGCCTGTTCGATCTCCTGACAGAGGGCATTCGAGACATAAAACTCTACCAGACTGCCTCCGTCTTGGATGGATTCAAACCCCCTCCTGCAATAGATGAGGTGAGCCCAGCCCCAATGAATTTCTGATGTAGTTTCTAATTCAGAGATAGCTGTCTGAATCAAGCAAGGGACGAGTTCGTGTTGTCCATATATCTGGCCGTGCGACATCGCCCCTTTGTCGTCTGACCCTCGTACAGAGGTCAAGTTTTGGATCCAAAATCAGGTCAACTCTCGCGCTTGCTTGCTACAATTTCACACCTTGTACCTCGACCCAACCGGTTCTCGACTGACAATTTTCACCGAACAACATAATGGCAGTGTACTGGACTATACTGCCAGTAACCTTGATTGTGATCGATTTGCTCTCGTGCGTGTACTTTTGCTCTACTCCATCAAATTACTTAAAGTGTGACACCTTCACCTTCACTAGCTACGCGACTTATTGACGGGTCTTGACTTTCTACATCAACGCAATTTCGTCCATGGCGACATTCGGGCAGTCAGTTGTCTTCGATTCCTTTCTTGCGCCTGATCTCTGACCGCGCAAAGGATAACATCTTCATGAAACAAGACGGTAAAGGCTATTTTGGTGGTTTCTCTCCGACCAGAACGCCCACTGAGGAACGCCTTCTTTCGGAGCCTTGGTTAGCGCCCGAGTTATTCAACCCCGAAGTCATATATCATGCTGTGATCGATGGTTGGAGAGGCTATAATGGCGAATTCACAAAGGAAAGCGATCTTTTCGCTTTTGGTTGCCTCGCTGTACAGGTAAAGCCACACCTATCATATCGCTACACTTGTCAACAATCTTTGCCTTAGATCTATTCAGGAAAACTACCTATGTCTCAGCGCTTCCCAACCCAGAGAAGGGTTGATTGGTATACGATATCAAATATGCATCGACATCGTTCTCCCCAGGAATTGGATTGTGTTCCAACAAATATGCAATCGGTGATCAGTCATATGCTGGCTTATCTTCCAAGACAAAGAAGAACAAGCACAGACTTCGTGAAGGCACTCTGGACCAAGGATCCTGGTCATTATCTCAAACTAATGGCAAATGTACCTGAAGTCATGGCTAAGTCTCAAATGCGGCGATTATGGCGCTCAGGCTATCTATCATAACAGGCATTAGCTGTGCAAGATGATTTGAGAGAGAATGGAGCCATACACAGAACATATGCATATGTTTGATAACAACAAAATAGATAGTATGTAGATTAAGGCATGCTCAGGTGGGAAATCCCAAGCCTAAGAAACAGTTAGAAGGGATTTCCTAATATTGTTATATTAGATATATAATAGTGGTTTAGTAATTTAGAATTTTCTGTGAGCAACAAAGCTCTAAATTTTCTGTTTTATATTGTAAAACTATTTTTCCTTGACTTTGGCAGAAGTTCTATATATATTAAGTAGTAAATATTAGGTTAATTGAGTGAATATGTAGAAAACATTTCAAAGCTTTAGAAAATTCTGTTATATACTGATCTGTCTTTTGTCATGGATAATACTTAACTCTTCTCTGTTCTAGACATCTCTTCTATTATAAATCAGACAAAAGACATACTCTTGTATTGAGTAATATATGAGAACTTAAAGAAGTTCCTATTACAAACTAGTCTACTTTATATACTATAGACTATGGTCTGTGTACACACTACAACTAACCTATCCTAAAGTCCATGTGCTTTTCATAAGGCTAATATGCTAGTACTATGCTATATAACATCATCTGTTCCAAAACCTTCTATAATCTTCTTTATGTTATATGACATCATATCATACTTTTTTTTTAAATCAACAATTTATTACACAGGGCACAAGGGCAGACTGTGGTAGCTACATCGTAACTATGTACATGACGAATAATCTAACATGAAGAAGTAAAAACAAAAGAAAAACAAGAGAGAAAATGAAAAGGAAAAAGGAGTAAAAAGAAGAAAAGAAATATATGAGAATAGTTACAAGATCAACTTAAAACTGATGAAGAAGTGGTATTTAAGAAAGCAAACACACTCAGATTAGTCTCCAAGAACCTAACAAAGTGGCTAATTGAGTCCCTTCTTGGATTTCAATATTTGTTAAACCTTCTGCATTTATGAAGGATATGACATCTCGTTCCAATAGGATATAACCCACATAAACACTTAAACTCTTCCCTAGGGAAAAATCTAAGTCTGTATTCACCAATTGGAGCATGATTAGTTATCACCCTTGAAGCTCTAGCACACAGAGAGTTGGAGTGGCCAAAGAATTTCAGCCAAGACCCATCTTTGATATACAATGGTTCAATAATATTGTCATCACTGTCAAGAAGATTAAGGAATTGCTTTCCTTTGAAGTTTGACACTTGGAAAGTCATTTTCCATCTATTTGCTATGTTATCGCATTCCCTTTTCTTGCTAAAGTCCCAGAACATTTTGCAAGGAAAGAGTGGTATAGGATTGAAATCTTTTGTTTCCTTATCAACCACTTTGTGAAGAGCCCAGTTACAATGACTAGGGCATTCCCAAAATTCGATGGAATTTACTTGGTGATGCAAGAAGAAATTGTAGAGTTCACTGAGGATAGAAGCTGCATGAACTTGATAAGAATGAGATAAGGGGTTGAAAATCTTTTTAGTTGCATGTATTGAGTCAGTGATGATGATGATTTTTAAATTTTCATTGTGACTTGTAGCTTGGTTGATACCATACCTGATAGTGAACAGTTCAGCTTCTGTACTCATGACATGTACCACATGATGGAGGGTTTTAGTAATGGGTTTATTGTGGATGTGCATATGAGATATGGATATGGTGATATTGTTTTTGATACTAGCATCCATAATAATGAGAGCATGCAAGGGAATACTTGAGGACTTGATAGCCACATTGTCAAGTTGGTGGATGTATGTTTTTAAGCTATTGTCTTTTTGTTTACTTAATAGGTTAAAAGAAAAGCAGTCTGAAAAAGTGTCAATAACTCTATGACTGGGAGAAAATTCAGGATGGAGGGAAACAAAAGATGGGAATACTTCATTAAATCTATTATCTATGTCAACTACATAACCTTTGATTAAATCACATTGGTGTCTTGTAAGAAATCCAAGTGAAGATGAATATTGAATGGTTGATGAGGATAGACTCAGTTCCATAAGGGATCAAATAATGTGGTTAGAGAGAAGGGAATGTGCTTGAAGTTGTGATCTTCTACTGAGCTTCTGAAAATGAAGATTAATAGAGATAAGATCCATGATAGCTTTGATACTGAACATAGGGGAAGTTTTGAATACCCCTAGAATTCATAAAGCGGCCCTTCTTTGCATTTTTCTTAGTATTTTCAAAGGGTATGATAGAGGAGCGTAATTGTAATACCAAAGCTGAAAGCCATATAGAGCAATTGGAAGTATACAGCTTCTGTATAGGAGACATTTCTGATGTGTATTTAATCTCCAGTTTGAATTTCTGAGAATTTTTATATATTTGATAGTTGACATCACCTTGTTGAAATAAAAGTTGATGTGTTAGTGGAATGAAAGCTTCCTGTTGAATATGAAACTGAGATATTTCCACAAGTCTTTGGGACATAAGATAAGGCTTCCAATAGGGGAAAGATCAAGAGGGAGAGGATTGAAAAATCCCTGTGACCTAATAAAGTGGAAGACTTCAGTTTTTGAATGTTCTACAATGTTGTGGCAACCACTAGACCAGTGTCTAATAGCAGCACTAACAAGTAAATCTCAAGGA
>Ga0157368_1001260_pt1 | contig 10802 bp, 7 predicted proteins | sample AttbisABBM3_FD_113146 | JGI IMG/M metagenome (GOLD analysis project Ga0157368, IMG submission 113146) | Fungus gardens microbial communities from leaf cutter ant in Botucatu, State of São Paulo, Brazil - Atta bisphaerica ABBM3 | ecosystem: Host-associated > Fungi > Mycelium > Unclassified ...
AGCAGCTGTCAGGCTAATTTTAGAAGGTAACTAATTATGTCACTATATTGATATGCTTGTATCTCTATGAATACTTATTACTATGAGATATACTATATATCATCAGAAACAGTTTGATGAGCACCTTTTAATGCAATTTGATTGTGCAGATTTGTCTAGCTGTTCATGAGATATTAGCAAATGAAGCTTTTACAGTTACTGATGGCTTGATATCTCAGTTGTTTGTTGTTTCTTTTGTACATCCCATATATGTGCAAATAGCTCTTGTTTAGGGCTTTCCAGTACATCTTAGTTTGTGAAAATTGATCCACTGATTGTGGAGATACAAGCTGAATGAAGTTTGTAACAGAATCTTGATAGGTTTATTTTGAAATTTGCTTTGTAATACTATGCTAAGTCATGGTGATGCTTGAATCTGTATAGTCTGTTGCACTTGATACATTTCAATCCATGTGTATAATAAGAGTATGTCATATGCCCCTATTTCCAACAATTCTTATATTGAGATACTCCAGGGTTCATATTGGTATCTTAAACAGTAGCAATGAGGTTTCTTATATTAAAGCATCTATTAATTAAAGACTTAGTCTTGGAACTGTTTTGAGTGTCTTATATATCAATCCAAATAACAACTATATTCAATTTAGGAGAGGCTTTGATAACTCTTGGTTTTAAAGTAAGAACCACATTGTTGAAAATGTGGATAGATTGCAAAAGTATTTCTACTACATTAGAGAAGATAGGGACATTATTGTCTTCAATGAGATATAGAATACCCAAGATCTTGAGGTAGGACTTGGATTGAGAGAGTCTTAAACTCATAATATTGTTTGAGTTAATAGCATCAACATTTCTAATGTATCTTTTGATAGTGTTGAGGTCTAAGATAGATGTAGTCTTGTTAGTAGTAATAACCAATCTCTTGTGATTGGCTTGAACAAAGTTAGCCATAACATCAGACTTGATATTCTTAAGATTCCTGCTAATATTAGAGATATGTTTATTGGAAAGAACCATAAACCTGTTAGAGTTGACAATGTTCATGGATATGATAACCTGTTTTCTTAATGGGTCTTTTATCATTATATTGATTTTGGGTTTTTTTCTTTCTTGGGTTTATTCATAACTTTATATACTTGTTTGACTTTTTTATTAGACAGGTTCAAAAAGTTGTCTTTGATTTTAACAATGTCATTGACATTGCTTTTAGAAGCTTGAGTATATGATCAACTACTATAAGTAAAAGTACTAGATGAAAATGGTTTTTCTTTGTAAAATTTGAATTTTTTCAATATCTTCTTGGTCTAGAAGGAATTGGAGGAGGAATCCTAGAGATATTAGATTTATTACCAGATTTGGAGGTTTCCTGGTTAGCATTAAATTTATTATCTAAGGTTTTGGTCTTAAATTATGAGGTTACATATTGCCTAAACAATCTATTATTCTTATTTGTAGTTAGTTTGTCCCAACCAAACTCATAGATGAACAAAATAAAGTCTTAAGCAGTAAAACCAAACTCTACAATTTGAAGTATATCTGTAGTAGTTTTATCTTCTAATTTTCTTTGTCTAATGAAGACAGCTAGCTATCCTATAAAGCAAACAGGCAATGTTTTTAGCATTACTATTCAAATACTCATTAATACCAAAAATAGAGATCAAACAGAAATTGCTATCATACAACTGTGGATCTATAAACTAATTAGCAAAGTAAGGAATTGTAGTTAGTTCAAGACTATGAAGAATGCTTATATTAGTCACACCACTGTCATGAGGTTCAGGCATAGTATTGTTTGCTACTGTCTTATTAGCAAATTCATTCTCTCCTATCTTTAGGAATACATAAGACAATGCTAGTCCTTGTAACTTGCTGATCTTAACTTGATCAGCCCAGATAGATTTATTGGCCAGAGCTTGAATTTGCTTTGTATAACTGGAAAATTTTGGAGTTTCTTTTGCAGAGAGCCCTATTAAAATCACAGAAAGTGTTTAGTAGGGAGCTATTACCCATCTACTAATCCCTTTGTGCTATTATGTCCAATAGCCTCTCTTGCTAGAAGACCTTCCTATTTAGTCTACAATCTAGTCTGTTCAATAACTGATAGTAGACTAAGTTTTTAACCAACAACCTCCCTGTTATGGGTATATCTAGGACTAAATCTGACTTAACAGCCTAGGCCTGCTAAGTAAGTTAATATAAAGTTATACCTATACAGCACTCCAGGTAGAATTTTTCCATATCTTGGTAATTCTAACACTTTGGCTTCAACTTAAGCCTAAACTGGTTATTATTATACTAGTAGACTGACAGTAGATATAAATCTCTCAAGCTAGAGGGAAACTACTCCATTTTATTATAGCCTAGTCCTAGCAAAGATACTATTTTCTGCTGTATCTTTCTATTCTTTAGTAGATGGTTCACTTGTGCCTATAAGTGTAGATCCTTAATCTGTCCAGAGTCACTGTCTTGCTACCTGCCAATTTAGTGAGTACTTTAAAACAAATCTGAACTAGGAGTTATTTCTATAGTGTAACTAACTACCTCTAAGTCATACAACCTAGAGGTGTAGAGTATCCTATTCCTATTCTAGCTAATATACCAGTTAAATTTATACCAAACAGTAGGCTAAGCCCTTAACCAATTAGTCCTCCAGAATTTGATCTAGCTAGGTGGGTTTGTGCCAAATGGTAGGCTAAGCCCTTAACCAATCAGCTTTCCAAGATCAGATTGTTATTACTCCAATTCTCTGTCTTATATTGACCTATCCTTTTGGTTTCAGTTACAGGTATTACCAGAAACAGCTTTTACAATAAAAACTAATCTAACTACTTAGCTTTGCAAAATCTACAAATCTTGCTTTCTAAGAAGTCTATTACTAAACCTTGTATCCTATCAGCAATATAATACTCACTAGTCCTATCATATACACCAATTATAGAAACCAAGAACTCTAGTGGTTGCCATATGGTATTACTACTATATAGTTACAAAGTTGAGATATTTATACTTGAAAAGAATTGAACTATTAATCTTTTGAACACTCATACTTAAATATTCTTACCAAGTCTTCAATGATCAAAACTACTAGACTACTAAAACCCCTATTATATATAGCTCTCTATCTTATTCTCTTAGCTAAGTCTAAATTAAAAAAGAAACTAAAATAAAATATAATATAAAAGAAAAAAAAAGAAAACTAAGTTTAAGTCTAAAACACAAACAAATTCTAATATCTTACTATAACATACTTTTCTTCAACTTCTTTAACTTTTTCTCTGGCTATTGTTATATCTCTTTCTCAGTATATTTTCATTCTTTTTCTCTTCTCTTTTTTAACTCTGTTTTTGTTATGATTCAAGACTTATAGAGTAAAGTTAAGAAAAAAATCTTGTATTAAGATTAACATAAAAGAACTCAATAGAGTTTCTAGTATAAAGTATCTACCTTATATATACTGAACTGATAGTCTATGCTATATTAAACCTATCTACTGTCACATTCCATATTCCAACCTCATCTGTCCCAACCCATAGATAACTATCTTGTTGTAGCAACCACTAGTCTAAGAATAACTAATAAACTACTAAGTAAACTTAAGAGTGAAGTATCTTATGAGAATTACAAGAGAACTTGACAAAGAGTTCCCAATGAATTGCTATCCTATTTATATAATACATGTATAGTCTGTGCTATTGATAAATAGTCCTATCCTAAAGTATATATATTGTTCATAAGTTTACCATACTATTACTATAAGGTAAATATGTTTCTTAACATTATTTTTCTAGTCTCTTCTACTACATTCCATATCTATGATATTATATTATGTGGTGCATCATGTGACTGCAGTCATATGCCTCTTTGTTGTCTACAAAAAATAAAAATAAAAAGAAAGAAATATTAGATCAAGAAAAATAGATAATAAAAAAAGAAAAATGTTAGTGTTCTAGCACACTATAACACATTTACTCTCATCTATAATCCCAAACCTCTTCTAGTACAGATCAAACCTGTTTATTTCACCTTAGATGTCCTCATCAGCTCAAGATAACTTTATGAATCTTTCTTTCTTAATATTTGAAGATTATTAGTAATTAGGATAACTTACTTAGTAGTTACATTTTCAGATAGCTACTCTAGATATACTAACTAGTATATAATCCAGTATTTTACACTGTGGTAGTCATCCTGAGAATCAACTAAAACTAACACTTTTCTTCTGGTGTTAGTGATAATATACTTTACTACCTTTTAAGTCTCCAGTTCCTGATCTAAAATATGATGACTCATAGAGACACAGCATATAAGCTAAAGCTGAAGATTATTCTAATCTATCTTCCACATTCTTGGATAATACATAATTACTTAGTTCTAAACTTCTGAGATATCCTGCCAAATCTTGAATAATGAGATGTGAACTATATCTAATATCTACTCTAAAGAACATATATTTTCCATAAGATCAATATATAGTAAACATGTTGTATAATATCATCATTTTAAAACTTTCTATGTCCTTCTGTGTAATATGTGATCATGTGATGTTACACTAACTTTTAATCCTAAGTCCAAAAACAAGGAAATAAATAGAAAATAAAATAAATTCTACTATCTTTAACTCTAACATCATATATTCATAATGATCTAAATTCTTGGTAACCTCAATCTCAAATCTGTTGTTAATAAAGAGTATTAATATATAAGAAGAGAGATATTCAATTTATTAAAATGTTTCTCATCCACTTAATCTCTTTATTAGCCTCTATAATAGTTACATATTCAACCTTAGTATTAGATAGTATAACAAAGAGCTGATATTTTAATGGCCATTCTACTGCTCTTTCATATACTATAGTACTGCTGAAGTATACTCTGGATGAACTAACTACAATATTATAACTGGTCTCAGTTGTTGTAAAGTATTCTACTTACTAAGCATTTAGTCTGCAATTAATAGTACTAATTAGATAGTTGACATAAAATTTCATCTAAGTTGAATTACTATCAATACTACTCATCCTCTATTGTTGCTTGCACTTTCTCAGCTCTCTATTATAGTATTTACTACTCTCTATTATATTTACTATAGATAAGTGGTTGCTAGTTGTCTACACTGTACTATACTGGTGTACATTTTGTTTCTTCCAATAGATTATAGGCTTTAGTTGTCTTGATCTCTAGTTAGTATCTTTTTAGGTTGCTATCTATTAATGAGAAAGACTTGACTAACTCTACTAGTGAGCTGACATCTTATTATTTCTAAGCCTATTATTGTTATGATCTCAGGTGTTACAATCACAAGACCTTAGAGTTGGTCAAGTAAAAGAATCTTGTATTGGGTTAATACAAGAGAACTTGATAGAGAACTCTGTACAAGATTATCTATCTTATATACTAATACCTAATAGTCCATGTGAGCTATTTCTAGCCTATCCTAAATGACCATATGTACGCCTTAAGGTCAACATGTGTATCATACGTTGTATAACATCATCTCTTCCAGAATGTTCTATGTTCTTCCATATGTCATGTGACTTGTGACTGTATCATCTGATATGACCTTCTGTGTAACAGCATGATCTTGTCACTCTAACTCTAGTTCTAAAAATAGAATAAGGAAAATAAATTGAAAATAAAATAAAAATGAAAAATGAAAATAAGTTAAGTCCACTTCTTGTGTTCTTGACATTAGAACCTTTAAGTATGTTAAGAAAAGAAATCTTGTATAGGATTTATACAAGAGAACTTGATAGAGAACTCTGTACAGGATTGTTTACCTTATATACTAAAACCCCATAGTCTATACTACTCTTCTTCTAGCCTACCCTAAACAGCTATGTGTTTGTTACAAGGTCAACATATGTTATATATGCTGTATAATATCATTCTTTCAGAATCTTCTACATCTTTCTGATGTGACATGTGATCATGTGACTGATGTGTGACAATTTATGACAGTGTGACTGTGATGTCACACTAACCCTAACCTTAAGTCTCTAAAAGAAATAAAATAAAAATGAAAAATGAAATGAAAATAAAATAAAATAGTTAAAGTCCACTGTCTTGAACTCTGACAATTATGGATTGAGCTGATCCCAAATTGCTTCATACTTACAGAATTCCCTTATATCTTACATGTGCTAATAGCTCATCACTGGTTGGATTGAACACTTGTACTCTAGCTAGCTATATTTGCTCCTTAATTTATACTGATTATCTTCATTAATAATAATAGCCAACTTTGTTGCTACTCTTCCTAAGCCTGCTGACTACCTCTTCTAGGAGATCCATGTTAAATTAACTTTTGCTCTCATTACCTATCCTAGAGCTGTCTTTGCAAAAAGACTTGCTCTTCCATATTTTCTAGCCAATCTGTATTTTGTAACTTTTTCTGGTATTTGTACTCATCCACTTATTTGCTTTCCTATTTACTTTCCCATGCCCTAGACTCCTTTGGGCTACATATAAATTCTCCTAATCATCTAGATATATCATCTAACTTCTCTTTCCTATATTCTCTTACTCTTCTGTAGTCTGCTATTATTATCTGCTCATCTGCTTTTCTGCACTCTGAAAGCACTTGCTAAGCACTCTAGCACTCTTCTAATTCAGTCTCTCCATTCTGAACTATTTCTGATTCCTTGAGTATCATTATTTCCTACTTATGTAAACAGAATTCTTAACATATTAAAATAAACCTGTTATTATATAGAGTAGTCATCACCTTTAGGGATTTTTATCCTATTCTCTTAGGATTCTCTGGAAATGAGTGTATAGTTAGTATTTCTTAGACAATAAACTTAGGATTTCCTAGAGATTTGAAGTGTCTTGCTCTTTACTGCTAAAGATATGCTAAATGCTTCAGCACTCCTCAGGCCACTAATATAAATGAGATAACCAGAAGAAACTTCCTAGGCTCTCAAACACTAGCTGTTCTTAATTCCACTTTGCCAGATAACTGTTAGAAGGTGATTCACACTTGCTAAGTTATCCACAGAAGTAGTACAGAAGACATAAATGTAGGAGCTGGACTTAGAAATTAATTCAAGAGATCAGAAGTTAGTACTACATAAATAATCAACCTTGGCTTTAATAGATGATGTTGTGCCTAGCCTGTTTATTATATAGTCATATTTCTCAAATGTTGATGTTCAGAAGGATTCAAGTGACAAGTGTGGTACAAGTCCAAATTGATTAACAGACTGAAGAATAGTATAAGGTAGCTATTATTTTTAAATACAGAAGTACTAATCTAATAATACTCTCTTACTACACAAACTCCAGATTGTCAGGTACTATGAGGATTATTATTCAGAACTCTATGGGATTAATGAGAATATAAGGTTTGGTCCTTAGATTGATGGATAATTAGAATGGAGTGTGATCTGCACCAGAAGAGAGTGGAAAGAGTGTGGATATTGGATAGTATATAACAATAACTTGTTAATGTATGACTAGTTTAATGCTAAGGCTTTTTGAGCTTATTTATGAACTCTTATGAGAACAAGCTTTTGCCAACTACTAGAGAACAGCTATTTTTCAAATTTCTAGTAATCAGGATTCTGCTCCTCAGATTGCTAAGTCAGATTCCTCTTATATGAGACTTCATGGAAATAACTGTGATATCTCTCTTTTCTTACAAATTAATTATTCACTAAATTTCTTGACTCAGTCTACCCAATTTATGCATACTGTTTCTAAATATGGCAATACAATCATCTGTGCTAATATAATGGCTGCAATGAAAGACTTTGTAATCTCAAAGAAAATTAATTATACATGTATAGCACTAGGTCAAAACAAATTTGTTTTATCTAACTTATCTATTGCTATGAATGTGAAAAGGCACTATACTTCTTATGTAAGGGTAAAAAATGCCTTATAGCAGCTTTTATGAAGATGAATAGTTCTTGAATTCTAGTACTTCCACCCACTTTACTCTATTTAAGTCTAACTTTGTTGATATAACTCTGGGTAATTATGGTCAAGTTGAGACTACAAACTCAAAAGCACTACTATTTATAGTTGCTTCTGGCACTGTTCTAATTGAACATGAAATCTTTGATTCTGAGAAAGAGACTACTAAAGTTACTATGTCAAAACTATAGCCAGTATATTGTATTTCTAGCATGTAGATATATCTTCTTTTTACTAAACAAATTCTTCAGTCTGAGTTGAGAGTAGAAGATAATAAAAGCAGTTCAATTTTTTGTGATAAGTCTGGTAATGCTATTCTATTGGCTACTCCTAACCTTTGGAGCAATATCCAGATTGTAAGAACTTATATTCTCAAGCATAATATTCCTAATCCTATAAGTTTTGCAACTGGATATCTAAACTTTGAGATTTTGCATTGTCATTTTGGATATGCTTTGATAAGGTCATGCATCATGTCCTTAACAATGTTGAAGATGCAAAGAAGATCTGTTTCCTAATACAGAAACATATCTGCTATAGTTACACTCTTGGAAAGATGTACCAACATAGTTTCCCTAAGAACCCTGTTCAACCCAGTGAGCCTCTAGGATTAATTTACTCAGATCTCCTTGAGCTCTCTACCTTGTTTTATTGAAAGTACAAGTGGGTGATTATATTTCTGACAACTATTTCTTTATTATAATATTGCTTTTTTGTGCAAAAATCTAAAGCTACAAAAGCAATTCAGTCAATTTTCCAGATATAGTCAAATACTACTTCCTATCCTATAAAGAGGTTGCACACTGACAATAGGGGGAGAATATGTAATGTTAGAATTACAGTTCTTTCTAAGAGAGCAAGGGATTATCTATAAGACTAGTACTCCATATGTACACTAACAGAATAATCATGCTAAACAATTAAACTGTACCTTGTTTGAAAAGACACAGTCAATACAACTTAAAGCATGCCTACCAAATTCCTAGTGAGAGTTTGCAATGGTAACTGCAGCTTATGTATACAATTGTATATCTATTAGATATCTCAAATGGAAAACACCTTAGGAGATCTTCTTAGGTAATAAACCCAAAATATCACACTTTCATATCTTTGGCTGTGGAGCCCATGTGTTTCTTCCTAGTGAGATTTGTGCCAATAAACTTGCACTATATTCTAAATTAATAATATTTATTAGGTATAAGGACAATGGTTATTGCTTTATATGCTATATACAAGGAAATGTCATTTTCTGCTCCACACATGTTATCTTTGATGAGGAACTTTTTTCTAAATGCACTGACTCTCTTTTGAAAAAGCACAAATTGTATGACAAGTTATTAAACAAAATAAGTCCAGAGACAGAGTTATCAATGCCTAACCCTTCTGAAAAAGATGAACCTATCTCAGTATCATATATCAAGTCTACCCATTCTGAATATATGTTCCCACAGTGTTGTTATCATTATAACATCTATAATACAAGCTTATCTTCCATGATGGCCATTCTTCTTACAACATGTCCCCACAATGTTAATGCAATAACTTAGGTATCCAGTCTTCTATAATGGGAATGTTTTTATCAAACTCAGTTTTCTATAGCAAAGTTCTCCTATCCAATCTCTATCAGTATTTCACAACTGAGACCTCTGCTTGAAGCTGTACATTGAAACCTCTAAGTATTTCCTAACTATTTGACTTGTATATAAGACTAGTAGTTATACTGTAACTTGCTAGTCTGATAATCAATGAAGATAACTTCTATTAAACTTGATTCCTAGTATTTAAGAGTAATACACTAACATTAGCACTCACTTTTATCTTAGACTTTATCCACTCATCTGAAGTTGTAACCATGTTGTAGACAGATAGTATAGCATATAAGCTGAAGCCAAGATTATTCTGACAAATCTGTATTACTGAGCTTATTACATGAAGTTTCTACACTCTACATATTCCTAAGCTAACCTCACAGACTTTCACCCTCTGGTGTGAACTGCACCTAATATCCAGTATTTATTTCACACACACCTATTCCTCCTATTCAAAACAATCCTTCTACTCATTCTCTTTTATCTTCTCTTTCTTATAAGTCTTCATTTCTCTTACCTACCCTAGGGTCTAAAAAGCCCACAGTAGAGATTAAAGAGAATAATGATGTTGACTCTAGTATTGAGATGCAACCTACTCTACAGATACTGTAAGAAGGTTCTGAATTGAGGAGATCTAAGCATCAAAATCAAATACCCTTTAGAAAAGGAAATATTTATAGAGAACAAGAACATCTTACTAATATTCTGTAGAATCCTTTATAACAGCCAAGAAGGGAGATTTCCCAACCCAATATGGCTCATGATATGCATGAAAATGCTTATCAGGAATCATAAAGAGTTTATTAAAATACACAACAATTTTCTGATAATCCACTGCCTAAGATAGTAAGGATAAATGGAGTTGATTACCTATATAACTCATTCAATAATATCATTGAGATAAATGAGACTCCATACAATATCTAGTAGAAAGATGAACATCCAATTATTGTTGATAATAATAGGAGTATAATAAACACTTCACTTTCTGCAGGTGAATCAGCTAAGCCAGCTATCACTAACTACTTGGTATATCTTGCAAGAAAAGAGGAAGTAGAGCAAATTTACTTTCTCTTGGCACAACATGCAACAAAGTCTTGCCCAATTCCCAAAAACCTTAGAAATATTATTAAATTGCCAGCTAATATTTGAAAGAAGTGGCCTGAGTCCTATCTTGAAAAGCTAAAGACAGAAATGTTTATGAAGTTGTGAACCTTTTTAAGGGACAAAAAGCAATCAAGAATTTCTGGGTATTCAATATTAAGTCTAATGGTTGTTACAGATCTCAACTTGTTG
>Ga0157368_1001261_pt1 | contig 10794 bp, 6 predicted proteins | sample AttbisABBM3_FD_113146 | JGI IMG/M metagenome (GOLD analysis project Ga0157368, IMG submission 113146) | Fungus gardens microbial communities from leaf cutter ant in Botucatu, State of São Paulo, Brazil - Atta bisphaerica ABBM3 | ecosystem: Host-associated > Fungi > Mycelium > Unclassified ...
ATGATTGATCTCTACTCACTAGGACTCAGTCCATTCTCCTCTGTCTTGTTTCTATGGCCACTCTATCTCATTCCTTTATTCTGGACTCCACTTGGTTCTGATCTTATGTATTCCTGCTTTTATTTGATCATCTGAATATTTGTTACTTGATGAAGAGCTCCTGAGAATACACACTTTCATAGCTAGTCATTCACAAATGGTATTTCAAGTTCCTAGAGATCTCTTCTATTTAAGATCTAGTTTGATTAATAGCTACCACACCACCCCTTAACTGTTGTTACTTGAGAGGACCTAAGACATTACCTAAAAGTGTAAGTTTCTTTTTCTAATGTCTTCAACAAGGTCTTATATGTTAAAAAACCTCAGGAGATTACTTGTTTTTATAGAAAAGAATTTTCCAGTGTAATAGTACTAACTGATGAAATATAAGAAAAGCATGTAGTATAGTAAAATAAATGAGACAACCTCAGCCCATGTTCAAGTTAAGATAACTATAAGATAAACATCTGTAAAACATAAGGTATCAATTGTAATAGAAATGATCAATTGGTAAATATAATGATATAGTATCACATCTACAACTATACATACCTATTGACCATGAGGAATAGCAAAGACATTCTTGTGGAAATAATAAGGAAAACATCAGAAAAACATAAGAATACCTCTACTACTATATGAGATACTGACTGATAATACATGAGAAAAACATAATGTACAGTAAGTATGAGTCAAAGATGAAACAAACCCCAACACATGTCCAAAGAATATTTCTGTTTAACCTGAGGTAGTAATTATAACAATATTTCTGGTCACCATTAGAGTTTTTGCAAATTCCAGATATTGTTCGAGATATTTTCATCAGTATCTATGACCATCTGGTGTAATTATTCTTGGCTCATGTCAACAATGTTCTGCCTAATCAGTATAGACTGTCTAATTATTCAAGATAGTTGTTGTAAGAAAACTACCAGCTCTGTTATTTGACAACAAGTTTATAGAGCTTGATACATTTACTATATTGCCAACTTTGTTATTTATTGTCAACTTTATAAAGGTTTTCATATCACCTCCACCATCTAATCCTAATATGTCTACTTATCACTATTGTTCATGTAATTGTTCTTCTATACTACTGGTTATTATTAGATGAGTTCTTGCCAATCCTGAATATTGTTCTTAATATTTCTATTAGTATCTCTAATTATCTGGTGCAATCATTTTGAGCTTATGTCAGCAATGTTCCACCTGATTACTATAGACTGTTTGAGAACTTAGAGTAGTTATTATCTCTAGAGAATCTCATTCTATTTTTTCTAGAAATAAATCATATATTAGATATCAGTTAACAATATACTTAGGTTTTCCCTAGATCTTGAGGAACTAACTCTGCACTTCCATCTTAGTTATCCTAACAGTAGAACAGAATCTCCTCTTTGGGACCTTAAAGCATTTTTGTGTCTGAAAGTCTAGAATTGCCTACTTTTATATTTCAAAATGCCTTATCTTTTCTTATTTCTCACATAATGTTGGCTCTAGCAGAGTAACTCTGAAATCCTATCAATACTGATAAGGCCCTGAACCTCCTGCAGTATCATCTACAAGAAGTAACTGAGTACCAACATGCCTTAAAAGTATCTGCTAACAATCTTCTAACTAGTTTTATAAGTCTATGATCTATATACTTTAATATATAACTCTACCTCTTCTACAAATATATTATCTTTTCTGACATCACTTTTTCATTGATCTCCTAGCACTCAAGACACCTTCATGTTATTCTAGACCAAATATATGAACTTTACAAGTAATTGGCAAATAGGTCATACTTTTCTTAGTATTTACTCCTTTTATATTTAATTATCTGTGGATTAGTTTACATATGACTATAACCTAGGTACTATCCTTCTTTAAAATTAGCTGAGCCATGAAGTGGTCTAAAAGCTAGTTCCATGAAAGTTAGCTACTAGAATTTTTTCCTATTACTATCTAAACATAGTTGGAGGATCTCTTTACATTTGCTTTTTTCCAATCAATTCCAAGGCCAAAGCAGTCAATAAGCTTGAAAAAATAGCTTACTATCAAGATAACTGAACAGTAAAAGATTATCTGGATAAATTTTAAGTTCTAATCTCTGATGCTAAATATATGGATTTCTACACTATAGTTGTCAAATTCTAATAGGGCCTCTAAGTTGTTATTTAAACTCAGATTGATACTCTACTAGTAGCTCTGAAACACTAGCTCCAGAATTTTCCAACATTCTGTATACTCTACAACCCTTGAATAGTAATAGAGGGAGATAATGTGACATCTCAAGTCTGAAATATTAAGAGTATAGATCTTGTCTCAAAGAAAAAGTAACCCATCTATCTCTAACTACTCAGAAGTCCACATCAACTTGAAGAAAGACAGAAAAGTTTCTCTAGCTGTGGAGGCCACTAGTTTTTCTTGCTGACTAGCTTGATTATCCCAGCAGATGTTTGTCAGAATATTATGTTTATTTTCATATAAGCCATCACCATAGTCCAGTCTTCAAGACAGTATATTTGTCTTTTCTATGGACTTATTAGGGTAGTGGTGGATGACAAAGTCAAGTCTTTCCAGGTATAATAACCACTACACTTGTCTGTGGTTAAGTTTTTGGTTGTTATAAAGTACTCTAGGTCTAGATCTCTATGTGGTTGCCATATCTTTCAAGAAGTATTACCATTCTTCTAAGGCCCAAATAATTGCCAATATCTCCTTATTATGGATTTCATAGTTATGTTCAACAGAGGAGAGAAACTTTCTGAAGAATACTACTAGATACCACTTACTATCTACTTTTGACTCTTAGAAGAGGACTGTACAGGTTGCAAAATCTGAGCTGTTAGCTTTAATATAGAATATTGCAGTAGTGTCAGGTGAGACTATTACTGGTACTGAGGTAATTGTTACAATCTTAAGTCTAAAGAGTTAAACAAAAGAGGGAATCTTGTATTAAGATAACATAAGAGAACTCAATGAAGTTTCTAGTACAAAACTGTCTACCTTATATATGCTAGACTACTGGTCCATGCTATAATTCCATTAGCCTACCCTAAATGCTATATGTTATTCATAAGATCAACATATGTCAAACATGTTGTAATAACATTGTTTTCTTTTAAAACCTTCCATCATGTTCTCTTGTGATATGTGATTGTGTGATCATGTGACAGTGATGGATGCTGTAACACCAAGTCATGCCATGTGACAGTTTGTGACAGTGACATGTGACATCATGCTAATCCTAATCCTAAGTCCCAAAATTAAAATTAAATTAAAATGAGAAAGAAAATCAAATAAAACATAGTCCATTGTTCACAATTCTGACAGTAATAGTGGTTTTCAAAGTGTCAAATGCTGTCTAATAGTCTATATTCCATGTTCATATACTATTACTTCCCATAATATGAAATAGTGAGCATGTAATAGTAGAAAATCTATAAATGAATTACTAGTAGAAGTTAGTGAAATCAAAAAAAGCCTGTAGTCTAGTGCAATTTTGTGGGATGGGCTATTCATGAGCTTTGGCTACCTTCATGAGATCTATCTCAACTTGGTTATCAAAGAGGACAAGACCTAAGTATTTAATCTACTATCTGTCAAATTCATATTTTCTTGGGCAAAGAAATTGTTTATACTCAGTTAGAAATTCAATAACTTTGTGGACCACTCCATGATGCTTTTCTAATATCTGAGTAAAAATATAGATGTTATCCAAGTATACCACCATAATTTCTTATGCTATAAAATCCCAAAAATATCATTCATTATTTTGTGAAATATAACTAGGCTATTTGTCATATTAAAGAATGTTACCAAATATTTGAAAAGTCTGCAGTTTGTATAAAAGACTGTCTTCTACTTATCATCAGGCTTGATGTGGATATTATTAAAATCCTAACAGATATTAAGTTTGGTAAAGTAGTAGGTTTCTTAAAGCTAAGTAACTGGTTAAGAGATTAGTAGAAATAGGTATTTGTTCTTGATGGTCATCACTTTGAGAGTTCTATAGTCTCATACTAGCTAGAAGAAGCTGTTTTTTTTCTTGATGAAGAATACTGGTACAGCCATAGGGGATTTAGAAGGTTATATCCACTTAGTGTAAAGGTTCTCAATGACAAAGAGATATACCTTGAAAGTCTTGGGCTTTATACTAGGAATTAATTTAGTAGCATGGTCTAACTTAAGGTGGTTTGAGAGCATATTGAATTTTTCCTTGGTAAAAACAAATTGAAACTGTTAAGCATGTGGATGAAGAACCAATATATTGCTTTTAGCCTAGTTTCTACAGAAAGCCTCCAAGAGATAGAGTAGCTTTTATATAGAGGTTAAGAGCAGTTAGTTCAGATTATATAGACATTACTCCCTAGTACTCATCAGTAGTCTATAAAGATTGAGTCACATTGTCAACATCATCAGCTAAAGTAGGGAAAAGATCTAATCTACATGTATTAAGGGTAAATATCTGCTGCTTCTCAGCCTTGCAGATGTCTTAACAACTAGAGCAGTGTATGGGACACTGCATTATGACTACTTCTTCTGTATCTTAGTTTATCTTGGGGTTATACTTCTTAAGCCACATAAAGTCAAGTATAAGGTCTTGCTTACTAAGCTAAGATACTATGAGCAAAGTATACTTTGATAACTTTTGGACCTAAGTTATAACATCTACCAAGATACATATAGAGAAGAATCCAGCAATATCAGTAGCTTCAAAAGAAATAGAGAAATACAAGGAATTTCTGTGAATATCAAAAGAGTTAATAGTAGAACACTGGAGATATATTTTCTCATTGGGGATGATAAGTAGTCAAACTCTTTAAGTTATGAAATAGAGGTACAGGTATATCTGAAGAGACACTATTTTTTTGTATTCTTCTATAGAAAGTATGGTAAACATATTTATAAGAAGTTAGAGTATACAATTTATCATTTACTCTATGTAAAATCTTTAGTGCCATACAAGTTATTTATAGATCTATTATGTCCAATATATCTGGTTTGAGATACTATTGAGCCTCTACATCTTTTAAAACATTTAAATCTTTGATAAGCTCCTCCCATTGCTCTATAGTTAATTGTTTGATATATAGCCTTACTAGATACTCATAAACTATATAATTGAGATCTTCATAGCAGTAGCATCTTTTAGTTGTCATAGCACAGTGCTGATACTGTGAGGGAGTACTGGCAGTAGTAGGTACAGAGGTATAATAGAGACAGAAGGCTATTAACAAGGAATAGGAATAATAAAGGAATTGTACAGAACTTATAGACTAACAAAAGATTAAGGGATAGTGTATTGGATGGATTGAAAGGTCTCATTGACCTGTCTTACTTGGTCAATTTGTCATGCAATTTCAAACCAGTCCACAGGATCAGTGACATTAAGTTGATATTTGATTTTGAATAAACAAAACTTAACTATTATTATACAGAGATTGGCATAGTTTGCCTCTAAAGTCAAGGTGTCATATGCCAGGTCCAGCCCCAAAAATAGCCCATCTTTTATAGTGGTGCTATTCATATTCATCTGTATATCTTTTTTTTTATTTTCTATATATTTTATTTTTGGTTTTGATTTTCACTTTTCTTTATTTTAAACTTAGATGAAGAGTGTGATGTGATGTGATGTGTGACATAAGCATGATACCTCACACAGGGTGGTCACATATGTCACTGTCACTATCACACAATCACCTAACACAAAGAAGATTATAAAAGCTTTTGGAATAGATAATGTCATATAGTATAATAACAATATATTGGCCTTTTACTTATAGAAAGTGCATAGACTTTAGGATAGGTTAGTTGTAGTGTGCACACAGACTATAGTCTGTAGTATATAAGTTAGATTAGCTTATACTTGCAACTCTATTAAGTTCTCTTGTGTTACTTAATATAAAAGTGTACTTTAGTCTTAACTCTAAGACCTAAGCACAATATCTAAGCAGAGATTTCAGTAGTGAAATACTGACAGAGTGTCATATCCTGTTCTGACCACATCCATCCCAACCCATAGATAACCTTTTCTTTCTCATCCACACTTTCCAACCTTTTCCAGTATGGATTATATCTCTCTATTCTACCTTGGATATCCTTGCTGGTCTTTGTTAAATCTATGGACCTCTATTCCCTAAAATCTGTGAATCTCTAAAAAGTAGGGTAACTTGCTAAATAGCCTTTATTTTAGATCACTACTCTAGGTAGTATACCTAGTATATAATCTAGTAGTTTACATTATATTAGTTATACTAAAAATTTATTAGAAATAACACACACTTCCAGTATTGGCAATGACACACCTTGCTATCCTCTGATGGTTTTCTACTCACTAAGCTTCCTAAGTCCCATTCTGAAATATACAACCAGTATAGCTAATAGAGATGTAACATACAAGCTAAATTTAAAGAACATTCTAATCTGTCTTCCATATTTTTAGATAACATACTAATCATTTATTTGGACTTCTAAGATGCCCTAATTGATCTCAGATAATGAGATGTAAACTATGTCTAATATCTTCTACTAATATATTACTCATTCTTATTTTGATGTAAAGTTTACATACTATTAGAAACTATCAAACTTTACTAATTTCTCCATTGAATGTTGGTGGCTTGGCCACTTCTATATTAGATCTAGTATTAAGTTCTGGAACTGCTACTTCTCCTTCTTCTCTAGTTATCAACAATGCTTATACTACCACTATCTGTTTCTATTGCTGTCTCATCTGCAATAAGATCTGGTTGAAGTTATGTTGACTCATATTGTGGTAAGTGGGGGGAGAATTGATTGGTGTAGGTAATAGTGAGAGTGGTGGTGGTGTAGGATGTAATGATATATAAAGAGATATGACAAAGCTAGTATTAACTTCTCTCTCAGACTCATATTTTGAACTATAATCTCTGTAAGTGCTAGCAAGCTTTCTTCAAGTTCCGCTCCACAATTTCTACTAACTATCTAACAATCAACTATTACTCTAATCAAAATGTAAATAATTTTGTTCTAAGAAAAATATTCTACTCTAGACAAGATCTTAAAGACACTTGTTATTCTCCTGTATGTACAGGTCACAAGAGGATATTGTAGTATAGAGCTTCTATACAAAGAGACTATCTAACTGTTACAACTCAAAGACCTTAGAGTTGGTCAATGAATAGAACCTTATATTAGGTTAACATAAGAGAACTTAATAGAGAACTCTATACAGAACTGTCTACCTTATATACTAATACCTAATGGTCTGTGCAAGCCACTTATAGCCTACCCTAAATAACTATATATATGCTATAAGGTCAATATATGTTGTATACATTATATGATGTCGTCCTTCTAGAACTTTCGATGTCCTTCTATGCATTATGTGACTTGTGACCATTATTGTGACCATGTCTCTGATGTGACTGATGTGTGACAGCATGATCTCATCACTTTAACCCTAACCCTAGTTCTAATAATATAATAAAGAAAAATAAATAGAAAAGAAAATAGAAATGAGAAAAAAAATAAAAATAATTAGAGTCCACTACTTTTATCTTTGACACTAACATGTTCACATAAGATTTTATATCTACCAAGTACTAGTGGACTTTAGTACAAGATAAACAACTAGGCTTTTCTTATATAGTTAATACACCTCTTAAGCCCAAAGTCTGGCTATTTCTCTTGACCACAAAGCAGTGTTTCTCCCAGTCAAGAATGATAAGAGAGTAATAAAATAGTATAGAGAAGGCTCTGAGTTGGGTGGTCTTAAGAAAGAGAATCAAGTTCTAATATTAAAACTTAAGACTCAGAGTTAAAAAAAAAACCTTGTATTAGGTTAATACAATAGAACTCAATAGAAGTCCTAGTACAAATTATCTACTTTATATATACTAGCCAGCTGGTCTGTGTGAGACTAAAATCAATATCATTTAGCTCTTTGACATATTTCTTTATGATATTCATATTAAAAGTAGTGGCTATCTTATTAGTGGCTTTGCTATAAATTTAACATAATAATTGTTGTGTAATATAAGATATTTTCCTATAATTTTGCCAATTTCTGCTTGCTAATAATCCTATGCACAACCACAACAATGTCTTCCATAGATCCAAAGTCAGATGTCAGATATGTTTTGTTATTTTTTGAGTGATTTACTCTGTTGTACAAAATTATCTCAGCAGCAGCATATAAGGGCTCTCTCCGACACCCAACCTGCGCCCAGTGGAAACCACTCTGCCCTCATCACGTCTCAACCCATCAACTACAGTAACTAGTACTCTGATTGTATTCAAGGCTTCAGGTGTTAATAATTTTAGCTTTACAAAGCCATATCTATGAGATACCAACAAATACCTTGGTAAGGAGATGGATGACAAGTTTCATCCACTTATGTTACCAGATGAATTCCTCAATGAATATCTTCTACTGGATGACCCTGAATTAGTGTGTCCAGAGTCAAATTGGTCAGAAATTTATCCTGGAATAAAGGAGATTGGAATATACCCGCTGTTTGTAAGCTTTACCCTCTGCTCTTGTCAGCTAACACACACTGAAATTTAATCAAGATTGAGGCTGCAAATCACATAGGCACAGTTACGTTTTTTGATTCCAGTAAAAAACCCGATTCCTGTTGCAATAACATTTGTGTCAATGTCAGCACTTGTGTTAAGGACGATGTATTGGATCCCTCCAAGGAGAAATTGAGTCAGTCACAGAAGAAGTCTGGTTTCTCCAGGATAGAGCTCTATATCAAGTTTAAGTGTGATGTAAACAATAATCCTTTCTGAGATGATAAGAACAACAAACTGTTCAGGGACCAACCACTTATGAAGAATGCATACATTCATAACACCAACCAATCAAAGTGAACTCTGGGACAGATTGGTTCCTATACAGCAGCTGTGCTCAGAATGCAGTTCTGCATATATCTGTTTTCAGTCCTTATATGTGGTGAATATATGCAGCTGATGTGCTGGCACCATGGTATGGCATCAGTCACCTGAAGCTTTAAATATCAGGATAGCCATAGCCCTCTGACCAAATTTATTTGGCATTACTCCTAACTTGACCATGCCCAGCGGAGTCATGATCTCACTGTTACTTCATGGAATGAATCTGATCCATGCAACCAGTGGCTGAGGAGAGAGAAAGAGGAGTTGAAAAGATACAATGAACTACACAAGGGATTTTGCCAGATGATCATCAATGAATGTGATGACCCCATGATCTAGAAGACATTCCTGATTTCTTATCCATAGGACTTTATGGTACACTCACTGTTCAGAAGGGTAACTCGGGGTATAATAGGGTGTGACTTGGATTTAGAGGGGAATAGGAGTAAGATGGTATACATCAAGGATTACTGGAGGCCTAAAGGAGGGGAGAAAGAGAGTGAGATTTATCAGAGCCTTGAAGAGAAGAATGTTCCCAATATTCCCAGATTTTACTGTGGGAAGAATATGTGTCATAAAGTCCACAGAAACAATGTCCCTCAGGAAGTGTACGAGACAGTGCCCCAACCCAAGACACACTCTGTCATATATTACCAGATGGTATTGATCTGAGTTGGTAGGAAGCTAACAGAGTTCAGGTTTACTCATGAGCTTGTCACTGCCATTGCAAATGCCATGAAAGGTTCATCTGTTCTCACCTGTGTTTATTTTGTGTGCCCATGTTCTGCTTTTCAGCTCATGATACAGCATATTATGATACTAACATCCTACATCCCAATATCAGTATGGAGAACATTATGATTTCGGAAGGAGGAGGAGGATTTTTGATTGACTGGAATATATGTGTCCATGTTGAAGAAGGGGCAGAGCCATCAGGGAGGGTGGAGAGGACTGTGGGTATTTGCCCTTGCTCAAAGACTGCCTTGTTATTGATATATTTTTTTGTAGGGAACATGGCAATTCATGTCAGTATTTCTCCTCCAGAATAACCAGCATGTGTATCAAATTCTAGATGATCAGGAGTTTGCATTACATTACACTGCCCATAGTCATCAAGATGATGTGAGACCACAAATGAAGCCTTATGATGAGGTAGATATGCATCGTAATGGGGGTGTGGAAGGAGGTAGGCTCAAGGGATATATGATTTAAAATGGTCTCAAGATTATCTTCCATCCACCTGTGCTTCACAAATTGATCAATAACCTTCACATTTTCTTTCGGGAGTGTTACAGAAACCTGGCAAGTGATGCCTTAGCATTTTCACAGCTTTATCCTGCTCTTGAGGCTAAGCACCACAAAAAGTGTGAGGTGATGCAAAAATGTAGCTCATTAGTAGACATTTTCCAATGATGGCTTGTGTCAGGTGACTGGTCGGAAGATTGTGTGGCCTAAGAAAATTATATCCAAGAAAGTTATATCTATAAGTGCAAGGCATTAAAACCTCCTACTGATTCACATCGCTCTTCCAAATCACAAAAGGATGATCCTCCTACCAATTCATATTGTTCCTCCAAATCTTGAAAGAGTAACCCTTCTACAAATTCTTCCAAATCACAAAGAAGTAATGGTGGTAGCAGAAAATAGAGTTGTTTTTTTTCATACCAGCCTGTATCTCTAATATAATGTCACTTGAACACAATCAATGCCACTTGAAGACAGAAGTAGAACTTGACCAGCTGTATACATCTCATCTGAGCTAGATCATACAGTGCAAATATGCTTATATTGATTTTGAATGAATAGTATGTCCTACAGATGGCAGAGAAAGCTCTCCATAGTTTAAATTTAGCTACTATCAAGGATGTGAATTTCCTCATTATC
>Ga0157368_1001262_pt1 | contig 10790 bp, 5 predicted proteins | sample AttbisABBM3_FD_113146 | JGI IMG/M metagenome (GOLD analysis project Ga0157368, IMG submission 113146) | Fungus gardens microbial communities from leaf cutter ant in Botucatu, State of São Paulo, Brazil - Atta bisphaerica ABBM3 | ecosystem: Host-associated > Fungi > Mycelium > Unclassified ...
CTATACAAGGTTTCTCTTATTGATCAACTCTAAGGTTTTTAAGTCATAACATCTAAAGCCTTCTGTAACACATGATTGGGTGATCATGTGATATGTGACATCATGCTAAACACTCATCCTCAGTTCTAACATAATAAAAAAGTAAAAGAAAAAGAAAAAGAAAAATATGAAAGAAAAATAATTAGAGTTCACCATCTTCAATTCTGATACTTGTTGAGTTCTCTTGTGATCCCTATGTGATTCTTGTGACTTAAGACTACTTAAGTACACTATTTATCATTTTAATTAGTAGTTACTACAACAGGTTTGGTCATCTATGACTATCTATACTAAATATCTAGCTATTCTTTATGTCTGAGGTCTGGCTTTTAATCTAAGGGTAACTAACAATTGCATTGACCATTGGTTAAGAATAATAAGTGTCAGAATTCAAGATAATAGACTTATTTTATTTTATTTTTCTTTCTCATTTTATTTTTCTTTCTCATTTTATTTTTATTTTTATTTATTTTCTTATTTTGAACTTAGAATTAAGATTATAGCATGATATCACAACTGTTACATACACTCTGTGACAAGGTGGTACAAATAAGTCACATAATTACATATCACATAAAAGGTTCCAGAATAATGATGTCATACAATATATTTTACATATAGTCTTTAGAATAGATTAGATATTAGACTACTAGTCTAGTATATATAAGATAGATACTTTGTACTTGGAACCCTATTAAGTTCTCTTATATAAACTATCTGTTAGGTGCAGTTCACACTGGAGATGAAAGTCTACAAGATGGACTCAGAGATGTGCAGACTTGTGGAACAACTTTGGCTTTAGCTTATATGTTACATCATCTATTTGTTGCATGGTTGCAACTTTAGATAAGAGGAAGAAGTCTGAGATGGAAGTGAGTGTTGATTGGTGTGTTACCATTGAACACTGGAAATTGAGTTCAATAAGAGTTATCTTTGTTGATTATCAGACTAGTGAATTACAGTATAACTACTAGTTGTTATGATTTAAGCTTTAAGTTTAAGTGAAAGATACACTCTTGTATTGAGTAACACAAGAGAACTCAATAGAGCTCCTAAGTACAAATATCTATCTTATATACAAACTACCAATGATCCATACTACACTCCTTTAGCCTTACCCTAATAACTATATATTTGCCTTGAGGTTGACATATGTCAACCATGTCATATAATATTATCTTCTCTAAAACCTTCTATGCTATTCCATTGTGTCACATGAGCATGTGACTTGTGTGACTGTGATGTGTCATGTTTTTGTCTTTTTTGCCTTTGGTCAACAATAATAAAAAATAAAGGAAAATAAATAAATCAAAAATGAAAAGAAAAATAAACTAAGTCTATCATTTTCAACCCTGACACTAGTCTTATATACAAGGAATGACTATAGAAGATGTTCAGGGTTTCAGTGGTATATCCCTTATTATCCCAAGTAGAGATTTCAGTGTTGAGACACTGACAGGAGTATGACTCTGCTATAAAAGACTAAGTCAGATAAGAGTATCTCTATCATGGAAGACAGAATATCTAGATTGTTGCATCACTGCCATGCAGGCATGTTGCAAGAAAGGTGACTGCTGTGGAAGATAGGCTTGTAAGTTAGATGTTGAGAAGCAATATTACCATGGAAATGTCTTTTCTAGACAGGTGGACTTAGTATATAACACTATCACAAAATGAACTACTTACTTGTTTGCAATATCTAAACCTTAGGTATACTCTTAGAGGTTTAGAAGCAATCCAGAAGTTCAATAATAATAATAATAATAATAAAGATCACTACAGATGTCAATAATAATGAGAGATAAATGATATCATTAAGTCTGAAGTCTAATCCTCAGATACAGAAGTATATATACAAAATAGTGATAGTCTGTATACAAGCTGTTTCCATTATATGATCAAAACTCATATCTAGCAGGACTATCATCTGTCATAACAGATGTTAGGCTAATTTTAGAAGATAACTAATTATATTACTATATTGATATACTTGTATCTCTATAAATATTAATCTTTATATAATGTATAATATATCATTAGAGACAGTTTGATGAGCACTTTCCAATGCAATTTTGATCATAGAAATCAATTTAGTCATTTCTAAAATAATATCCAATGAAACTTGTAACTACTAATAGTCTGACATCTCAGTAATCTGTTTTGTACATCCCACATATGTACAGATAGTCCTTATTTAGGGCTTTCTAGTATAACTTGTTTTGTGAGAATCAGTCTACTGGTTGTGGAGATACAAGTTGAATAAAGATAGAAACATAGTAATTTGAGATGAATAAACAAATATATTCAAAAGATAGAACAATAAGAGACATTGAGAACATACCTAAGACCAGAGGAAAAACAACTGGTCTTAGTACAATCTAGCCATGAAATAAGTACTGACTGCTTGAGTATGTACCTATTTACATAATAATAAAGAAAGTCAGATATAACTATAGAAACTATAAAAAAAATGATAGAGATATGAAATGACAGAATATAAAATGAAAAATAAATAAGGAGTGATGATGAGGTTGGAATGAAGAAGAAGTGAGTGAGTACAGCTTACACTTCAATAAGTTCATATTATGATGTGCTTGAATACTAACATTTTTCTTTTCTTTTTATCTATTTTTCTTGATTTAATATTTCTTTTATTTTTATTTTTATTTTCTTTGATAATAAAGAGGCATGTGACTGTGGTCACATGACATATCACATGATGTGAGGTTATAAGCCTAGACTTGGCAAGAGTTGGCTAGAAGAGGATAGAAGAATGATGTCAGGAAACATATATACAGTATGGTGTTCTTATAGAAGATATGAGGTTGATGCATAGTGGAGGTATGGACTACACATGGACATTAGGGTAGGGCTATTTATTGTTAGTATGGACCATGAGTACTTTGTATAAATAGTATAGGAATATATTGGGAACTCCTTGTCAAGTTCTCTTGTAATTTCCACTTGATATCTGCTTTGAGATTTATTGCTTGTGTTGCTATTGATCTTTTAACTAGTGGTTTCCACAACAGTTTGTGACATATATGTCCTTCCTAGCATAAACCAAGCACTAAATGTATAAGCAGAAGCTCAATTTAATATAACTTCTTGTTGAGTTCATTTGTTAAACATACCAACTAGTTATCATAACTTGAGATGATTGTTGCAACAATTTGATATCTGTGCTTTACTATTAAAATTGGAGTGTATGTGACAATTATAAGATCCTAGAAGCCTTAGGAATCACTCTGATAGCTCAGGAATTACCTAGTAAACTGTGGACAACTGTAAATGACTAGGAGTCCACACCAACTATAATGTGACTGAGAAGATCAATTCTAACATTTACATATCTCAAATAAGTGTTATACTTCATCTGTCCTTCTATGCACCTTCTGTGAACCTCAATTTCCGAGATGTGAACTGCATCTAACACTGTCACTATGCTTGCTTTGTGTTTCTTTCCAACATCATTAATGGCTTGAGTTCTCAATCACTTACTTTAATATTGTGAGGTGTAATAACTAATCTCTTTATATTTACCAGTCTTTATTTCTTTTTTTAAGAGGAACATATGACTAAGCTCACATGACTGGTCACATGATACATATCAGGTGACTTGACTAGTCATTATCTGACATCATATAGAATTATCATTATTACCATAATCAAGCTATTACATGTGCATTAGCATGGTGTAACATGAGACAAAGGGACGAAGTTTCAGTTCACTGTTATTTCATGCCTATACTGCTTATTAAGAATACATACTCAGTCAGACACCGAAAGGCTAAGGCTATATCAATTTTTACGGTATGTTTTTGGTCTTTTTATAAATGAGAAAATCATGAACTATATAATTCTAGTCCATTTTCCGCTGAAAAATGTGCAGTTATGGTCCAAGCATTGCCCGGCAGTCCGTCAGACTGCTAACCGGGAACGATCGAGCGGATTCTCGCTCCAATAATGAAAGCGAATAGAGTGGTCCATGTCTTCAGCGTCACAGGACGTCACGCTTCAACCAACACTCTTGTATTTTGAGGTGATTTCTACAAGTGAGTTTCCTCCTGATGTTGCTCCCATTTTCTCCTCTTTTATGGCAGGAGAGATGAGGTTCAGTGTTCATAACAGTTTTAGAAGATTCGAAGTCATGCTAAAAGAAAAAACATGGACAATGTGCCATCACCCATCGGGTTTCCGTACCACTACGATAAATCTACCTCTGTCTATGATTGGTGTCCTATATTCTACGTGTCATATCAGTATTTAGACCATTTACTATAAAATTAGCATCTCAACGACGGTGAACTTGAGTGTAGTGGCCACGTTGGTCTTCCGTACACTAGCACAAACAATGATATGCTCTTGTGCACGACAGATCCTATGCATGCAGTCATGGATCTATGTGCGTACAATTTGGTTGAACTCAGCCACCACGACCAAACAAACTTCCAATCGTCGATCCGCTGATTGAACTGTACATTATGTAATCCTGATGAGTCTCTAATTTCGAAACCCACTGGTCATTAGTAGCCTGAAATTCATCTTTCTTGCTCTGAACTTCAGATACATGTTCTCCAGATTATTAGCTGTATAATTTATTTGCTATGAGCTTGAGTGGATGTTAGGAATTCTCACCGCTCAAGTCACTTGTTTATTACTAATAACTTCGTTAAATATCTCCGTCGGCCTTCTACGATTCAAGATGGTTGCTCAGAAATATTTGCTAGCGTCTCTACTATCGCTGCTAATCTATATTGACGAAATGCATGTTGATGGAGCAATAAAAATAATATTCAGGATGCAGGCCTGCTCCAGGTCAGAGTGCAATTGACACCCTGAATACAAGGGCACTGATAATTGCAAGATCGTGCGGTAGGTCACATCAACTTTTCATATTTGAAGTAACGACATACCATAAAGAGTTCATTTGTTGCTTATAGTTTCCTAATTCGGATAATATGAAATTTAAACTTCATAACGGCGCATTCAAATGACCACACCCTAGCCACACCACAACGGGATGCTCAAACGATAGGATTAATATTACTTGGCCTCTATACCTGCCTTCCACACATATTTCTTGACTCTACCAAAACTGTAAACGATACGAAGGACTTATTCGTCATGCGTATGTGAGTGGTCATCATGATCGTTCGCGTGGATCCGCTAAACGTTTTTGCTGCCATGATCCGCTTGGACCACCGTTGCAGATGAAAGATAACACTAAGATAAACATCAACATGAAACGGATACTGTGCATATTCCACTCCTTCTTTATGTGTCATCGGTGTGAGTATTGGATCCAATCGGCGACGAAGCTTGGGGGCAACACGCTTACATCTACTGTGGCCATAATTCTCGTGGACCGTACGATATGGCTTGATGATTTGAACTGCTCAAGAAAACCTCCACGCAGAATAAGGGGTTCATGTGCAAGTGGTATAACCTATAAAACCACCTACCACGCGAACCATTTCCTTGCGAACTTACTTCTTTCTTTACGCCACTTCTCTTGTCAACGTTATCTTCTGTTCTTTCGATGCAGACAGGTCCATACATTCTCCGCAACGGACTCCGTCGTCAAGTAGCAACCCCTCAACCTGTATCCCCTGACGAGCTCAGCTCTTTCCACTACAGTCACAAAAATTGCGCTTCTTGTGGCTACCAGTATAAACATGGAACTCCTGACTTTGAGCTCAATAACAGTCCAATGTCAGCCTGGAAGCGTTTCAATTCTGAAATCACGGAGCACTATCACACATGTCCGAAGACATTGAGGTAGGTATCACCCATTATCTGGGCATGGGTATAGTACTCATCTTATTGGGACTAGAAATATTGTTCCACCTATGTCTGCAATTCGAGATACGCTCGTTGAACCACCCGCCAGTCACTGGAAAGAACAACTGAACCCTGTCACATCTTCCGTATCATATCCTCGCTATTCTTCCCCCAGCGCGACTTGTCGTATGGAAGATGAGCGCACTCACCATCAAGCTATGCGCTTCGCCCTGCCTGAGTCTCCGATTGAACACAGACGACATAGAATTCCAAGACATGTTGAATCCTCTCGTCGCGCAGCAGAGAGAGCCCACGCAACGATCAACTCCACATCACACTACAGCAGCCGAGTTCATCACATGCCTCAGCGGCCAAATCCCATGTCTCTAGATGTGTCACGGCTGCCTATTCAAACGACAAGGAAAGAGCCTTTATCCCCCGCTTTCCTCATTGCTACAGATTCTACACCCGTTCCATCGTACCTGTCGCTCGGTAACGAATCTAAACCTCCTCATCTTCATAGACACAAGCGAAAACACTCTCAACTGCATGATGCTATCATTCAAGAGTCATTCTTGGCTCCTGAGCCATCAGTAGAGGAGTCAATGCCGATGCCTCATGTCCCCAATATTTTTCCATCTGTATTACAGCAAGATACAATCACCCAGACTCAATCCCGTCGCGTTAGTCCCCAGCAACCAGAGCAGAAATTGAAGAAAAATATTATGGACTGGAAGATTCGTAAACAAACATTGGAAGCAGACCCACTGCTCGATGCCGTTGAAGCAAAGCGGGTGTACTGTAAACTCTGTAAGAAGTGGGTCAAGCTCGACGCCCGTAACGATTATTATCCAGGTTTATGGATCAAGCATCGCGAGCACCACAGAAACAAGAAATCTGACGAAACTGGAGGCGGAAGTAGAAGCAACTGGAGCAGTGAGGAGCAGTTACCTGATAACGTTACAGAACGGCCAACCAGAAAACGTAGGGCAGTTGGGGGCACTCATACACAACATTCACGATAGAAATCAAGGTTATATGTTCCTTACACGAGGCCCTTTCACTCCTTCTCGCGCATCATTCGAAGTTCTTCCCTGTTCTCAAATGAGAGACAAGGAGTTATGCTTGCTGCTCACATCTCGTTAACATGAGCTCAATTATAGATTATTTATCAACTGTTTCGTAATACTTGTATAGGTTGCATGCATTTTAAAAGAAATATCGTAGATATGGATGTAACAGCTTATGCTTCGCCTCAGCTTTATCAATGGACCCTTCCCATTGGATCGGATTATATGCGAGCGTTGAAATGGGAATTTTCATATTTGGAATGCACACTATGACCGCTGTATCGACTGACAATTGTGATGGTGGCGATTTTCGCCCCTGATCAATTGGGTGACGAACCAAGGTAAACACGAGGGATCAGGCGTCCTTAAATTAGTTCGGCCCTAGAATAATGAAATTGATGGTGAGAGGAATTATTTCGAGACAAATCAAGTGGCAAGCGGGTGTATAACTGGAAACGAGTGAAACGGCACGGTTGTCAGAACTGCTTAATCCTTGGACATAATCTAATGTTCCACAAAACCCTTTGAGCAAAAGTCTCTTTTAATCGCAAGGTCAAAGTTTTCACATTAGTCTGTGCTCCGGAAGTTTCTCTCCACCTGAATAAAAATGATCGAATCTCTCCAGAGATTTTGCGCTTAGCTTCTACTTCAGAGAGGATCGGGCGAGAGCATGGGAATCTACCAGCAACGAATAACACCCTTTTTTAAATTAGGATGTTCCTCATGTTCCTCGACAGGGTTGACTATACAGCCTCCTGAACGCTCATTTTATGAGTTAGGTGAGTATACGAGGTAGCTAGTAGTTACCTTGCATTCCTTCTTGATCAAAGGTTCTTTCTGCAAGTGGTCGGCTGCAATCAGTTGGCTCCAATTGACGCTGTTTCCCAGAGTCCCGGAAGCTTTAACCTGATCTATCTACTAGATTTCATCAGGGCAAGTCGATTAGATAGGGCGGGAAGAAATAAGTTTAGTTCGAAGATCAAAAGAAGGAGAGAAGCGCTTCTCCTAGTCTAGAAAAGACACTGCTCGCATCCTCCTCTTGAGATTTTGTTTGCTCCGAGAGTAATTGAATTAGGCATTCGCGGATGGTAATGCCCAGAGGATCAAAAGTAGGCCAATATACACAAGAAGCAGAGGTTCTTTAGCATAAGCCCATACCCAGGTCACTGGTCCTGGCACTAGAAGGATAGTCCTGCGTTACATAATCGAGAACCTCGGGCAAATCCGGGCCAATTGAATTATTCCTGCAATGTTTTTCTCATCGATGCTGAGTATCATAAAAGCTGAGTATCATAAAACAGTGGTTCCGTCAACCTACCTACCTTTACCATGCGTAATATCACCCCGCATTCACTGGAAATTCTACATTCACGAGTCTCCTATGCTCGCGATTTCGTGAGCTTCACCAAAGAGGATGCAGCAGCATTGCACGCAGCTAAACCTTACCTTGCTCCTCTTGTCCCCTCTGTTGTCGATGCAGTCTACACCAAACTATTTGAGTTCAGCATCACAGCCGAATCATTTATCCCTCGCCAGACTGGCTATACTGGAGAAGCGCCAACCTCTCTCTCGGAGCTAACTCTTGACCATCCTCAAATCAGATTCCGTAAGGACTTTCTGACAGGATATATTGTGAAACTGGTTACCATGGACTATTCGGATTTTGGGTCTTGGGAGTACCTCGACAAAGTGGGCAGAGTGCACACAGATGTCAAGGATTCTGGTTTCAAACATCGTGCAAAGAAACCAGGACTTCGGGTCGATTATGTTCACTGTGCTTTGCTTCTGGGTTCATTATTTCTATCACGTCGCTGGCGAATTCAGACTCAATGCAGTTACCAGGTTTCGTGGAAGATATTTTTGTTTCTGCTGTCATGGAACACCCTCAAATCGACCAAAATACGAAACTTGCTGTAGTGCGGGCGGTCAACAAGGTTAGAGATTTTCTCCTGATGTGTCTAATGCTAATCTTGAGATTACTTCAAGATCCTATGGCTTCAAAATGGTGTGTGGGATCGGTCTTCACCCTCAAACCTTAGCTTTTGCTCATGTCTCTAATCCAATATCCAGATCTTTTCGCTCGTCATTACATCAGAGAAATTCAGGAGGTTGAACGGAAGACTGCTCTATGGCGTGACTATGTAATACCTTTCAGCGCAGGTGTTGTAGCAATGGTTGTATTTCGTCTATTTTGCTAGTAAGTTTTCCCAGTATAATGTAATGATTGAATCTGAATCTTGTTGACATGATCATGCCTCTCTGTTAGAAGGCAATTCATACTTGTCAGGTGAACCTGTGGATATTGCATGGATAATGAATCAGTTGGGATACTTATCTGGAGGTGGAACCAAAGGATCTAGGATGTGTGATGTAGATGATGACCTTGGCTTCAACTTGTGTGTTGCACCTAACTTATCCATCATATGGTTGTGATTTGCAAGGACAAGGAAGAGTAAGGGTTCAGATTCAAGAAGAGAACAAGTGTGGCACTTAGTTCAAGTTGATTATCAGACTAGGGATCATACAGTGTATTTACCAGCCTTAAATACAAGTGTTGAAGATTCTAAGAATAAGAGAACTGTGTAAATACTCTGAGATGTTAGTTACCAAGAAAATTTCCAGGAAGTTCATAGAGTTTGTTTTGATTTGATATGGAGAGGATTTGTTTGTGGAGTAATTAATAAAAAGATAAGCTGTAAGGGAGCCTGTCACAAAATGACATTCCAAGACCCAAACACTACCAATGTCTATCAACAACCTTATGAAGTTTCTCAAACTATGAACCCCAAACTCTACCATTGTTATGACTTTAAGCTAAAGTGTAAGAGTAAAAAAAAAACCTTGTATTGGATTAATACAAGAAAACTCAATAGAGTTCCTAGTATAGAGTAGTCAATCTTATATACCTTTAAACCATGGTATTACAAAATAAACTACTTACTTGTTTGTTATATCTGAACCTTAGGTATACTCTCAGAGGTTTAGGAGTGATTTAAAAGTTCAATAATGATATCAATAATAAAGATCAATACAGATGTCAATAATGAAAATATAATTATTGATGAAGATTCATGTTATTAAGTCTGAGGTTTATTCTCAAACATAAAAGTATTTATACAAAATAGTAATGGTCTGTATGCAAGCTATTTCCATCACATAATCAATATAGTGACATAATTAGTTATCTTCTAAAATTAGTCTAACATAGATGATAGCCCCACTAGGTACAAGTTTTGATATACTTGTATCTCTATAAATACTAATCTCCATATAATATATAATATTGTTACAAACTAAGTTGTACTAGAAAGCCCCAAATGAGGGCTATCTACATATATATGGGATATACAAAAGCAACAACAAACAACTCAGATATCAGGCTATCAGTAACTGTAAAAGTTTTGTTGGCTAATATCTTATGAATAGCTAGATGAATTTACACAATTAAACTTGCATTGGAAAGTTCTCATTAAACTGTTTCTGATGATATATAGTATATCCAAAAGTGATAAGTATTCATAGAGATATAAGCATATTAATATAGTGATATAATTAGTTATCTTCTAAAATTAGCCTAACATCTGCTATGACAGATAACAGCCCTACTTGTTATGATTCAATGACTTTAGGGCTGATCAAAGAAGAGAACTTTATATTAGGGTTAATACAAGAGAACTTGATGTTGTGGCAACCATTAGTTACAAAGATCAATAGCAACACAAGTAATAAATCTCTTAGTAGGATATCAAGTAGAGATTACAAGAGAACTTGACAAGGAGTCTCTGCTAAATTGCTACTCTATTTATACTATTACATGATGGTCCATGCTACTAATAATTAAACCTGCCCTTATGTCCATGCTTTATTCTTATATCTGCTTCATATTTTACTTAAGGC
>Ga0157368_1001263_pt1 | contig 10789 bp, 11 predicted proteins | sample AttbisABBM3_FD_113146 | JGI IMG/M metagenome (GOLD analysis project Ga0157368, IMG submission 113146) | Fungus gardens microbial communities from leaf cutter ant in Botucatu, State of São Paulo, Brazil - Atta bisphaerica ABBM3 | ecosystem: Host-associated > Fungi > Mycelium > Unclassified ...
AACGCGGCGTCGCCCTCACCCCGGCCGGCCGGCAGCGCTACGACGAGCTGCTGCAGGACGTCCGCCAGCGCAGCAAGACTCCGGGCAGCGACTATGCAAGCGTGCTGGCCGAGGTATTCCAGGCCCTGCCCGACAACTGGGACGAACTGCGCCGCCAAGGTCTGGCTTGGTTCCGCTATCGCATCGCGGCGACTACTGGTAGCCAAGGCGTGGATACCAGAGATCCCGAGGCCCTGATCATCGCTGGCCACCTGATTGCCGATCCCATCACCTACGAAGACTTCCTGCCGGTCAGCGCCGCCGGCATCTTCCAATCCAACCTGGGCGCCGGCAGCCAGCACGAGTATCAAAGCGGCGGCAATCGCGCCGCCTTCGAAGCCGCGCTGGGCGCCCCGGTGCTCGACGAGATGGCGTTGTATGAGCGCCAGCAGCGCGAATCCTTAGACGCTGCTCTGGTCGCACTCGGCTACCCCGCCTAGAATGGGAGCTCAGCGCCGACGCCCTGCGTCGGCGCGCCCTCTGGCGGGAGCCTCATGTTAACCAAGATCGACCCGACCGACTGGCAGCTCATTCACCTGCTACAGCAGAACGCCCGCGAATCCACTGCCAACCTGGCTCGTAAGGTGGGCCTGGCCCGTACCACCGTGATTTCACGTCTGGCACGCCTTGAGCGCGACGGGATTATCGTCGGCTATGGCCTCCGCTTGGGCTCCGAGCTGGAGCGGGGCTCTGTGCGTGCCTATTGCGCCATCAGTGTTCTACCGCGCAGCGTTGTCAGTGTCATCCGTACATTGGAGAAAATGGTAGAAATACAAGAGCTTTCTGCTGTTAGCGGTCAGTGTGACTATTTCGCCCTCCTATGGTGCGCTACCCACGAAAAACTTGACGAGCTCTTGGATCGCATTGGCAATCTTGAGGGTGTGAAGCAGACTCAGACATCTATAATATTAAGCCAAAAAATCAGGCGATAAGGGTATTGGAAAATTAGTGCTAACATAGTAGTTGAGGCTCAGAGGCGTTGCTCAAAAAATAACATTCTCATTCATGTTCAGGGTTAATAGTGGTGTTTGAAAAAAGTTTAGCTATGCACGATTTGGGCCTATCCTTGAAGCATCCATATCTATGGGCTTTATTGGGCTGGTACGATATCAGACAGAGATATAGGCGGTCGGTGTTAGGCCCACTCTGGTTGACAATGAGTACGGGGATTTTGGTATGCATGCTTAGTGTACTTTGGTCTACTCTATTCAAGATAGATATTAAGGATTACTTGCCGTTTTTTGCTGTCGGTCAGGTGCTGTGGGTTTTCATTTCCGGGCAGCTGAATGAGTCCTGTACCGGCTTTGTTCAATTCGAGCATGTCATAAAGCAAATAAAACTGCCTTTCACTAGCTTCATCCTCAGGTTGATGACGCGCAATCTTATTATTCTGCTGCATAATTTTTTGATAGTGGTGATCGTCATTTCCTTTGTTGGGCCAGGTTGGTCCTCTTTCGCTTTTCTGGCATTGCCTGGCTTGCTTATAACAAGCTGCGCTTTGTTTTTTTTATCTATACCAGTTGCTATCGCCTGTACAAGGTACAGGGATCTTCAAATGATAATTCAGAATTTGCTGATGATTGCCTTCTATTTTACGCCCATCATGTGGAAGGCAAATCAGCTGGAAAGCTCTATACAGTGGGTCGCCACTCTAAATCCAATAACACCCTTTATTGAGATAGTCAGACTTCCGTTGCTGGGGCAGGTCCCTCAGGGTCAATCCTATATCGATGCTTTATTGGCGGTGCTCATTCTTGCTATTATAGCATTTGTCACCTTGTCTAGGTTTAGACAAAAAATATCCTACTGGTTATAGATATGAGTCAGATAGTAAGAGCACAGTCGGTCACTGTCGAGTTTCCTATATTCAATTCTTCCCATAGATCAATGAAGAAGGCTTTAATTGGAGCTGCTGTTGGAGGCCGTATAGGGAAAAGTGATTCTAGACACGTCAATGTGAAAGCATTGGATGACTTGACTTTTGCGTTTGAAAGTGGCGATAGAGTTGGGATCAAGGGTCACAATGGTTCTGGCAAAACTACTTTGCTGAGAACGCTGTCGGGTGTCTATCCGCCTACAAAAGGCAGGTTGGAGGTCTCTGGCAGAGTCACATCTCTTCTGGATATCTCTACAGGTATGGATAGTGAATCCACTGGAATAGAAAATATCTATTTACGAGGGATTCTATTAGGGCTCTCTCCTAAAGAAATCAAGAGTGGTTTGGAAGAAATAATAGATTTCAGTGGGCTTGGAGAGTTTCTTAATGTCCCTATTAGGACATACTCTAGTGGGATGCTCTTGCGGCTGGCTTTTTCAGTCGCATCTGTAACCAAGCCTGACATACTGCTAATGGATGAGTGGTTGTCGGTAGGCGATCACGAATTCAATACCAAGGTACAGAAAAAACTGGATGACATGGTTAAAGATGCCGCGGTGCTTGTAATAGCAAGTCATTCGGATGATGTTATAAATAGGCTTTGCAATAAAGTGTATAGATTGGAAAAAGGCAAATTCGCCGAAATTCCAAGCTAAATTTTTATCTGAAGTTAATAAGGAAGTGCAATGAGTAAGACAGCAGTTATTACCGGTGTAACTGGCCAGGATGGGGCTTATCTGGCTGAGCTATTGCTGACAAAGGGTTACAAGGTTTATGGAACCTACAGACGTAACAGCTCGGTGAATTTCTGGAGATTAGAAGAGCTAGGCATAGCCAAACATGAGAATCTCTTTCTGGTCGAGTACGATCTTACCGACTTAGGGTCGAATTTTCGGCTTATCCAACAAGCTGATCCTGACGAAGTATATAACTTGGCAGCGCAGAGCTTTGTTGGCGTTTCTTTTGATCAGCCTGGTACGACAGCTCAAATAACAGGGGTGGGTACTCTAAACCTGTTAGAGGCTATTCGAATGATTAACCCCACGATCAGATTCTATCAGGCTTCTACTTCCGAGCTTTATGGGAAGGTGCAAGAGGTTCCACAGACGGAAAGTACGCCTTTCTATCCGAGAAGCCCTTATGCGGTGGCAAAGCTATATGCGCATTGGATAACTGTGAATTACAGAGAGTCTTATAATATATTCGCATCAAGTGGGATATTATTTAACCATGAGTCGCCGCTTAGAGGTAGAGAGTTTGTGACTCGCAAGATCTCGGACTCTGTCGCTAAGATTGCGCTAAACCAGCTCTCGTGTCTTGAGCTTGGCAACATTGATGCGAAACGGGATTGGGGGTACGCGCGAGAATATGTAAATGGAATGTGGCTCATGCTGCAAGCCAACGACCCAGACACCTATGTCCTCGCAACCAATAGGACGGTAACCGTCAGAGACTTTGCTTCGATGGCGTTCAAGGCTGCAAGTATCGACATCGAGTGGAGAGGTAAGGAAGAGAACGAAGAAGCTGTAGATAGAAATACGGGTAAGGTAGTTGCACGCGTTAATCCTAAATTCTACAGACCTGCAGAAGTAGAGCTGTTGATTGGTAGTTCCGAAAAAGCATATAAAGCATTGGGCTGGAAAGCTGAGACTTGCTTGGAACAGCTATGCCAGATGATGGTTCAGGCAGATCTCCGCCGCAACGAACGTGGTATATCATTTTGAAGGGATGCATAATGGAAAAAGATGACCTGATAGCAGTCATCGGAGCTGGAGGTGTTTTAGGAAATGGGATCCTAAAAGCTTTGGCAGCCGGTGGTTATACCAATGTAATAGCACCTCCCAGAAGTGAGCTTGACTGCTCCAGCCTCCAGCTTGTCGATGCTTGGTTTTCGGAAAAGAGACCTAAGTATGTTTTTCATTTGGCATCTTTGGTTTATGGATTAAAGGGTAATCTAAATAATCAGCTCAAATCTTTGGTTGAAAATACAGAGATAGCCAGCAATGTTATTGTTTCCGCTGAAAAATATAAGATCTCTAAAATATTCTATTCGGGTACCGTGGCATCGTATCCTTATCCATACCAATCAATGCCGCTCTCGGAGGATCAATTTTGGCAGGGGTTACCTCACGCAGGAGAGTATGGATATGCCATGGCAAAAAGGCACGCATTTGCATATCTCGAAGTCTTAAGAAAAAATTCGGGGATTGACTTTTGTTACGGAATTTTTACGAATCTTTATGGTATTAACGACAGATTCGATACCGAGCAGGGTCACGTGATTCCTTCTTTGATTGCAAAAGCTGTTAGCGCGAAGTCTTTCAGAAAGGGTGTCCTTAAAGTATGGGGACGACCTGAGACTACCCGTGATTTTTTATTTGGTGATGATGCGGGTGAGGCAGCCGTCTTGGCCATGAATTTGTATGATGGGATGATAAATATATCCAGCGGTAAGGAAACCCGAATGGACCAAGTTGCGGCCGCTATAGCTGAGTCTGTAGGAGGACTATCAATCGAGTGGGATGAAAATGCTCCTGTAGGTATTCCCAATAGAGTTGTTTGCAATGAACGTCTAAAGGCTCTTGGTTTTAATGAGAAAAATGATCTTCTATCCGGGATCAAGGCTACGGTTAGCTGGTATGAGAAAAATAAAGGTAGCGTTCGGGCATGACGAAAAAGATAGCTATTGTATCCAGTTTTTCCGATAGCTGCGGAAATGCATACTTTACTAAAGTTCTGATAGACAGTATGCGGAAAAATGGCGCAGATGTGGAATGTGTCGAGTTGGATTTGAAGCTCACGCAGTCGGTTGATGGTTATTTTAGGAAAAAAGCTGACAGACACATTGATGAAATATGTAAAACATTAGAGGGCTATGACGGCGTTAATATCCAACTGGAGGCAGGGCTTTTTGGCACTTTGCCAAAAGATATAATTAAAAGACTTTATAAGCTTATTAACGCAAATCCACACACCTCCGTCACCTTGCATAGCCCTCGACTGGTCTCTGACTCAGCCTCTCAGCGTAAAGCCATAAAAAGCCTATTGAGATTCAATTTCAGAGGGGCACTTAGAGAGTATTTAGCACACAAATCGACAGATATACATAGGGCTCTCAATAGGCGGTTGCTAGATCTGTTGATGAATAAAAACATAAGCTTGATTGTTCATACCAATAGAGCAAAAGAACAGATAAAAAGAATATTTGGCTATGAAAATGTTCATGTTCATCCCCTTAAGATAGTTGCGTCTGGCTTTTGTCCTGATAATAGTGTCATCGATAGAGTGAAGAATATCCTTAACTTTGGGGACGACGAAAAAATAATAGGGATGTTTGGTTTTATAAATGAATACAAAGGCCATACATTGGCATTGGAGGCAATAGCGAATCTGCCTCCTGAGTACAAGCTTCTTATATTTGGTCGCCAACACCCCCAAACCATTAAAGATAATGAGCCTGTTAGTCCGTACTTGCGCACATTGCAGAAATTGATTTCCGACGATAAGCGGATAAGACGGAATAGAGTATTCTTCATGGGGGAATATTCTACCGAGGACTTCATAAATCTGGCGGCAACTGTTGATGTAGTATGGTTGCCGTATGTGGAGAATGGACAGGATGGATCCGGTATAGCATCCATTTGCCTAGATGTCTCGCCAAAAGTCTTGTGCTCCGCATCCTTTGCTTTTGATGAACTGTTCAAACTAATTAACTACAGGAACTATTACCGATTTGATATTGGGAACGCTTTAGAGCTTGCTTCAAAAACACGGATGGTTCTTGTCGACTCTAGTCTGCATATAACAGAGTGTGGTGAATATACATTGGATTCGCAAGCTAAAATGTATATTAATTTAGCTACAAATTAATAGGTAGGGAAACTAATGAAGAGAGATTGGGAACTGATCCATGAAATATTAAAAATGATTGAGCGAGCTGATACGCTCCCTATGAGCATAGAGAAACTCGCGCCTGGTTATTTTTCTGTTGAAAAGGCTCGGTCTTTGCCCAGGCTGGATCTATTTAAATATAATCTTCGGCTATTGGTAGATCGGGGGATTGTTCTCGTAGAAGAAAATGATAAAGATGTCATATTGGGTCTTTCTTGGAAAGGACATGACCTCTTGGATAAGCTGAACGATGATTGAGGAAGTCAGTCGCAGAGGATCCTGTCTTCGAAGGCTAGCCGAAGTTTCTGCGTACACTCGAAGGTGACAAGTATGCTTTAAGGATAAAGTTAGTAATGCAGTTTTAAGATTGCATGTCGTGAATCTGGAGGGTGTTAGGCGCTCCAGATCATGTGCACTCATATAAGTGAACATGATAATTTGCTTTGCCTATTTAACCGCTACTATAAGATCTTTCTATATCTTTTAATTTCTGCGCTTTAGGCTGTTTCTGATAGGCCGTGAATTTAGATGTTAGCGAAGGCAGGGATTTCCAGATACTTTGGCTTATGCTAGGCGCCAGCGAAGCTTAAGTAATACAAGATCAATGAGTAAGCGGGCCGGGCTTGTGCGTGATAACGTAGCTTGCCGAGTGCAGTCTCTTTTTAGATAAACCCCCAAGAGCTTTTGCATAGGCGACGAGCTTTGACGAAGGATAGCCATTCCTTACACCCGACAATGGAGCCTCACGCGCCGTGGCGATTGAAAATGCCGAAGGCATCTTTTTGTGTCTTATACTTCTTGGCCAACGGAGTGATCTACCCAATTACTCTGGTTCTTGGATAGCGGTCTATCTTTGCTTTCTACAGTGGCGTGATGATGTGAGTGACTTCGAGCGAATCTTGGTTCTTCTGCATCAGTATTTTCACCAGGCTTGCTCTCTAGCTTTCGTATTAGACCTAGACAATGTGCTGGATCATGATCGTGGTAGACTGGCTGCCAAGACATATCTGTCTTGGTATCGATGACCCTCAAGCTATCGTTTGGAACCTGCCGAGTCGTAACATTTCATCTCTTTACGAGATCAGTCGCATTCCAGCTGACGTGATAACTGCGCGAAGCGCTCCGCAAGTAAGGCGCATGTCGATATAAAATCAATGACTAAAGGCGTTATCGATGTCGCAAAATCTAACTCAAGCTCTGAAGGTATCGAGGTTCTAATGGGGTTTTAATATATTTTCATAAATTGCGCTGAGATTTTTTCCCATGTTTTCGCTTGTAAAGTTTTTTTCGAAATGTGATCTTGCAGATATGCCGAACTCCTCTCTGAGTTCGGGGTTCGACCACATCTTCATCATGGCTTCTCTCAGCGAGGTAGAGTTTGGCTTCACGCTTAAACCTGAAATGCCATCTAGATTTATCTCGCTCATTCCCGAGCCAATCTCAAAGCTTATGAGAGGTTTTCCGTACATTGCAGCTTCCAATAATGCCATTCCAAATGCTTCAGATCGTAAATGCGATGGGAAAACGAAACACTCACAGGCCTCGTAAAGCCCTGCTACGCTTTGGTCGTCAAGGCGGCCGAGGAAGTGACAGTTCTTCAGGCCCAAGCGTGCTGCTTGACCGCTAAGCCTATCTTTTTCTGGTCCATCGCCTACGATGGCAACTGGATAGTCAAGCCCTTGTAGCGCATCAAGCAAGATATGCAAGCCCTTATAGTAGCGTAGTACGCCTACAAATAAAAAGAATCTTTTCCCTATGCGATTCTTCCAGTTCTCTATCATGCTGACATTGATAGCCGGATAACTCGACTCCTCAAGTCCATACGGCAATATATGTGTTTTGCTTTTCAGTTTAGAAAGGACGGGGCTGCTTTTCATATAGGAGCTCGTTGCGACTGTAATGGCATGAGCGTTACCTAGGAATTGCCGCATGATTGGCTGGTAAAATAGAAGCAACTTCTTTTGTTTTATTATGTCTGAGTGATAGCTTACAAGATAGGGCTTCCCATGCCAGGAAATTGCTTGCATAAGATCCATTAGGGGCCATGGGAAATGAAAATGAATGATGTCAGCCTTTGTAGCTTCTTTGTTGAATTCAGGAAATGCCGAAATAGATAGCGGGGTGGACGCTATATCTAAAATCGAAGGAATACGACGAACTACTATTTTGTCTATTTCCACGAAATCCGGGGCATTATTTTTTGTTAGAGTAAATACCCTATTCTCTATCCCTAGTTTTGAAGTGGAAAGGCACATTTGGCGTATAACTTGCTCTATGCCTCCATGGGTGTCAGGTAGGTATGTTTTGAAAACATGAAGTATTCGCATGTATTCAATAGCCCTATATTTGATAAGGTTTTGGGAGCAAAAAAAAGCCCGCAATAAGCGGGCTAATTAGCATTCTGGTGCCGGCACCAGGAGTCGAACCCGGGACCTACTGATTACAAGTCAGTTGCTCTACCAGCTGAGCTATACCGGCAAGGGGGACGCCATTATAGCCATGGAAAAGCCCTTGTAAACCAAGGATGTGCGTCCCTTAAGCCCCGTGTAAGCGCCGAACCGGTAGAATGGGGCAAAGAGCTTGCGAGGAGCCGCTGATGAGAACGAAGACCCTGGCCTTGCTGGCCGCTGCTCTGGCTGGTTGCACCAGCCAGGCGAACCTTGAGCGCAATCCGCCGATGGAGTTGCGTACGGGCAAGAGTGCTGAAGATTATCGCGGCTGCTTGGTCGCCGGACTGGAGAAGGATGGTCGCCATGTGGTGAGCCAGCCGCAGGGTAGCAATCAACGGGTGTTGGTGGACAGCAAGGTGCCTGGCGCCACGGCGGCGATCATCGATATCGCCTCGGCTTCGCGGGGGACGCGGATCCAGTTGCGTGAGCAGATGGCGAACAATCCCTTGCGTCCGCGGACCATCTTGACGGTGGTGAAGGATTGTCTGTGAGGTGACAGGTTGGGCGGCCCTCACCCCCGCCTCTCCCGGAGGTAGAGGGGGAAGAGCGGCTGGCATCGCTAAGGGTTGGCTAGGCGACGATTACGTCGAATAGCCAGATACGAAAAGGGCGCCGAATGGCGCCCTTTTCGGGTTCACCGCCTGAGATCAGGCCGCCGGTTGGTCTCGACGTTGCGGAACAGGCTCCGCCGCGCGTTGGCCGCTCACATCCCGCAGCGGGGTGCCGCGGACCGGAGCGCCGTTGGCTACATAGTAGGCGGCGTTGCTGCGCGGCAGCGGGGCACGACCGCGGATTTTATCGGCGATCTTCTCGGCGAGCATGATGGTCGGGGCGTTGAGATTGCCCGTCGCGATGATCGGCATGATGGAGGCGTCCACCACGCGCAGGCCTTCCAGGCCATGCACCCGGCCGGCGCCGTCGACCACCGCCATGTCATCGGTACCCATCTTGTTGGAGCAGGAAGGGTGGTAGGCGGTCTCGGCGTGGGAACGCACGAAGGCATCCAGTTGGGCATCGGTCACGCAATCGCGGCCCGGATTGATCTCTTCGCCACGGTAGGGGTCCAGTGCCGGCTGCTGCATGATCTCGCGGGTCAGGCGGATGCCGTCGCGAAATTCCCGCCAGTCCTGCTCGGTGCTCATGTAGTTGAACAGGATGCTCGGGTGCTGGCGCGGATCGCGCGAGGTCAATTCGATGCGACCGCGGCTGGGCGAACGCATGGAGCCGACGTGTGCCTGGAAGCCATGGGCCTCGATGGCGTTGCTGCCGTTGTAATTGATGGCGATCGGCAGGAAGTGGTACTGGATATTGGGCCAGTCGAACTCTTCGCTGGAGCGGATGAAGCCGCCTGCCTCAAAGTGGTTGGTGGCGCCCAGGCCAGTGCCCTTGAGCATCCATTCCAGGCCGATTTGTGGCTGGTTGTACCACTTCAGCGCCGGATACAGCGAGACCGGCTGCTTGCACTCGTATTGCAGGTACATCTCCAGGTGGTCCTGGAGATTCTGGCCGACGCCGGGCAGATCCAGCACCAGCGGGATGTCGAAGCGACGCAGCAGCGGCGCGGGGCCGACGCCGGAGCGCTGCAGGATTTGCGGCGAGGCGATGGCACCGGCGCAGAGCAGCACCTCGCGGCGGGCGCGCACGGTGATGGCTTCCAGGGAGTCGCCCTTCATATAGGCCACACCGCTGGCACGCTTGCCGTCGAAGAGGATGCGATCGGTGGTGGCGTGGGTGACGATGGTCAGGTTGGGGCGGCCCTTGGCCTGATCCAGGTAGCCGCGGGCGGTACTGGAGCGACGGCCATCCGGCGTGACGAAACGGTCCATGGGCCCGAAGCCTTCCTGCTGGTAGCCATTGAGATCCTCGGTGCGTGGATAACCGGCCTGGACGCCGGCCTCGACCATGGCTTCGAACAGCGGATTGGCGTTCGGCTTGGCGGTGGTCACCGAGACCGGGCCGTCGCCGCCATGCCAGTCGTTGGCACCGGCGTCGCGTTTCTCGGCCTTGCGGAAGTAGGGCAGGCAGTCCAGGTAGCTCCAGTCTTCCAGGCCATCGAGCTGCGCCCAGTTGTCGTAGTCCAGGGCGTTGCCGCGGATGTAGCACATGCCGTTGATCAGCGAGGAGCCACCCAGTCCCTTGCCGCGACCGCATTCCATCCGCCGGTTGTCCATGTGCGGCTCGGGCTCGGTCTGGTAGGCCCAGTTGTATCTCTTGCCCTGCAGCGGAAAGGCCAGGGCGGCCGGCATCTGGGTGCGGAAGTCCAGGCGGTAGTCGGGGCCGCCGGCTTCCAGCAGCAGGACGGTGACGTCCTGGTCCTCGGTCAGGCGGGTAGCCAGGACGTTACCGGCCGAGCCGGCGCCAATGACGATGTAATCGAATTCTTGTGCCATGAAGTTTCTCCTCCTGACGGTGGGTGGGGTCTGGCCCCATCCCCGGACCCTCTCCAGCGGAGAGGGGAGAACAGCGCTGCCTGAGCGGCTTAGAAGATCGAGGCGTAGTCGCCCAGCTCGACCTGCACCGACTTGATGCGGGT
>Ga0157368_1001264_pt1 | contig 10785 bp, 9 predicted proteins | sample AttbisABBM3_FD_113146 | JGI IMG/M metagenome (GOLD analysis project Ga0157368, IMG submission 113146) | Fungus gardens microbial communities from leaf cutter ant in Botucatu, State of São Paulo, Brazil - Atta bisphaerica ABBM3 | ecosystem: Host-associated > Fungi > Mycelium > Unclassified ...
AAAGTGGATATAATGTGAGAAGTTCACAAGAGAACTTGACAAGGAGTCTCTGCTAAATTAGAGTCCTATATATACAGAGTACACATGTCCATACTACATCCTCATATCTGTCTCATTTCTTACTCAAGACCACCATGTTGTATATATATACCTTCTGACATTATCTTCCAGATTGTTTTATTGTGTTCTAGGCCTATGACATCACATCATGTGACATGTCATGTGACTGTGATATCACGTGCCTCTTCATTGTCACTAAAAAAAGAAAAAGAAATTCAAAAGAAAAGAAATATAAAATCAAGAAAAATAGATAAAAGGAAAAGAAAAATGTTAGTGTCTAAAGCATTCCATAACATTGAGTTCTCTTGTAAATTACACAACTTGTATTCCCCACTAGATATCCATCTTTGAAATTTACTTATTAGTGCTACTATTAAACACTGGTCTAGTGGTTGCTACAACAGCAGTCAAATTACAATTGTCCACTTCAATGAGAATTCATCTGGTAGTGAATATTAGTCAGGTAGTACAATATAAGAAACAAGTAGGAAGACAAAAGATAAAAAAGGTAAAACTAGTAGAAGTAGAAGAAGTAAAAGAATGGAAAGTCAAAAAAATAATGAATAAAAGAAAAGTGAGGGAAGTAGTAAAGTACTTGGTGTGATCAAAGTTTATAACAGAACATAACACTTGAAAAAGAGAGAAAGATTTAGAAAATGCAAAAGAAGTGGTAGTAGAATTTGAGAAGAGAATGAATATAGAAGTAAGACAACAAGAAAAGTTAGAGTTAGCAGAGAAAAGAGACTTTAGGAGTGGGAAGTTATCAGAAAGATATATAGTGAAGATGTTATATAGATGAGATAACAGAAATTTTAAAAAGAAATATTTGAAGAAGTTGGAAAGAAACTGGTAAAAATAGAAGTCAGTTTCTTCAAAGGAAAAATCTTGAAGGGGGGGTAATGTCAGAGTCAAAGATGGTAAACTTAATACTTTTTTTATTTTTCTTTCTGATTTTTATTTTATTTTCTATTTTATTTTATTTTTTAGACTTAAGGTCAGAGGTTAGCATGACATCATATAGCATGATTCAGTATTACATATTATTTATATGTCATACCATACTATCACAGTCACAAGTCACATGATTGTGTGATATATAGAACATTGTAAAAGATCCTAGAACAAAGTAATGTTATATAGTATATTCTACATATATTGACCTTAAGAATAATATATGGCCCTTGAAGGTAGGCTAGTGGAAGTATAGTACAGACCAGTAGTCTAGCTAGCATATATAAGGTAGACAATTTTGTATTTAGAACTCTATTAAGTTCTTTTATATTAACACTAATACAAAATTCTTTTTTTGACTTTACTCTATAAGTTTTAAATCATAATAAGTATTATCATAACTATATTCTCACAGGTTACTTTAGACAAAAAAAATACTGGAACTCATCCATTGTGAATACACCTGGCCCAACATTTGCTCAAATGTGCAAGCATTTTATAAATCCTATATTACCTGTATATAATCCAAGCCCTAACATCACAAGCTCTATGAATTCCTCAAGCAACTTTCTATTCCAGAACAACTGTGAAAATTAATATTTATGGACTTCATCAAGAAACTTCTGACCTTTTCTTGCTTTGACACAATCTTTATCATAGTTAATTGACTCTTCAAGTAGGCTATTTTCATCCCAACATCTAATATCATTACTTCCACAGAGTTAGCTAGACTATTTATCATCCATATATTCTCTAAACATGAAGTTCCATCCCACATTACTTCCAACTGAGGATCCAAGTTTGTATTCTACTTCTTTTACTTCTTAGGTACTGTTCTTAATATATGTCTCTACTTCATCTTAGACTATTATCTGGAAGAGGATAGGTAGATGGAAAAAACCAACCAAACTCTGAAACAATATTTCTAAGTTTACCAGTAGAGCAACTGGTCTGAACTTCTTTTTCTTGTGGAATTTGCTTTCAACAATATTACTAGTACTATTACTGGTATCTTGTTTTTTTTATAAATAAAGGATACTATCCAAACATTATAGTTCACCTTAAATATAACAGTCTTTTCTTATACCTGTGACTTTACAGTCAATCTTAATGAACTTCAGAGTGTTCTCAAGTTTAAAATCTCTGCAGCTCAACAGTATTACTAATAATCTGCTAATATGTACTGACTTCCAGTCTCAGACTTTCAAGTAGGACAAAAGATTTTTGTAAAACATAATCTAGTACTCATTCATTCACCCTCTGTTTTCTGGAATCCATATGTTTTATTCATTTAATCTTCTATATTTCCATGCTCAAAACTGCTACCCTCAGTATCTTCTCTGAATAATCTAATACCCTACTTATACTAGTCACCATTAATGGTGAGATTATATACAAAATTTCACAAATTGTCTGTTTGAAAATCAATTGTAGACAAACTTACAAGCTCTTCTACAAGATCATCTAGCTAAGCTATAAATATACAGAAAACAGACCTAAGTAGTTACCTACTACTGAACTCATCTATACTCCAGAACTGATATCTGACTTCTATACTATATATTTTGAAAGCCTGATTTACTTTCTCTGTCTTAATTTTCTGTTTTGTTGTAACAACTACTAGTTACAAAGACTAATAGCATCACTAAGGTAAACTCAATAAGTATCTCATGGGAATCACAAGAGAACTTGATAAGAAGTCTCCAATACATTCCTACACTATTTATACAAAAGAATCATGGTCTATGCTAGTAATAAATAGTTCTATCCTAAAGTACACATATTGTTTATGAGTCTACCACACTATTATTACAAGGCAAACATGCCTCTAATATTATTTGTTCTAGTTCCTTCTACTACATTTTAGACTTATGATATCACATCATGTGACCATAGTCGCATGCCTCTTCTTTTTTTTCAAAAAAAATCAACAATTTATTACACAGAGCTCAGGGATAGACCATGGTAGCTATGTCATAATTATGTACAAGACAAACAGACTAACATGAAAATATAAAAACAGAGAATGAAAAAGAAATGAAAAGAAAAGAGAATAAGAAAATGTACAGAGTAGAGAAGCATATAGAACTAGTTATAAGATCTACTCACAACTGATAAAGAAGAGTTATCTATGAAAGCAAATGTATCCAGATTAAATTCCAAAAATATAACAAAATAGCTGATGGAGTCCCTTCATGGGTTCCAATACTCATTAAACCTTCTACAATCATGAAGGATATATCATCTTGTTTCTATAAGGTATAATCTACACAGACACCTAAATTCCTTCTTAGGGAAAAATCTAAGTTTATACTCACCAATAGGAGCATGGTTGGTTATTACTCTTGAAGCTCTAGCATACAGGGAATTTGAATGATTGAAGAATTTCAGCCAAGCCCCTCCTTTGATATAAGACAGTTCAATGATATTATTATCACTATTGAGCAGCTTGAGGAATTGTCTTCCTTTTAGGTCTGATGCTTGAAATGTCATTTTCCAATTGTTCAATAAGTCGTCACATTCACTTTCCTTGTTAAAGTCCCATGACATTTTACAAGGAAATAAGAGTGTAGGATTGAGGGCCTTTGTTTCTTTGTCAACCACCTTATGAAGGGCCCAATTGCAGCAACTAGGGCATTCCCAAAATTCAATAGAATTGCTTTGATGATAAGTAATTGCAAAGTTCACTGAGTATAGCCACTATGTGAACTCAGTAGGAATGGAATAACAGGTTAAATATTTTTCTAGCCACATGGATTGAATCAGTGATGACAATAATCTTGGAAGAAATATCATTGCAGTTCATAGCTTGGTTGATACCATACTTAATAGCAAACAATTTAGCTTCTGTACTTGCAACATAGACCACATAATGAAGGGTTTTGGTGATAGGGTTATTGTGTATGTGCATATGTAATATTGACATAACAATGTTGTATTTGACACTGGTGTCCATGATGATGAGGACATTAGAAGGAATACTTGATAATTTGATAACCATATTGTCAAGTAGTTGAATGTGTACTTTTAAGTTATCATCTTTTTGTTTATTAAATAAATTGAAAGAAAACTGGTCTGAGAAATTGTTAATAACTCTATTACCTGGAGAAAATTTGGAATAAAGAGGGACAAAAGAAGAAAAAACCTTATTGAACCTATTATCTATGTCTACTAGATAACCTTTAATAAGAGTGCATTGATAACTAGTGAGAAAACTAAGCAAAGATGAATGCTAGGATGTAGATACTGATGGAGATGGTTCCATGAGAGAATGGATAAGGTGATTGGGAGGAAGCAAATATATTCGTAGTTGCAATCTTTTACCTAATTTTTGAAGATGAAGCTTAATAGATATAAGCCTTGCAATAGCTTTAATGCCAAACATGGGAGAGGTTTTAAAACCCCCTAGGATCTATAAAGCAGCTCTTCTTTGCATTTTCTCTAGTATTTTCAAAGGATATGATAGGGAAGCATGATTGTAAAAACCAAAGTTGAAAGCAATATAATGTGATAGGAAGAATGCAACTTCTGTAGAGAAGGTGTTTTTGGTGAGGATTGATGTCTTGGTTTGAATTTCCAAGAATTTTCATATCCTTGACCATAGACATTACTTTGTTTGAATAAAAGTCAATGTAGTAATGAAAAGATAACTTTCTGTCAAAAATAAATCCAAGATATTTCCACATATCCTTGGGGCATAAGATGGTTCCTCCAATAGAGAAGAGATCAAGAAGAGGGGGATTGAAAGAACCTTGAGATCTGTTCAAGTAAAACACTTTAGTTTTCAAGTGTTCTACTATAAGACCAAACTTTACAAGCAGATTTATCATTATATTGTAACTACAAAAGAGGCATGAATTAAAAATTTGAAGAGATTTGCTCTGAGAAATGAAGAGGCCATTGTCAACAAAAGAAATAATAGAAATCAGAATTTTTAAATTTTTTAAATGATTTTCAATGATATAAAGAAACAGTGAAAGATAAAGTGCTGACAAAATAGGAGAAAAAGAGCAGACCCTTGGCCCACTCCAATATTGACATCGAAAATAGGCAAGGTAAAACTATTCCAAAAGTAGTTTGTTTTTCTACCAATGAGATAATTAGAGAAAAACTTAACAATATGCATGTTAAATCCTACTTTTCTCAGGATAAAAGCGAGAACTTGGTGGTTAAGGGATGGGAAAAACTGGATGATGTCAAATGCAAGAGTGCTTGTTGAGAGGTTTTTAACCCAATCAGAGTGTATAATATGAGTTAAAGCAATTTCTGCATCCATTGTAAATTTGAATTTCAAACCCCCTAATTGACTTGGATGAATGAAATTATTCAAGGTAGCTTGGAATTGAAATCTTTCACCAATAACTTTCTCAATCAGTTTGCCAACTGTATTGAGTAGAACAATAGGCCTAAATAACTTAAGAGAGTCATATAAAGATTTATTAGGTTTTTGGATTACAACTGTTATTGATCTTTTGAAGTGAGATAGCCAATAACCTATGTCAATACATGCATTAGCAATCCTGATAATATTATTCAAGCAATCAGTGTCTTGGAGAATAATCTTGAGGTGACTTCACAAAAACTTGTCCAGCTCTAGAGTAGAAGAATTGTTACAATCAACGATAGCAATCTTGAACTCCTCTTTGGAGAATGGGGCCCATGAGGAGGACAATTTTGCAATGATTTCATTAAGGATACTAATATCAATGCTGCAATGGAGAGCTGTGTTGAATAATGAATAAAGGGCCTGCTAGAGATCTTCAATATCTAGACAAGACTGGTCATTGTATTTGATAGCTTTGATGGCCAGCAATTTTTGTTTGTTGACCCAATTCATAAGCTTTCAAGGCCCTTGTTTTTTGTTGGCAATTTCTTGAATTTTAGAATCAAAGAAAGTATGTTTTGTGATTTTAACTTTTTTCTAAAAAATCTTCCAGTCTTTGAGATTTCTTGACATCCTGTAATTCCTTAAGCACCGGTTGCAATCCTCATTCCACCAGCCCTTTGAGTATCTTATAATGTTAACAAGCTTGGAATTCTTCTCCCACATGTGTTCAATATGAGAAGCAAAAGTATTGACAACATTTTCTAGCCTATTGATATCAGACAGATTGGAAACATTAAGACTTTTGATAGATAATGACATCTTTGATAAATACCATCTCTTCTTTGCTATTCTTTGATATAGAGAATTTGAATGAATTGATATTCTCTTCAACAATAGGAATGATGATAGAGAGGGGAGCATAGTCAAAGATAAGGTGCCATTCCAGATGTATTAAGTGGTTGTTCAATTCAGATAATCCACTACAAAGAAACATCAAGTCAATAACCAAATTTGACTCACCAGGTATGTCTGAGTATCTGGTCAGAACTTGGTTAGAAAGGGTTGACAAGTCCAAGTTGAATAAGTCAGCTATAATGATAAGATCATCACTAATAGATGAATGATGTGGAAAAGATGAGTCTCAAAAACTATCATGAATGTTAAAATCTCCAGTCATGATAAGAAGATTGCAAATATTTGCCTCAGTATCCTTAAGATACTTTAAGACAGAATAAGAAGAATGAAAATATACATTCATAATCCAAAAGATGTTGTTATTGTTAAAGAAGGAAACAAGAAGAATGTCTCTGTGATTAATAATATCTTTGCAAAGAGAGAAACGAAAGGAGAAAAGTCTAATATTGATGTAAATAATGACCCTTAGGAAGTTATTTACTGAATTGAGTTCTCTGGCAAAGGTAAGCCAATTGAGATGGTTAACAATGCCCACCAAAGAAACACCTTCACAATTCTCTGAGCTAAGAATAGACCTGATTGTTGTCCAAGATGGTTCTTGGATAAAGATAATGTCAAAATTGTAATAGACTTTAAGGATAGTATTAATGATGAAGTTGTTCTTTTGAATGTTTTGTGAAAAGATCTTCAAATCCTTCAAATTCATAATACATTACCATTCACAGCTGAACAAATTGAGTTTTTTCAGTTGTCCCAAAGCTTGGCATATTCTTTAGAATACTATTCTTTGTTGAATCTATGCTTCTAGAATGGGCAGTCAGTAGAGTCAGCTTAATATTCACCTTTGTAATTTGAACATTTAAAAGAATGTGGGCAAGGATCACCCTTCTTGGTTTCTAATCTGGGGAAGTTAATTTTGTTATTAGCTTTACAGCACTATGCAAATTGACAATGGTGAATGGTTTGATGGGGCCCATTGCACTTGACGTATTTGGCCCCCTGGATATAACAAACACTAGCTGTGTATTCCCATTTCCAGCAATTTTTGCACTGCAGGACACCTGGATTCATATTTGCTCTGCATACAGTAGCAATGAAGCTTCCAACATTGAAGTATCTGTTGATAATTATCTTAGCTTTGGAACCATTTTGTATGTCCTAGATATCAATCCAGATTATAGTCATGTCTAATTTTAGTAAAACCTTTATTACTCTTAGCCTAGAAGTGAGAACGATGTCATTGAAAATATAATTATTCTTAAGGATTTTCTCAATGTTATTAGATGAAATACATGGATTCAACTATTCGCTTAGGTAAGGAATACCCACAATCTTGAGGTAAGATTTTGATTGCAAGAGTCTAGGTGAGGAAATTTGGTCAATGTCAGTAATTAACAAACTCTTGACACATTTTTCAATTTCCTGTAGATCAGAGAAGCTGGCAACATTGTTTATTGTGATAACAATGCCCTTATCTTTGATACAAATAAAATTAGCTATAATGTTTGATTTGATGTTTTTGAGAGCACAATTGATGTTGATAATATACATGCTAGAGTTCTTAAGGTATCTTTTGACCATCTTATTGTTCATGGGTACAATGACCTGTTTTTGGAAGGGGCTCTTGGTAGTCATATTGATATGTAGCTTTGGTTTGCTGTCACCACCATTGATGATCTTTTGTACCTGGTCTATTTTCTTGTTTTGAAGGTATGAGAACATTTTCTTGATCTTCAAGGTGTCCATTGTGATGTTTGACATGTTAGATTTAGAAGAAACTTGAGTGTACAATTTCTTCTGTGGTTGTTTTTCATTTTTCTTGAAGTATTTTGAGATTTCATTAACCTCTTTAGGTCACTTCACCAGAATAGGGAGAGGAAGTGGGAAGATGTAGGTGGATTTAGCCACATCCTTACCTTTGCTGCTGACTAGTGCTCTGTTAACCTGTGGGTTGAACTTTGATTTAACTTTATTTCTGAATGATTTCTTGGAGTCATTCATATATAAGCTATCCTAGTGAGCTTTATAGATAGCAGAAAGAAATTCTCAAGCTACTTTACCAATGCCCTCCAGATCTTTAACATCAGGTGGTAAGGCATATTGTTGCTAACACTGGAAGAATAGTGTTAGTTTTAGTCAATTTTTAGAATAAAGAAATACAAAGTATCTAGTTGTCTCAAATACTATACTTTATAACTAAGACTATATCAGAGAATCCATGGAGATAAGTATCTACTCTGTGTACACTCAAAGTTCTTGAAATAGTGTTTGGAATCTCATAGAGAGTAGAGGAAAGCTATGTGCTTAATTATAGAGTGATCAACTCTGAATAAAGCCAGATTGATCTACACTAGAAGAGAGATATTCAATTCTATGAATATTTGAGTGGAGTGGATGTTGGTGAGCATTATCTGTGATAGGATCAGATAGGGTCAGATGAATTTTGGTGATATGTGACACTATACTTTGGTTCTTAAGGATTCATCTCTAAAAAGAGAATACTGTTATAGACTCACTTCTAAGACTTCTACTTTCTAACTTCTAGTTAGAACATACTTAGATACACTTCCACATTTGTGCTTGTTTGCATATGGATCAGCCTCTTGTGTTTCATCTCCTGGCAACTCATTATTGTTATAACTTAAAACTTAGAGATGAATCAAAAGAGAAATCTTATATAAGGTTTATATAAGAGAACTTGATAGAGTTTCTAGTATAAAATGTATATGTTATATACACTAGCTAGTTGGTCTGTGTGAGACCTTATCTAACTTACTCCTAAGGCCATACATTATCCATAAGGTCAACATGTAGTAAACATGCTATATATTATTGTTTTAAAATCTTCTATGTCCTTCTGTATAATATATGATTGTATGACTGTGACTGTGACAAATATGTGGCATTTTGTGACAGTCATATGTAACATTATGCTAATCCCTAATCCTAAGTCCAAAATATGAAAATGAAAATAGATAAAGTTTACTATCTTCAACTCTAATAATTATCTAGACTCTCAGTTACCTTATATTCCAGAAACTATTTCTATAATGTCTTCTTAGTTATCCTCTACACTACCATTTTTCTAGCTATAGTTTCAACTATAGACTTAGTATTTAAAACCAAGTAGATACTTTGTAATCTTCAGTTTGGAGATTAACTAAGATCTAACCAAGTATCTACTAAAAATCCAATAATATCTTCTCTCACTTTTTCTTGATACCTTATTATCCAAGATCATATTATATATCCATAGATAAATCTCCAAGCTTAATCAGCAACCCAGATACTTGCCCAATTTTTTAGATATCATATTCATTCTTCCATACTTGATCTGACCTCTTTTTGTGTGACTGATTGCAGATATTTGCTTAAAGCAAGATCTGTTCTATCCTAACTTCACTCTCTTGATAGTATCTTGACAGGAGATAATCTTATATATTCTTAGAAGTCAAAGTACCAATTATATGTTTATATTAGCTAAACTCAATAGTGTCTTATATCAAACCTATAGCTACTGAATCAGAGCATATGTTATAAGACAAGAGTATGAACAGACTTCAGATAGGGTTAGGGTTAGGACAGAAATAGGACAGTAGTATTATTATTAGTCTACAATAGAAAAAGGGCACATGACCTGGAAGTCATGTGAGATGATATCATAGGCCTAGAGCAGTCTAGAAGAGTCTATAGGTCTAGAAGAGTCTAGAAGGCTAGAAGAGCCTAGATGATGACGTCAGGGAGCATGTACACCACATTACTACCACATGTAGGACACATGGACATTAGAGCAGGATACACAGTCTTGCACAGTCACTGCAGAATAGATATGAGGTAGACATATTGTTGTAGCATGGACCACTTGTAACTTATATAAATAGGGTAGCAATGCAGTGAGGGCTCCTTGTCGAGTTCTCTTGTAATCCCCACTACTAGATAGCCTACTAAGAGCTTTGCTGAAGTCAGCATATCACAAGTGCCATTCTGGCGAGTGGTTGCTACAACAGCATAGCCAATTAAAGTATGTTTCTTTGAAATGATTAAGTTCTTATATCTAAGTAATGTAGATACAGAAGGTTTACTATTCATATCAATAGAAGGATTAAAAGAAGATTTTAGAGAGTATTTTTCTAAGCCTTTAATAAGCTACTTTCATATTGTTGGACCAGATATAGTAATTTGTGTTATTTAATTTAGGGAAACAAAGAGTCTTAGAAGAAGAATTTCAAACATAGATACTGTTAGGGCCCACAACTTAATAAGATAGAGATGCAGTAAATTAGGATAAATGAATAAATGTATTTGAGAGCTATTAGGACTAGAGAAAAAAACTAAGTAAATAAAACAACAAGAGATGTTGAGAACATATCTAGAATTAGAGGAAAAAGAACTAGCTCTAGTTGTCAGAATTGCTGAAGGTGGACTTAATTTTTTATTCCTCCTTTTCATTTTTTATTTTATTTTCTCTTTCATTTTCGATCTATTTTCTATTTTTAGAACTAGGGTTAGGGTTAGAGTGACAAGATCACGCT
>Ga0157368_1001265_pt1 | contig 10776 bp, 13 predicted proteins | sample AttbisABBM3_FD_113146 | JGI IMG/M metagenome (GOLD analysis project Ga0157368, IMG submission 113146) | Fungus gardens microbial communities from leaf cutter ant in Botucatu, State of São Paulo, Brazil - Atta bisphaerica ABBM3 | ecosystem: Host-associated > Fungi > Mycelium > Unclassified ...
AACATCAACCAGGTCGACGCCCTGGAGTCGCTGTTGCGCAACGCAACCCCCTGGATGCGCACCCGGCTGCGCGCGGCCATTTTCGGTCTCTCCGATGGCAAGAACTTCGGCGAGGCCCTGCGCCTGGCCGGGCACGACTTCCCGGACCGCACCGCGATCCACTTCCTCTGCGTCCTGGCCAGCCGGCCGGGTTTCTCCGAGGCGATCCATGAGTTCAGCCAGAGCTGGATCGAGGAGACGCTGCGCAAGGTGGCGATCTACACCGGCGCCCTGAACCTGATCTCCCTACTCGTCATTGGCGTCGTGATCCTGCTGGTCCTCAGCGGCGTATTCACGATTCAAGGCAATTTCTCCGCAACCCTTCACTGATCCCACACGAGGTCCAACCATGACGCCCAGCACTCCCAGCACCCCATCCCCCAAAGCCCTCGGCGTCCCGCGCCGCCAGCAGGGCTGGGGCATTCTGGAAACCATGATTGTCCTGATCATTGGCGTCGCCGGTCTCAGCGCGGTGATGTACAACGGCGGCACCCTGTTCGGCTCATCGGACGCCTCTCTCGAGCAAGACAACCTGGGGATCCTGTTCAGCAGCACCCGCAAGCTCAAGGCGAGCAGTGGCTATGGCGCCGCCGGCACGGACCTGATCCCGCAGCTCATCGCCATCAAAGGTCTGCCCAACATGAGCCTGTCGGGCACCAGCGTCTACAACAAATGGGGCGGCGCGGTAACCATCACCTCTAACGGCATGACCTTCGTGATCACCGACGCCGGGCTACCCTCAGAAGCCTGCGTGACCTTGGCGACCAAGATCGGGCGCTCGCAGAATGCCACGACGTCGATCAACAGCGGCACGGCAGCGGCCGGTGAAGTCCTGCCCAGCACTGCCACTACCGCCTGTAGTAAAAGCGGCAACGGCAATACCGTCAGTTGGGAAACCTACTGACGGCCATGAGCATCATCACCCAAGCGACCTTCGTCGACCTCTATCTGGGCGAAGACTTTGCTGATGTGAAGGACCTGGAAGGTTCTGGCAACCGGCGCGTGCCGGCGCCGGCCGCCTGGGCGGCTGCGTTGAGCGCGCTGCGCCAACGCTGCCAAGGGCACTTTCGCGAGCACCAGGATCCCGAGTTCAGCCTGATCGAGGACGGTATCGTGCTGCGCGTCACCCTGATCCGTGATTCGTTCAGCAACGACGTCTTCGTGATCCGCCGCTCCGATGCGCAGATTCGCCCCTTCGATCTGCTCGGTCTTCCCGAGACCGTCGCGGCGGCGCTGTTGAACGACAAGGTTCGCGGCCTGGTGCTGTTCAGCGGCGAAATGAAGTCGGGCAAGACCAGCAGCGCTGCCTCGCTCATTTCCGCTCGGCTGAAGGCCTGCGGGGGCACGGCGCTGGCCGTGGAGGATCCGACGGAGACCAACCTCAATGGACTCCACGGCGAGGGCCGTTGCATCCAGATGCAAGTCTCGCTGCGGAGCGGCGGCTACGAGGAGGCGCTGATACGCGCCCTGCGCACCGGTGCCGACATGCTGTTGATTGGCGAAATCCGCGACGGCCCGACGGCCGCTCTCGCCGTACAAGCGGCCATCAACGGCCACTTCGTCGCGACGACCATTCACGCCGGCAGCCCATCACAGGCCGTCGAGCGTGTCTTGGCGCTGGCGAGCCCCTCCCTCAAGAACGTCAACGCGGCCGCGGTCCTGGCTCAGGGCCTCACGGTCGCCATCGGTCAAGCCCTGGTCACCCAGGGCGAGCGCAAGGTGCTGAAGGTGCGCAGCCTCCTGCTGACCGGACAGGACGCAGCGGGTATCCGCGAAAAGATCCGCAGCGGGCAGATCGCCCAGCTGGAACACGATATCGACGCCCAAGCCAAGCGTGAGAGGTTGGTATGAAGGCTCTAACGAAGCAGTCGCAGCAACGTGGCTACATGATTCTGGAGGCCATGATCGGGCTCGCCGTCCTGTTGGCGCTGGTCGTCGGCGGTATGGCGATGATGACCAACCGCATCAACTCCCAGAACTACCAGATCGCGGCCCAGCAGCAGCAGCAAATCGCCGACGCCGCGGCGAAGTACCTCAAGGATAACTTCTCGACGGTCTATGCCTGGGCGGGCACCACCACGCCGGCGACGATCACGCCAGCGATGCTACGCAACTCGAACTACCTGCCCAGCGGCTTCGCCGATGCCAATGCCTTCGGCCAGACCTTCGTGGTGTTGGCCCGGCGGGTCGCAAACAATCAACTCGAATCCATCGTGCTGACCACCGGTGGCCAGACGCTGGACGAGGTAGCTACCCGCGAGATTGCGGAGAACCTGGGCGCGCCCGGGGGCTTCGTGCCAGTCGCCAATACCGGCATCCTCCAGGGCGTGCGTGGCGGCTGGTCGCTGGCGCTGAGCAACTACGGCGTGAATCCTGGCGCGGGCCATACCGCCAGCGCGCTGTTTCTCCAGGACGGCACCCTGGCCAACGACTATCTCTACCGCAACGCCATCGCCGGCAAGCCCGAGCTGAACCGGATGAACACCACGCTCAACATGGGCGGCAATGACCTGACCAATGCGGCCAACATCACCGCCTCGGGTACCGCGAGCATCAGCGGCGACGTGAATGCTGGCGGCAACGTCAACGCGAGCAACAACGTGAATCTCAACGGCACCGTCAATGCCGGTGGCGATCTGCGGGGAGGTTCGCTGTACCTACGCGGCAATGCCTCAATGAATGGCAGCGCCTCAGTGGGCGGCAATGTCGCCGTCAACGGCGATACCTCCACGGGCTCGCTGTACGCCCGGGGCAACGTCAATGGCGTCACGGGTAACTTCTCAGGCGACGTCTATGTGAACAACTGGCTCAGAACGCGAGGCGACACCGGCTGGTACAGCGAAAAATGGGGCGGTGGCTGGCATATGACCGACAGCGACTGGATCCGGGCCTACGCCGGCAAAAACGTCTATACGTCCGGCCAAATACGGGGCAATAGCCTGTTCTCGGAAGGTCGTACCTACGTCGGCGAGTATCTGCAGCTCATTGGAACAGCAAGTGAGGGTTCGGGCTGTAGTCCAAATGGGATGATCAGCCGTAACGGCGATGGCTTGATACTTTCTTGCCAATCCGGTGTTTGGCAGGGGCTAGGTGCTTTCAACGGTCAATATACCTATCAGACAATGGCGACAGGCCAATACAGCAGTTACAACTCATCAAGCAAGCCTGCCTTCATCACAGCCTTTGGAGGCAACGGCCATACCTCTCCATCCAACCCCTGTAGGGCGCAGGCCTGCGGTAATACATGCTCTCTAGCGGGTGGAGTAGGTAACTTACAAGCGGTGTATCAAGTAGATAACAACGACGAAAGTGCGAAATCGTGCTCGATCAGCTTTTTTGTTCCGGCGAAGAGCTATTACTCGGTCACTTCCAGGCCATGGGAAAATCCTTACGGCGGAAGTTTCATTGTGTCCGTTTTTGCTGAACCTTGATTGCCGCTCTGCTTTGGTAGCAGCCAGTACGAGACAGCCACAGGGCAAGGCCGTGCTGTAGGAGGCCGTACCGTGGCAGTTTTCTACACGTTGTTCCGCGCTAGAACTTGCAGCAGAACACCGTGGCATAGTCGTTCTCACCTACCGTGAGACCTGGAGTAGATGCCCAACGCTGCCGCTGCCCCCCCGTATCCCAGCCCGTTTTGGTATAGCCAGGAGGACACGACCAGGTCGTGGCATCGTTCGATGAGTAGCCAGGAATGGTGTAGGCAGCGCACGTAGGCGCTGAGCTGGCCTGCCCTTTCCAAACACCGGATTGGCAATCCGCGCGGCGAGGCGCGCATCTAGGTTGATCCCTTTCCGTAAAAAAGTGTTAAGCGGCGAGGGGAGGATCTTCGCTGAGTTCGAGACTTGGTAGCATGATGAGGACCGCGTTGCGGGGAAGTGGCGCGAGATACTCGTCAGGTTGAGGGATGGGTTTTCCCTGCACAACCCGCTGAAGAAGGTGCTTGAGTAATTGCAGCTGAGCGCTCTCCAGCGCCAGTTCCTGGGACTTCGCCTCCACGATCAATCCATCAAAGTCAGGAACGATGACGCGAACGCCCTGTGTGGTAGGCATGCAGGCCGCTGGGTAGGGCACCAGCAAATCCAACAAGGCCTGGCGACCTCGGTGCCTGGTCCCCTCGAGCTTACGCACCAGACGAGTAGCTCGTAGGTGGGTGTAGCGCTTGAGCATGTTCAGGGACTTGTGGCCACTGATTGCAGCGATTTCCATGACGTCGAGTGTTCCCAGCTCGAAGAGCCGAGAAATCGCCTCGTGGCGAAGGTCATGAAAATGCAGATCCTTGATCTCCAGTTTCTGCAACATGAAGCGCCAGGTGCTTTTCAATCCATTTGCGGTATAGCCGAATACTTTTCCGCTGGCCTGGGGGCCAAGCCTCATCAGCACGTCGCGAGCCTTGACGCTCAGTGGGACGTCTCGTTTCGAGCCGTTCTTGGTGTCTTCGAGGTGAGCAACGCGGCTGCGAAGATTGATTCTCTCCCAACGCAGGCCAAGCAGCTCGCCCTGCCGCATGGCGGTCTCCAAGGCCAGGCTTACCAGGGCAGCCAAATCAGGATTGGGATGCGCCAGTGCATAGCGCATGATCAGCCGCTCCTCGCGCGGCATCAGTCGACGATCACGGCCCGCAGGTGGCTTGGGTTTGCGAACCTGGGTCACTGGGTTGTGATCACAGGCTCCCCACTCGATTCGGGCAATGTCGAACAGGTTTGAGAGCAGCGCCATCTCCAGTCGAACAGTCGCAGGGGACAACACCTTTCCGGTTCTGACATTACGCTGCAGCAGCCGCGCATCTCGGTAGGAGGCAATATCCACTGAGGTGATCTCCCTCAGGATCTTCACCGCCATCGCGGACCTCTTGAGCTGCTCGATCCGATACACCTCCTGGGCGTATCCCTTCTTCAGGATGGAGACCTCGGCGCGATAGCGGTCGAGCGCCTGCATCATCGTCATTTCTGTCACGTTCGGGACCTCCCTGCTCCGTTCAAAAGGCGAGGAAGTCTAGAGCGTCAGGTCGGCTTCGTCAGCTCTAGCTAACCGCTTTGCATCAGGAAACGGTTTCCCCTGGCAAGCTGCTCGGTCGATCAGGCTTCATGACCGCCGTACCCGCTGGAGCGATTTCATGCCTATCGTCTGGATCCTATTGCTGGTTGTACTTGCCACCACATCCATGGTCTCGGACATGACACGTCAGTCCAAGAATCGCAGCGCTGCGGCAGACCTTTCGGCCTTGGCCCACAATCTGCTGATCTATCGCAATGCCTTGGCCGAATATGCCTACAACAACCCAGGCGTTACCGGCTCACCTGCAGATTCGGCGCTCCCCCTGCCGAATTGGTGGGTACATGCGCCTGGGGTCAGGGGCTACATCCAGAACGGTTCGAGTTACACCTTCTATGCCACGCCACCCAATGGCTTGGTCACCACTCTAGGCGAACTCACTCAATCGGTAGCCGTCGGCTACGCCTCAGGCGGCCAGCTGGTAAGTCCTACCGGCGGCGCTACCGGTGTGGTCCTGCCTGCCGCGGTACCGAACGGAGCTGCGGTCGCCTATCGCTAGCGGTTAGGCCATCCTCGGTCGGGACGACCTAACTGTATGTCGCGAGGATTCGGTTAGGCGGTGAACCTAGGCGCAGGCCCTGGCACCGTCCCCTCTGCAGGCCATTCGGCCATCGACAGGGGAAGCCCATGCGTGTGTTTTTGTGCGAGAAGCACGGTCAGGGCAAGGACATTGCCCGGGTGCTCGGCGCCACCGGGCGCGGGGATGGCTGCATCCGTGGCCAGGGCGTGGCGGTGACCTGGGGGATAGCCATCTCTTGGAGCAGGCACTACCCGAGACGTACGACCCACAGCTGGAATCCTAATGGGTGGAGACGCCGCCGACTCTACCAGCGGTCATTTCGCAGTTGTCATGGCGCTGCTCAAGGAAGCTACCGTGGTGGTGATTGCCGCTACTGCCGATCTGATAGCAGCCGTCAACCATAAGGTGTAGGGAGCGTTTCAAAGATGTCTGCTCGCGAGCAACTGCGCCTCAAAAGCCTCACATCGGCTCCTTTCTTTGAATAAGAAAACTAATTTTCCTTATAACACTTACCAGTTAGCTACCTTAAATATCACCTTATAGTGGCAATGCGCTGCCATAAGCCACCCCAATATAAGTAAATTACCAAAACCTCCAGAAAGCTCGCTATTCCATCTCAACGCCATCACGATCTAAGAACCAAGCAATTTGGTATTTCGCAGCATGTACCACCCTCATGTAAAAACTAGACCTGCAACGCCAACACTCATATAACAATTCTTCCAAACCAATATCAAAATCATGACCTAGGTATATCTAATGACTGCCATTGCTAACGCTTTCTCCACAGACCTGGTATCCACCAGTGGCTTGGACATATTTGAATCAGATGAGTCAAGCGTCAGGTCATACTGCCGCTCATTTCCCGAAACGATAGAAAGCGCACTGGGATCGATACAACTCTCCACAACAGGTAAAGAATATATTGATTTCTTCGCAGGTGCCGGCGCCCTGAACTACGGGCACAACGAGCCTTCGTTAAAGAAGGCACTTTTGGACTACATAAGCAAGGATGGAATAGCCCATGGACTTGACTTTAAAACCCAAGCAAAGGGCCAATTCATTCAAACTTTCAAAGATCAAATTCTGACGCCACGGGCTCTGGATTATAAGCTTCAGTTTACGGGGCCCACAGGAACCAATGCTGTCGAGGCCGCAATCAAGCTCGCACGAAAGGTCACTGGTCGGCATAACATCATTGCTTTCACAAATGCATTCCACGGAATGTCCCTAGGATCTCTCGCACTAACTACCAATCCCAAGAAAAGGGATGCCGGCGGCGTACATCACAGTAACGTTTCCTTTCTCCCCTATGAAAATTACCTTGGCGAAAATATCGACAGTGCCGAAGTGGCCCGAAAGCTATTACGCCCTGGGAGCGGCGTAGATCGGCCTGCAGCATTCATTCTAGAGACAATTCAAGGTGAAGGCGGAGTTAATACTGCAACACGCCATTGGACACAGGCCATTGCGAATCTCGCAAAAGAAGTTGGAGCCTTGCTGATCGTCGATGACATTCAAGCAGGATGCGGTCGTACCACAGACTTCTTCAGCTTTGAAAGCTTAGGAGTCAACCCAGATATCGTCACGCTCTCTAAATCACTCAGCGGATATGGCTTACCCATGTCTTTGGTTTTGATAAAGCCACATTTAGACGTTTGGGAGCCCGGCGAGCACAATGGAACATTCAGAGGAAACAACCTAGCATTCGTAACCGCACAAACGGCCATCCTTAAATACTGGTCGACCAACGAATTCAGCAATTCTTTGAAAGTCACAGCAGAAGCCTTGGACAAAAAACTGAGAGACTTTCAAAATATTGGCAGCGTAATAGATAACGTAAAGCTCAAAGGCCGAGGTCTCTTTAGAGGAATTGAATTTACTCGTCCGGGGCTTGCTAACAAGGTCTCCAGGGCAGCCTTCGCAGAAGGACTAATAATCGAAACCTCCGGTATCGACGACCAGGTCCTCAAATTTCTACCTCCCCTTAACATATCTAACGAGCATCTAGATCTAGGCTTCGAAAAATTAGAGACAGCATTCAAAAAGCTGCAGCGAGGCCATCATGACTAAAACAGTAAAAACGAGGTATGCCTCTATCGATGACGCCCCTCAGATTGCAGGTCTACTAGATAAATACCGAGTGTTCTATGGTCAAGAACCAGCCCCTACGGAGTCGCTTGAATTTGTCAAAGAAAGATTTTACCTCGGCGAATCCGTCGTGATCGTTGCTAGTGAAGACGATCAAATCATCGGCTTTACCCAACTTTTTCCAAGTTTCTCAAGCGTTACACTTCAACGGCTATGGATTCTCAATGACCTTTACGTTGAAGAAAGCAAAAGACATCTAGGTGTTGGAAAACTGCTATTGGAAGCGGCCAAAGGCCTGGCTAAGCAGACCAATGCCAAAGAACTATTTATCGAGGGCGCTGATAACAATCCGCGGGCACGTAAAATCTATACGTCTTTTGGCTTCATTGAAAACAAAGACTATCACTATTATCACCTGCCTGTAACCAGCCAGAAGGATTAATCCCATGACGCAAAAAATTCTTGATTTAGCCGGAATAGGATTTGGCCCCTCGAACCTTGCTCTAGCCATTGCACTGAAGGAATCGTCTCTGCCGTTGAGTTACAAGTTTCTAGACAACAAAAGCCAACCTAACTGGCAAGAGCAAATGCTAATCAGCGGCTCTGACATTCAGAACAACCCCTTGCGAGATCTTGTTACCCCCCGCAACCCTCAAAGCTACTACACCTTTACTAATTACTTGAAAGTGACGAACCGTCTTTTTGATTACCTGAATCTGCCTGGGCACTATCCTCTGCGAAGGGAGTACGCAGAGTACATAAAATGGACAGCTTCTCACTTTACTGAAAACATCATCAGCTCCGCCAAAGTCACTTCGCTAGGGGTTGCAACGCTTGACGGCCAAAAAACATGGGAAATTTCGTATAACAATACACAAAAGCTGTATGCTCGCGCCATTATCATCGGAACAGGTAGGGCTCCGCACATTCCTACTGAGCTTTCAGAAATAGTTGCCTCAAACAAGGCTTTTCACCTCAACAATTATTTGGAAAACATTGAAAAATTCCCCGAAGACATCAAACGAATAGGTGTACTAGGGGCCAGCCAGAGTGCTGTCGAGATCGTTCTCGATTTGGCAGCTCGTTTCCCTCAGGCGGAAATCTACTCCATACACAGAAGCTTCAGCTTCAAACTGAAGGACACCAGCCCATTCAGCGACAAAGTCTACTTCCCAGAATTTGTTGACTATTATTATTCCTTGGATAGCCACGGAAAACGCAACATAGATCGACAGCTTCGAGGCACAAATTATAGCTCAGCAGATGCGGACGTGATTAACGCCCTGTACACAAGAATACATGAAGACAAGCTTCGTGGCGTCTTTCAAGTCAAGATCCTCAACAACACCGCCATTAGTCATACGAGAATTCTAGATAATGGCGAGATTCTTCTTCAAACAACGGAAGTCAATAAAGGTATAAACTCAGAACTGCAACTTGATAGACTTGTCTTGGCTACTGGTTTCAAAGACATAGCTAGCAAGGAAAATGGCGAATTGATTCCTCGTTTACTCGAACCGTTTTCAGCTGACTTGATGAAGGACCAGGACGGATCGCTACACGTAAATCGAGATTACAGCCTTACTACCTATAATCAAATCCCACCTGCATATTTAAACGGGCTATGCGAATCTTCGCACGGACTGGGGGACGCTGGCTCTTTCAGTCTGGTATCATTACGCGCCGAGCACATTTTGGACTCTTTGAAAACAAGATATCTATAAGCCCTTTAATTTACCGGGAGAGCATCATGTTTACCGCAGCGTTAATTTACATACTTGCAGTAATCAGCCCAGGACCAAATTTTATCATTGTGAGTCGGCTGTCTGCGCTTCAGTCAATTACCTCAGGCCTTGGGGCAACATTGGGTATATGCACCGTCGGCGTCATATTCTCGACCCTCTCCCTTCTGGGGATAGCAACAATTTTACACAGCTACCCTAGCCTCACTACAGCCGCAGCAATTCTAGGGGCTATCTATTTGCTTTACATAGCATTCAACATAGCCCGCTCAGTGATGAAAAACGAATACTCTATAGCGCGCGACAAGGATGACACCTTTCTTAGCAAAAGGGATTTCATAAGCTCTTACAAGACTGGCTTCCTTACAAACATTACCAACATGAAAACTGTTGCCTTCATGATCAGTATTTATGCTGGGTTCCTTGCCTTCCCCCGATCCAGCTCAGACAAATTCCTTATAGTTATAATTTGTTCAACTCTAGAGATACTGTGGTACTCTCTGGTAGCAGTGCTCTTCAGCCGACCTCAAGTCAAAAAAGCTTTTTTGACGCATGCCAAAAAAATCGATATCGGCTTGGCCGTATTTTTAGTGCTATTCGCAATTAATACTGCATCACCTGCTTTCTACGGAATAGGCTAGAGTCATGAACAGACTTCCGCCTTCTGAATGGCGAAAATCACTTCAGCTCATCGAGAAACTATACAAGAGCTCACCTTGGTGCTTGATAGCAATGACCATGGATGTCTTTAAAGTGAAATTCCCAGAAACCATAGGCGAACAAGTTAGCGACGGCATCTTACTGATCAAAAACGAGAGCACTGAAAAAATCATCAGTATAATCAGCTCGCTTGATAGCGAAACAACTACAGCCGCGAATATTCCTCTTACCCCCAAAAGTAAACATACAAAAAATGAAGACAAAGCAGCCACGCCTAACGAAGGCCTACGCAACGTCATGATGTTTTGGGCGGTTTAAATTATAGATAATTAGCGGCACCCAGTCACCGCTACCTAGGCTGCCGGTAGAACAAACACATCGGTCACCGTGGTTTAGAACCTCGGAGTAGCCGATCGGCCTACCGGCAGCCTGATTGACTCTTCCTTATCGCGGTGCTTACTCGCGTGGTGGTGTTAGAGCGCAGAGCTGTATAGGAGAGCACTGAACGCGTAACCGCATCACGCGCGGATTAGGTTTAGTAATGAGCTCACTGCCCTACCCTGGCACGGTTGCTCCTGCAGGCCATTCGGCCATCGACAGGGGAAGCCCATGCGTGTGTTTTTGTGTGAGAAGCCCAGTCAGGGCAAGGACATTGCCCGGGTGCTCGGCGCC